>Ga0164313_10005255_pt1 | contig 11457 bp, 15 predicted proteins | sample GuaBasSedimGuay4_FD_113735 | JGI IMG/M metagenome (GOLD analysis project Ga0164313, IMG submission 113735) | Subseafloor sediment microbial communities from Guaymas Basin, Gulf of California, Mexico - Guay4, Core 4569-4, 0-3 cm | ecosystem: Environmental > Aquatic > Marine > Hydrothermal vents...
AATTTGCGCAACAGCGTGAAAAATCTCTGTGGGTGACCTATGCCGGCGATCGCGTGGAGTGGGCTTTGTTCTGCTGTAGGTGGATGATCAGACCTGGAATGATCGCCCAGGCGGTACAGTGTACCGGGCTGCAATTGCATGACATAGTTTGTATGTTCTGCGGACAAGGGCGGCAAATTTGAAGTTAGCTCGCCATGCATCACCAGCATATCCGCGGAGCGAAGTGCTGATGGGCTTTCACGCAGCGGGCCTGAGGGCAGGCACCAGCCATTTCCGAAGCCCCGCTCGCTATCGACCACCACAATATCGATATCACGCGCCAGCTTTAAGTGCTGAAAGCCGTCGTCGCTAAGAATCACATTGCAGTGGTGTTGATTGATCAGTTGTGTTGCGGATACCGTGCGATCAGGCCCGGCCATTACCGGCAGATCGGTTTGCATGGCCAGCATCACCGGTTCATCACCCAATAGCAATGGATCACTTTGCGCGGTGGCAAGCTGAGGCCAGCTATCCGCCCTGCCTTTATAACCCCGACAGAGTATTCCCGGGCGGTAGCCCTGCTCCAGCAGCATGTTGCTCAGGTGGGCGACCAGGGGTGTTTTCCCCGCGCCGCCAACACCTATATTTCCGACCACGATCAGGGGAACGCTTAGTCGTTTCTGTTTTAAGTAAGCGCTTGCATAGGCCTTGCGTTTGAGGCTGGCCAGCAGGCACACCAGCCCGCCTAATGGTGATGTCAGCCAGGCCCATAAGCCTCGTTTTTGCCATGCTCTTAGTAAAAACTGATGCAAGTTTAATCCGTAGTAGCCGGGCTGTCCGGTTGATACTTTTGTGCCTTTACTAAATGCGCGTAGGCACCGTCACGCGCCAGCAAGGCCTGGTGCGAGCCTTGCTCGACGATGCGGCCCTGATCGAAGACCAAAATCAAATCTGCATTGCGAATGGTCGAAAGCCGATGTGCAATAATCAATGCGGTGCGATCCTTTAGCAATACATCGATGGCGGCCTGTATTTTGCTTTCTGAATGCGCATCCAAAGCGGAAGTGGCCTCATCCAGGATCAGAATGGGTGCGTCTTTATACAGGGCACGGGCAATCGCAATGCGTTGCTGCTGTCCGCCTGAGAGGCGTTCACCGTTCTCGCCTATATTCTGTTCGATGCCCGCTGATTGTGATTCGACGACCTGTGTGAGCAAAGCCGCATCAATCACCTTATCAAAATGGCCCTGATCAAAATCGGTGGCCCCGTAGATAACATTTTCCTTGAGGCTGTCGTTAAACAAGACAGATTTCTGCGGAACAAAGGCTATTTTTTCACGCAGGGCTGCTCGCTTGAGTGCTCCAATATCCTGACCGTCAATCTCGATCGATCCAGCATCGGGCGTGTACAGGCCCATGAGTAGTTTTGCAACCGTGGATTTACCACTGCCGGAAGCGCCCACGAGTGCAACTTTTGATCGAGGAGGGACTTCAAACGACACACCCTGCAAGGCCGTCTCTTCGCTCTCTCCGTAGGCGAAGGCGACCTGCTTAAATGCCAGCGCACCCGCCACGGGTTCTTTAAGGGTTTTGTGACCCGGGTCGGTTTCGGCGGGTAAGTCGAGTGTGCCAAAAATGGATTCTGCGGCTGCAACTCCTGTCTGGATCACTTCGTTTAGACGCGCCAGGCGACGAATCGGTTGCATGAGCATCAGCGTGGCAGAGATATAGGAGATAAAGGTGCCCGCGGTAACCTGATTTTCACCGGATTGTTGTAAGGCATACCAGACGATTGCAGCGAGGGCGAGTCCGGCGATGAAAATCACTAGTGGCACACTGATTGCGGAGACGGCAGTGCGCTTCATATACTGTTGCCGGTTGCGATTATTTGCACGATCAAACAATTGCGCCTGATGCGCAAAACCATTGAATGATTTCACCAGCTCATGCCCGGTCAGTGCTTCACTGGCAACTTGCGTGATACGACCGATTGTTTGTTGCAAATTCTTGCTCGCTTTGCGCAGTTTTTTACTGGATAAATAGATGATCATTCCGGCAATAGGCACGATGATCAACAGGCTGAGCGTGGTTTTCCAGCTTAAGTAGAACATCCATATCAGTAGAAATACCACGCTGACACTATCGCGTACCAACACCCGTAATGCCTGAGTGCTGGCCTTGGAAACCTGCTCGCAGTCGTACACCAGTTGTGAAACCAGGCTGGCTGTCGGGTGGGTATCAAAATAGGTTTCCGGCAGATGTAAATGGCGATCAAATAATTGCTTGCGCAAATCATAGACCACCCGTCTGCCGATCCAGTCCATGCTGTAGGTGTCGATGAGCTGGCCGATGCCGCGGAAAAACATCACAAGCACCAGTGCCAGTGGCAACCACTTAATCAGAAACGCATCGCGGTTGACGAAGCCCTCATCCATAATGGGTTTGAGCAGTGCGATAAAGGAAGTTTCTCCTACTGCTACCATCAACATGCCGACAATGGCAATCGCGAACACGCGCTTATACGGCTTAACATAGCTTAGCAGGCGCTTATAGAGCTCAGTGCCGGTTTGTTCGGTGGAGTGTTTATTAGCGGACACATGAATGACAGAAAGAAGTGAAGCCAAATTCTACCGCAAAGCGTATTTGCCCGTGCGCTGAAGTGCAGCTAAAGTAAGGAAGTTTATTTGAGCTTTCAGTTGGAATTGACTCATGTAAACTTGGCGTAATGAATAAACAAAAATTCCATGGCCTGTTGAGTGATCGTATCACCGCACTGAGTAGCCTGCAGCTTGATGCAGAATCGGGTTGTGATACAGTATCGTTGGATCAAAGCTGCGTTGGCCGCTTATCGCGTATGGATGCGATGCAGGCCCAGGCCATGAATCAGGCGGCGCAGCGCCGTCGAGAGGCGGAGCGTCTGCGCCTGAAAGCGGCCTTGCTGCGGCTGGAAAATGATGAATATGGCTATTGTGAAAGCTGTGATGAACTAATTTCTGAAGGCCGTCTGATGATTGATCTGTCGGCTAGGTTCTGTATTGAATGCGCGTCTGCAAGGGAACAGGCTTGATGAAAGAAGCATTAGGTGATCAGCTGCAATGCGTTTGCAGCACGGTGGGTTTTGAGTGTGAGATCTGGCATGAACATTACTATCCGGATGAGTGTCCGCCGGAATGGCGAATTGCCTATTTTATGAATGATTTTCGAGCAGTCTACCTGCTTGAATCCGACTGGTTTGAGAATCATCAATTGATTGAAGCGATTGCTGAGGAGTTGGAGGAAAAATTTGAGTTGGTACTGCAATGGCCGCCCGATGTAACGCCACAAACCATTGATGAGGTGCTACAGCAGCTTACACCGCTTGAGCAAAATGTAGCATGTATGGTGTTGCAGGCGGATGCTCAGTCGCCGGCAGCGCTCCAGCAATGTGTGCAGAAACTGGTGAGGCGCTATGCGGTCAATTTTGATTGCAGCCTGCCCGTTAGCGCAGAGACGCTCGCAACAGCAAAAGAATACGGCATAGGGTTTGTATGGCGGGGTGATGACAACACGCAGCATTTAATGACGGGAGATTATCAGCTTGTTGTACTGCCGTGCCCGAATTTACGTCAGGCTAGTGCGATGCTGAAGCGACTGCAAAATGCAGGTAGGGAGCAGGAGCAGCCTCGAATCGGTGTTTTTTTGGAGGCGTCCACTCACAGCCCGCAACGTGCGTTGGAATTGCGCACTGTGATTGAGTTGATGGGTATGGCCTAGGGAAGCGCTGAACAAATCATGATTGCTTCAGTCTGGTTGAAATCGCCCTGATTCACTCCGAATATAAAGACAATAGCCGTGCTATTGACGATATATTCGAAGCAAATCAGAACTATTTCATCCCAGTCTGAATTCAACCAGATTTAATCAGCGCTTCCCCAGGGAAACGCTGAATATTTGATAAAGTTGATCTAAATCAGCACAGTCAGCGGATCAAACATTATAATGTACTCATTAGGTAATTAGGGTGCAGTGATGGATAAATTAAAAATCAGGAAAGATTTAATGACAGAATTGTCTCGGCTGACGGGGCTTTCTGATCGCATTGATGAGCACTGGCGTGAAGCACCCCCGGCGGATTGGGAGGAATTATCCGTGTTTCGAGAAAATGATGAGGTTATTGAGTCTCTGGATGAGCGCGCAAAAGCTCAAATATTGGAAATCAAAAATGCGTTTCAGCGCATGGACAGTAACGAGTGGCAATTTTGTAGCCAATGCGGCGAAGAAATTCAGGCCGCTCGACTTGAAGCGCTTCCTACTACAGCGTTGTGCGTACAGTGCGCAGCGAAGGTAGAACAGGAAGCATCGTAACATAACGTAATAAAACGTAACAAATTAGGAGGCTAGAAGATGTATAAGCATATTTTACTGGCAAGCGATTTCTCGCCTGAGGCTGTACGCGCTGAAGATAGAGCGGTTGAAGTGGCCAAATTGAGCGGGGCGAAGCTGAGCATTATCCATGTGGTTGATTACTATCCGAGTATGCAATTGGAGGGAGGTCTGGCCATGCTGCCAAACATTGAGGAAAAGCTGAATGAAAATGCGCGCAGCGATATGGATGCGTGTATAGAACGGCTGGATGTAAAACCTGAAAGTGAGCACATCGGCCACGGTCCGCCCAAGGCTGTGATCGTGGACTATGCGGATGAAATCAGTGCAGATTTAGTGGTGCTGGGCAGTCATGGCCGACACGGCCTGGGCTTGCTATTGGGTTCGACGGCAAACGGTGTACTGCATACCGCTAAATGTGATGTGCTGGCGGTCAGGGTATATGAATAAAGTGTGATTTATACGCTCCGGTGGCGTGTTTAGGCGTCATTTGTGTTGACCCACCCTGCCGGGGTTGCATAATGGTGTAATTGCCAACAAGAGAACGCTAACAAGAGGTGAATCATGGGTGAAATTAAGCAAGCCTATATTACAGAACTTGAGCAGCGCCTGAATGACTCATGGGTCGCGGTGAGAGAACTCGAAGCACGCATCAAGCAAGTTGATGCAGAGACTGGAAATAAGCTTTATATAGAGTTGAACGCCCTGCGCGATCAACGGGACAAGACCAAAGAGCAGTTGCAGGTGCTTCGAGAATCCGAGCACGAAGACTGGCAGCATATGAAAGAAGGTCTGGAGCAGGCGTGGGAGGGTTTTCGTAGCGGCCTGGATAAAATGGCCAAAGGTCTGGGCCATGAGTGGGACAACTGGAAATAGGCTGTCTAGGAGCCTGTCGGATTTAGCATATTTCGTTCAGAATTCATGAATATCGATAAACTGTGCTTATCATGATCGTCAAATGGAGCAACCATTTTCCTCTCATAATAAACTCATTTTATTCGATCTCATGAATTCTGCTCCAAAACAGCCAAACCCGACAGACTCCTAGCGGCGCTTAAAGTGATGCTAACGGGTTTGAAGCCAGAGGGTTAGAAGTCATCTGGCGTTGGAGAAATGGGCTGCTTGAAAAGCAAAAGTGCCTGCCCGGTTGGCAGGGCAGCTTACGCTTGTTTGATGCTACTGCAATGGAAGAATTAACAGCAGCATTAACCGCAGTCGCGATTAATGCTCATGTCCGAGACAATCCCCAGATGATCAGATACAACGGTCTGTATGACCTGATAAGAATCAAAGTTGATTTCAGGAGAGACCAGAATCCAGTCCAGCCGGCGAGTGTGCTTGGGAAACGTCACCAGACTCTCATCATCCGGCGCATAAGAATGTAAGTCGAGCGCCTCTGCAAGTATACGGATGGCCGTTGTTTCACGGTGCCATCCGGTATTGAAATCACCCATCAGAATGACAGGGCGATTGCGTTGGTTCAGGCTGGCAATTATTTCTGCGGCTTGCTCACGACGGGTTTGTTCACTCGCAAAATCGAGATGGGCGGAGACGATGTCAACTTCGATGCACGATTTGCCCGGCCAGCTGATGGAAGACACCACAAACCCTTTGGGAGAAGATATCTCGGTGGTCGTGAATATCGTGGATTCCGGGTCGCCTAAATCCAGCTTTGCTACCAGCGCCGTACCATAATCCAGCCCCATGCTGTTGACGTGTGAACCACTTACCGAGTGCTGAAAGTTTGCCTTCTCAGCGAGAAAGCCGACGTGATCAAAATTGCCATTCCAGGTGGATTGATAATCGACCTCCTGAAGTGAAACAATGTCTACGGATTGCTGATTGAGCAACACAGCAATACGATCCAGATTTTGCCGCGCCTCTTCGCTACTCTGCAGCATTTGATTGATGCCGGTGCCGCGTGCGTGCGCCATATTAAGCGTCATGACTCTCAGGGAATCTACGCCAGCCGGATTGGAGCTTGAAGTCGGCGTATAGCTATAGCTGTTATGATGCTGGACTTCGGGGGGGGTATTGACCCCGGTGGATGCGCAGGCGGCGAGAAACAGACAGGCCAGCCCGGTGAGCAGCTTTGGTTTAAGGTGGCGGATCATTGATTGCCCTGCTCACGGTAAGCTTTGAGTGCGCCAAGCAGCCAGTCACTGGTTTTGCTTGTATTTCCCTGTGGGTCAATGACAGTGTATTCACGTCCTGTCATTAAGCTTTTAGTCGCGCACAACGCAATAAAAATTTCCGGGCTGTCTATGTCGTCAAAGAAGTGATCATACTTTTTGCGAATATGTTTGGCGGCTTTTTGAGGCGTGTGTTCGCCAAAGTTGCGCACGAAGGTCATGTCCGACTGGCTGACATACTCGATCAGATGCTCGATTGTTAGCGTATCATTTGCGTTTGGTTTGGCGTGAACAGGGCTGACCATAAGCAGAGTTACAGCGAGCAGCAGGCCGCTCAGCAGCGTTAAAAGCTGATTGTAGGTGCCGACAACCGGCCTTTGTTCAAGGTTTTGGTGTGGTTGCGCTGTGCCTAAAGAAATTTTTAAAAGAGTTTGATTTGAGTTCATTCGATCAGTATAGCCCGGTCTTCGACATTAAGTTTGCGATTGGGCGCCAAAATGTTGACAGGAAGCGCCAATGCCTGAAAAATGCCAGGTTCATGTGCACAATATAAGTGGGGAATTATCGGTTTTAGTTGGTCATTCATCAATAAGAATTGCGTTACAATATGCTCATCTTTGACCAGCATCAGGAACCGGCTGGCTCTATTCATGTTTCGCTCATTCTATCGCATTACAATCGCGGCTCCTCTCAATCTGAAACAATGAACGTACCGAATTCAAAACCTGTCGATCCCGACGCTATCAGTATAAGCCCTGGCGGTATAGACGATGCTGTCATTCAGGTTGATGGCGTTGATTTTGGTTTTGACCGGCGGCTTATTTTTAAAAATTTATCGCTGGCGATTCCGCGCGGCAAAGTGACGGTTATCATGGGTCCGAGCGGCTGCGGGAAATCAACTTTGCTGGGAATGATCGGTGGACGCTTAAAGCCCCGTCGCGGCAAGCTTGAGTTCGACGGACGCTGTATCAACAAAGCGCGTGGACGCAAGCTGTACGCTTTGCGCCGCGAGATGGGCATGTTGTTTCAAAACAGCGCCTTGCTCACGGATTTAAGCACCTTTGAAAACATCGCTTTTCCACTGCGCGAGCAAACCCAGTTACCGGATGAAATCATTCGTTTGCTGGTATTGATGAAGCTTGAGATTGTGGGCTTGCGGGGTGCACATCAATTGATGCCGTCTGAGCTTTCAGGCGGGATGTCGCGTCGCGTTGCGCTGGCCAGAGCAATGGTCATGGATCCTAAACTGGTGATGTATGATGAGCCATTTGTTGGTCTGGATCCAATTTCCATGGGCGTTATCGTCAAGCTTATCCGGGAGTTGAATGACGCATTGGGCCTGAGTTCGGTGGTCGTCACACATGATGTGCAGGAAGGCCTGAGCATCGCAGACTACGTTTATATACTGGGTAACGGCAGCGTGCTCGGGCATGGAACGGCTGAGTCCATACTGCGCAGCGAAGACCCAATGGTCAGGCAGTTTATTCTGGGTTTGCCCGACGGTCCGGTACCCTATCAATATCCAGCGCCTCCGTATGCCGAGGATTTACGCAGTGATTAGTTTTATTTTAAAGCTGGGTGCGCGCACTTTAAGTCTGGTCAGTTGGCTGGGGAAGGGTGCATTGTTTATTTTTCCGAGCGCGTTGGGCATGCTGTCGGTATTGCGCCGTCCTCAGTTGATCGTGCAGCAGGTGTATTCGGTTGGTGTGCTGTCGATGATGATTATTGTCGTTGCGGGTTTTTTCGTCGGCATGGTGTTAGGGTTGCAGGGTTACATACAGCTGTCTGCGATCAAGGCGGAAGCTAACTTAGGCCTTGGCGTTGCACTTACCTTATCGCGTGAGTTGGGTCCGGTGGTCACGGCTTTGTTGTTTGCAGGTCGGGCCGGCTCAGCGCTCACGGCTGAAATTGGTTTAATGCGCGCCACAGAGCAGATTGCTGCGATGGAAATGATGGCCGTCAACCCCTATGTTCGCGTCATTGCACCGCGATTCTGGGCCGGTATTATCTCTATGCCGCTGTTGGCTGCGTTGTTCAGTCTGGTGGGTGTTTATGGTTCATGGTTGGTCGGTGTGGGTCAATTTGGCATTGATCACGGGATTTTCTGGTCCACCATGCAGGCCGGTGTGGAATTTCAGGAAGACATACTAAACGGAATCATCAAAAGTTTTATCTTTGGCGGAGTGATCACAGGCATTGCCCTGTTTGAAGGTTACAATGCCAGGCCAACTTCTGATGGCGTGAGTCGCGCGACCACGCGCACGGTAGTGAACGCTTCGCTGAGTATATTGGCGCTGGATTACGTATTAACATCGCTGATGTTTGGCGGTCTAAACTAAAAGTGTCCGCGCTTCAAATCAAATAAACCGGAGAGATCTGATGTTTTCAAAATCCATGGAATTTATTGTCGGCCTGTTTGTACTGCTGGGGCTGGCGGCGATGGCTGCACTGGCCACGCAGGTTGGAACGGCTTCGCTCAAAAAAGTAGACAGCTATTATTTGGTCGCCAATTTTGAGAATGTCGGCGGTTTAAATGTGAAGGCACCGGTCGCGATTGGTGGCGTGCGTATTGGCCGGGTGAGTGCGATTGACTTGAATACCGAAGCCTATACCGCACGTGTGACCATGGCGATCGATAAAAACTACAGCGAATTGCCGATCGATACTTCAGCGGCAGTGCTGACATCCGGCTTGCTGGGTGCGCAGTTTGTGGGCCTTGAGCCGGGCGGTGATTTTGAATTTTTGGCGGATGGTGACGAGATTGAACTGACCCAGTCTACTATCCAGCTGGAGAACCTAATCGGTCGCTTTATGTTTAGCGGTGCAGAAGGTGGTACGGAATAAGCAGCGCCTGGCGTTCATCTTACTTTCAACTCGCCCCGGCATAATCAATTCACACGCTCATTGATACCAGTCACAACGAATCCACAATCAATCCACAACCAATGAAAAATCAATTCCTGACCATTTTTGCGCTGCTCCTTTCCCTGGTGGTATCCGGGACAGTGTACGGACAAGGTGATCCGAAGCAGACGTTACAGCTTTCCATTGACAAGCTGATTACCGAATTCACCACTAACCGTGCTGAGCTGCAGGCAGACAAACAAAAATTGTATGCGTTCGCCGAGCAGTCTATCGATGATCATTGGGATTTTGCCAAAATGGCGCAACTGGTACTGGGAAAGAACTGGCGCAAAGTCAACGATGATCAGAAAGCACGTTTCACGGTAGCGTTCAAGGGGCTGTTGGTTCGTACCTATTCGACCACTATGTTCAAGTATACCGGTAAAGAAGCAATCTCCTTTGAAGAGCCCATTTATAAAGGCAAGGCGAATACGCGGGCGATCGTGAATGCAAAAGGTTCCTTGGGAGACGGCTCTGAGCCGATTCCTCTGGCCTTTTCAATGTTTCTGGATAAGGACGGAGAGTGGCGCATTTACAATGTTGCTGCAGCCGGAATTTCTCTGGTCACCACCTACCGGACATCTTACGGTCAGATTATTGCGGGTAAAGGAATTGATCATTTGATTGAGCTTTTGAACGCCAAGGCTGAAGCATGAAACTGACGGCAAAGCCCGTTGCCCGGGTGAAACTAAATGACAGTGGTTTTGAACTTGAAGGCATCATTGATCATCAGACCATACCGGATTTGATCGAGAACATGCCTCAGATTGAATCTAAATCACCGCTGCTTGATATCAGTGCTGTCACAAGGATTGATAGTGCAGGGCTGGCTTTTTTGATCGACTGGGGTAAGAAGCATCTGGCTGAAGGTCAGAAAATACGCCTAAGTGGAGTCAGCAAGCAGGTGCAGCAATTGATTGAAACGATGAAGCTGGATGACCTCTTTGAACAGCAGTCGCTGTGATAAAAGCCAGCCATTTGTGTGATTGATTTACATAGCCATTCAACTGCTTCAGACGGGACCTTAAGCCCGACTCAATTGGTGGAAAAAGCGGCACAAGCGGGCGTCAGGACGCTGGCTCTGACAGATCACGACTGTATCGCAGGCATTGAAGAGGCAAATCAGGCTGCGCAGGAGCATGGTATCAAGCTGGTGCCGGGTATTGAGCTTTCGGTTATGTGGTCAAAGCGTACCTTACACATAGTGGGCCTGGATATTGATATTGAACATGCGGGCCTGAATGCTGCGTTGGCAGATGCGGTGTCGTTTCGCTTGCGGCGCGGGCGTGAAATAGGCGAAAAGCTGGAAAAAATCGGTATCGAAGGGGCCTTTGAGGGTGCCTGCGCTGTCGCAGGTGGTAGCCTGATCAGTCGTTCTCATTTTGCACATTTTCTGGTGGCGCATGGGTATGCTAAAGATATTCGTCAGGTCTTCAAGCGTTATATGATCAAAGGTAAGCCCGGGCATGTTGCGGGTGAATGGATGAGCCTGGAACGGGGTATTGAGTTAATTCATCAGGCGGGCGGCGTGGCCATACTTGCACATCCGGCGCGCTACAATCTTAGCCGCACCAAACTACGGGGCCTGCTTAAAGAACTCAAATCACAGGGCGTAGATGGTATCGAAGTGGTATCGGGCAGCCATAGCCAGGATGAAAACAAAACCATGGCGCAGCACGCGCTCGATTTTGATCTCCCGGCATCTCAGGGCTCGGACTATCATGGGCCTGAAAAACCCTGGGTGCAACTTGGCCGTCTGCCGCCGATGCATTATCGCTGTAAACCGATCTGGGAAGCCGGGCTGAATATAGCGCTTCCCCAGGGAAACGCTGATCAACAAAGAAAGCCTGTCATTGCGAGTACAGCCAAGGGCGATACCTCGCCAAGCCGCGGCAATCTCCCGCGGTTAAATCAATAACTTATAGATGTCTGAGTAGCCGGTTTAAGCTGTGCAATCACAATTGCTGTCATCATCAGTACCGCGCCGATCGACATGCGCGTGGTCATTTGCTCGCCTAACAACCACACCCCGCCGATGGCGCCAAATACGGTTTCCAGAGACAACACTAATGCGGCTGTGT
>Ga0164313_10005257_pt1 | contig 11454 bp, 5 predicted proteins | sample GuaBasSedimGuay4_FD_113735 | JGI IMG/M metagenome (GOLD analysis project Ga0164313, IMG submission 113735) | Subseafloor sediment microbial communities from Guaymas Basin, Gulf of California, Mexico - Guay4, Core 4569-4, 0-3 cm | ecosystem: Environmental > Aquatic > Marine > Hydrothermal vents >...
CAATCATCACTGAAAGCAGCCGGAGTAAATGCGGTTCGCCTTGCTCACCGCTATCTACCGCTATCTACCGCTGTCTATGGCATCGTTTGTCTATACCAACTCAGACAGGCCGCTCATTAATACCGATAACATCGGAAAATCCGGATTATCCGCCGCTTTAAGCTGCTGAGTCGTGCGTTGAATGCTCTCTATACCCGCCTGATGCGCTGATATCCAGTTTTCCATCTGCGTGACAGATGATGTGGCGGATTTGCAATGTAATGCATCCCGGGTAATCGCCGCATGATGGGAGACCAGGTCCGCCGCCAGTGCAAAACGCGCTCTGCCATGCCACTGGTTCTTCATTGGGAGCTGGTTAACCGCATTAGCCACCCAACCCAGATCAAGCACTTCATGCAGTTGAAAATAGGTACGCGCAGTCTGATCAACTTTACAGTGGCCACTGATCGAAATTCCGGCGATCTCCAGCGATGCAGCACGGTAAGATAGGCGACTGAGTTCGGTGGCCAGAGGCAACGCGATGCCCGAATCGGTGTAATGTATTTTCTGCGCCTCAATGATCTGTTTATCCTGGCTGGATAAATATTCGTCCAGCTGAGCCATCACGCGTTTTGCGTGTGGTTGGTAGGCCTGTATCGTCGCGTTAATATCAATCGAGCCTGGATGGCGCTTGAGCAACCATACAATAGTTTTACCCAGCATTTCAGCTACGGTTAACAAGCATTCCATTTGCAGGCTGGCATCCACCTTGTTGTCCAGTGCTTCTATTTCGGCTACCAGGGAATCACAGTGCATAATTTCCTGCGCAACAAACCAGGCACGTGCAATATCAGACGCTGGAGCACCCATTACCGCACCCAATGCGAAATGAAAGGACAACCCCATCTGTGCAATGAATCGATTGGTCAGGTGGGTTGCAATAATTTCGCGCTTGAGCCGATGGCTGTGAATATAATCGTGAAAACGCTTGCGCATCGCCGACGGGAAATAAGCGTCAATCTCTCCTGCAAGTGCGGCGTCGTCAGGCAAATCAGAATCCAGCAATGCGTCATAAAGATCCATCTTGCTGTACGACAACAATACCGAAAGCTCCGGCCGGGTCAGAGCACCCCCCTGTTCCAGGCGTTTATTCAGTTCAATATCATCCGGCAAGTATTCTATCGCGCGGTTGAGCCCACGCTGTTCAAGTATTCTTATACTATTAACGTGCTGAGGCAGCAGACGCTCACCATAACAGGCCGCTACACTGATGGTCTGTGTCTGAGCATAGTTATTTCTTAGCACTAGCTGCCCTACTTCTTCTTCCATTCCCGCCAGTAGTTTGTTGCGCTGGGCACGGGTAATCTTGCCGTCTTCGATCGCGCGGTTAAACAGTATCTTGATATTCACCTCGTGATCGGAGGTATCAACGCCAGCAGAATTATCTATCGCGTCGGTATTGCACAAACCACCGTGTAGAGAAAATTCGATACGTGCATTTTGTGTCATGCCCAGGTTGCCCCCCTCGCCGATCACCGCACAACGAAGTTCGGTCGCATCAACCCGCAGAGTATCATTGGCTTTATCCTGCGCGTCGTCCTGAGATTCATGCGATGCTTTAACATAGGTACCAATCCCACCATTCCATAAGAGCTCTACCGGCATTTTAAGGATCAAATTAATGAGTTCTGTCGGCGAACATTTTGAAATGTCTGTATTCAGCATTTTCTTCATTTGCACGCTTAAACTAATCGACTTCGCCTTACGCTCAAAGATTCCGCCCCCTTTTGAGATTAACGTGCTGTTGTAATCTGCCCAGGACGAACGCGGCAACTCAAACAGGCGCTTGCGCTCAGCGAAACTCGCCGCCGCATCGGGTGACGGATCAATAAAAATGTGCAGGTGATTAAATGCGGCCTGTAACTGAATATGCCTGGATAACAACATACCGTTACCAAACACATCCCCGGCCATATCGCCGATGCCGACCACGGTAAAATCCGTGCTTTGAATATCCTTGCCCCGTTCCCGAAACAGGCGTTTAACCGATTCCCAGGCACCGCGTGCGGTGATGCCCATTTTTTTGTGGTCGTAACCCTGCGAACCACCGGAAGCAAAGGCATCTCCGAGCCAGAAATTACGTGACTCTGAAATTTCGTTGGCAATATCGGAGAAGGTCGCGGTACCCTTATCAGCCGCGACCACCAGATAGGGATCATCATGATCATAACGTTTAACCTGCTTTGGCGGCACGACTTTGTTCGCACTCAGGTTATCGGTCAAATCCAGTAAACCCCTGATAAACATCTGGTAACAACTGATGACTTCTTTTTGGATTTCATCGCGCGTCCCGTTCGGCAATTGCCTGGGTACAAAGCCTCCTTTGGAACCCACCGGCACAATCACCGCATTTTTGACCATCTGTGCCTTAACCAGACCCAGCACTTCGGTTCTAAAATCCTCCATTCGATCAGACCAGCGCAAACCACCACGCGCCACATCACCGCCACGCAGGTGTATGCCTTCTACACGTGGTGAGTAAACAAAAATTTCATATTTAGGGCGAGGCTCAGGCAACCTGGGTACCGCCTGAGAATCAACTTTAAACGAAAGGTAAGCTTTGCTTAACCCGTTCTCATCCAGCTGATAGTAGTTGGTGCGCAACATTGCCATAATAACATCACGTATGGCATTGATAATTCGATCTTCGTCAAGGCTTTCAACCTGTTCGAGCAAGTTACTGATCAGCGACTCACATGCAGACGTATCGGCTTTTTTCGCATCAGGCTGGAAACGTATTTCGAACAACCGGGCTAACTCAACAACGATGGGTCGATTGGCTTTGAGGGCGTTGATCACGTACTCCTGGCTGTAACGTAAACGAATCTGGCGCAGGTATTTAAAACAGGCCCTCAGCATCATGACCTGGCGCCAACTCAAGCCGGTATCCAGAATCAGCTGGTTAAAGCCGTCATTCTCTGCATCTCCACACCAAACCCGGTACAGGGCTTCGCGTAAATGCTCACTATCTGCTCCGGTATCCAGTTCTATACCATCCTGGCGGACGATTTCAAAATCATGTACCCAGACATCACTCGCCTGCTGGCGGCGAACCTGGTACGGCTGCTCTCCGATAACACGTAAACCAAGGTTTTCCAGAATCGGCAATATATCCGACAGGGGCACTTGCTGCTCACAGGAATACACTTTGAGTCGCGTGCTGGAATCGCCATCACGCTCACCCAGGTACAACATACTGTTAAACGAAATATCGATGCAGCTCTCGATTTTCTCGATATCTTTAACCGCATCCGCAACCTTAAAATGATCCCGATAACTGCTTGAAAACGCATCTACATAATCAAGCATCAGAGCCCGGGAACGTTTTAGATCATAGTATTCCGACAGGCGAATTCTAAGGCTTTCATTCCAGTCTCTGGACATGATACGTATGGTTTGTTCAACCTGTTTCGCATCATACTTAACCGGCTTTCCGGTTCGGGTATGGACGATAAAATGAATTCGGGTCAGTATAGAATCTGAAAAATACACATCAAACAGCACCTCTCCCCCGTCAAGTACCTCGGTCAAATACCCCTCGATTTTAAGCCGCAAATCACTGTGATACAGATCACGCGGCACATAGACCATGCAGGAGTAAAAATGCCCGCATTGATCCTGGTGAATATAAACACTGGTCCTGCGACGTTCCTGGTGATTCAGTATGTCCATCGAGGTCTGGTACAGACTATCCCGATCCATATGAAACAACGATTCACGCGGCAAATGCTCGATGATCACCTGTAAAGATTTATAAGCATAACTGCCCTGCCGAAGCGTACTTTGCTTCAACACCCAGGCCGATTTCTCTCGTAATAGCGGAACTTCCTGGGTGGGCCTGACAAACGCAGCCGCCGAAAATAGCCCGAGGATGCAAAATATTCGCCGGTCTTTACTGCGGCCCTTTGCCTGGCTGACCAGTATGCAATCCATAAATGCCGAGCGATGGATCGTTGAGCGTTGCCGGGTTTTGGTAATAATGACCGGCTGATCCGTGCCGATATTCAACGGCGGTAAAAAATCATGAATCTGCTGACTGCCCTTTTCTCCCAGGACGCGCAAAAAACCCAGAGCGGTGGGTTTATCCACGCGCACCACCGGTTTTTTAGCGCTGCCCGAGAGATTGAATTCGCAATAGCCCAGCATGGCAAAATGATGATTCTCCAACCAGCGAAGTAAACGGCTGTATTCCGCATCCACGTGCCGGTCGTTTTCAAGTTCAACCGCCAGTGATAGCAAGTGTTCCCTGATCGGAGACCAGTCGGCGACCACGGTTTTAACCTCATCAACCGCCGATAAAATGGCCTGTTCAAGTTGTTTATGCTCAGATGAGGGCAAATAGTCAACATGAAATTGAAGGAATGATTCTGCAATGAAGGCATCATCGTCCGCTTCCGGATGAAAACGTTTGATGACCGTGATACGGTTTGCCTTAGAGCGCCGGACCTGAAACACCGGGTGGATGGTTCGATGAATGGTGAAATTCTGATTGTTCAACAATATCGTCAGGGTATCCACGAGGAACGGGCGATCGTTTGACACCAGATTGATCACCGTACAGGGTTCCGGGTCGGTTAGGCTTGAGTCAATATTACTGATACTAATCAGGGTTTCACCCGGTTTACGAATAGCACCAAACTTCCGGTGTTTAAGCGCTGCGCTGATTAATTCCTCAGTCGCAGCCGGGCTGAAATCTTCATCCGGCAAGCGATGATAGTAGTCCTTAAGAAACTCACGTTGGTTGGGAGTGAGTTTCTTACTATAAAACTTATCGGCTGATTTGATCAGGGCCTCTACAACGTGGTGTTTCATAATTTTTTGCCGTCGGGGTTTTCAGGGTAAGTCAAAAGGAAATAAATTATTTTGTGGCTATTATAAAATAAGCAGCAGACTGTTTTTCAACAAAAGCACGTTCAATCACATATTGCGCGCGCTACACCCGTTAAGGAAGCAGGCCTTCAGACCCGCCTACCACACAGATAAAACAAAACACCCCAAGAAATAGTATAGTACAGCGTTAGCGTCCGGTCTAACTATTGCAACATTACATTAAGCGCCTGTACAACAAAGCTTACAGAAGACTCTTAAAATTAGGAGATTCAAAAATCAAACGTCCACTGGGCGTCATAGTACACAATCAAACTCAAGGAGAATATTCGATGTTCGGTAAGCACTATATAGAACGAGAAAATGGAGAAACCATTTTCAGCGTAGATCCTCGCCCGATCAAGTTTGGCGTCGGCGCCTGCCGGGAACTGGCCTACGAAGTAAAACGCCTTAATATGAGTAAGGTCGCTATTTTCACTGATGCCATTACCATCGGCCTCGAACCCTGCACGTTCGCGCTTGAATCCCTGGATGACGCGGGTATTGACTACGAGGTCTACAGCCAGACGCGAGTAGAACCCACCGATCAGTCATTTCAGGAGGCCACTCAATTCCTGAACAACGGTCAATTTGATGGTCTGGTATCCATCGGTGGTGGCTCAGTGATTGACACTGCCAAGGCTGCCAATTTATTGCACAACTACCCTGCCGACCTGCTCGACTACGTCAACAAACCGATCGGCAAGGCCATTCCTGTTCCGGGCAAATTAATGCCACACATTGCCTGCCCGACCACCTCGGGAACCGGAAGTGAATCAACCGGGGTCGCCGTATTTGATCTCGTCGAGCAACAGGTTAAAACCGGTATTTCCTCCGCGTTGATGAAACCTGACATGGGCATAATCGACCCTTCGTTCACCTGGGGTCTGCCCCCACTGGTCACCGCCGCGACCGGCTTTGACGTACTCACCCACGCGATTGAAAGCTATACCGCGGTGCCCTTTACCGAGCGCGCAAAGAAAAGTGATCCCGCGCTGAGACCACCTTATCAGGGCGCTAATCCGCATAGTGACAGCGGCAGCCTGGAAGCTATTCGCCTGGCATCAACCTATCTGCTGCGCTCAGTCAACCATCCAAAGGATAAGGAGGCGCGTAGCGCAATGATGTATGCCGCAACCCTCGCGGGCATCAGTTTTGGTAATGCGGGCGTACACGTGCCACATGGAATGTCGTATTCTGTGGCGGGCCTGATTAAAGACTATTACCCACAGGGTTGGCCACAAGATCACAGCATGTGCCCGCACGGTATTTCAGTCGTCGTCAATGCACCTGCTGCATTTCGTTTCACCGCCGAGGCATTGCCTGAGCGGCACTGGGAGGCGGCTCAAGCGCTGGGCGCTGATATGGCCGGGGTAGATACAAACCGGGGCGGAGAAGCTTTAGCGAGCCGTATGATTGAATTAATGCGTGAATGCGGCATCCCGAACGGCCTCTCAGCTCTGGGCTATAGCGAAGCGGATATCCCTGCCCTGGTTGAAGGCGCCTACAAACAACAACGCCTGTTAGTTAACTCACCCAGAGACGTAAGCAAATCCGACCTGGCAGACTTGTATCGGAATGCAATGGTTTATTGGTAAACGACAACTGCTTACCTTATTTTTATTCTCCAGAACGTTTAATGCCCACTTATGGGCGCTATTAAATAATACGGCAACGCCTCCCTCTAGAATTTTCGCAGTGCGGAGACTAGCTGATCAATTTCCTGTGTTGTATTGTAGTAATGAGGTGCTGCGCGCATGATGGTCTGCAAGTTTCGTGCTTCTGAATCCAGTCGGGTACTGAATGGGTCACATACCCCGATTACGATGTTCTTTGAACGAAGCCGTGCTACGGTTTCGTTTGGCTGCAATCCATCGATGGCAAAACTGACAATGGCGCACTGCTCCGGGCCATTATCGAGGATTGTTGCGCCTGATATCTCTGATAATGCGCTACGTAGGTAATTAGCCAGCTTCCATGCACGTTCCTTGATTGCATCCAGCCCGAGCTGCATTGCATATTCTACGCTAACACCCAGGCCAGCACGCAAGGCGTATGAATTTTCCCAATTCTCAAAACGCCTGGCATCAAGGCGTAGTTGGTATTTGTTTCTCTCTACCCAGGGCGCAGCAAAATGATCAATGACAACCGGCTCAAGAGTTTCAATCAGGGATCTGGAAACATATAGAAAACCGCTGCCTCGAGGCCCGCGCAGGAATTTTCGCCCGGTTGCAGACAGGAAATCACACCCAAGTTCACGCACATTTATAGGTATTTGCCCCACCGCCTGACACGCATCCAGAAGATAGGTTATTTGATGGCGCTTGGCAATTTTTCCCACCGCTGCGGCCGGGTTTACCAGACCGCCATTTGTCGGCACCCAGGTAATTGCGATCAAGGCTACACGCTCATCAATCATTGATTCAAGCGCCTCTAAATCAAGCGACCCGGCCTCTGTGCTCGGGATTACATCAATAACAACGCCATCACGTTTCGCGCGCTGCAGGAAAGCGACGTAGTTGGCGGCATACTCTGCTTCGCACGTGAGGATGCGATCACCCTTTTTCAGTGGCAAGGCGTAAAATGCATGGCACCACGCCGCCGTAGCATTCTCGAGTAGCGCAATTTCCTCACGCTCTGCACCCACCAACCTGGCAACATGGTCATATACCGCATCCAGTTCTGCCGATCTTTGAGCATGTGCTTCATAACCCCCAATGTTCGCCTCCAACACAGTGTGTTCTATTATGGCATCGACGACCGGCTTCGGCATTAAGGCTGATCCGCAGGCAATCATGTGAATACCATGCTCTACACCGGGTGTTTCAGCCCTGATTTTCTCGATATCTATTGTCATTGTCATTGGATTAGTACCTGTAAACTAGAGCAAATTGATCACGCCTACGTGCTCGACTTGCGATTGAAAAGCCGCCCATCGATAAAGATCAGACCGAGGAAAATGACCAGCATGCCTGCGAGTTGAATGGCCTCTATAGATTCACCTAAAAACGTCATCCCCAGGAAGATTGCCGTAATGGGAACCATGAAGGTGACCATGGAGAAATTGACTGTCCCGATACGCGGCAGGACCTGGTACATGATAGAAAACGCCAGCGAAGTAGAGATGAGGCCGATCCCCAGGAAAGCCCAGACGGTTTGTTGGGAAAATTCGCTTGGCATACCGTCTACAAACGCCGCAAAAATTATCGACACAAGTGCTGCGCCCGTAAGCGAGCCCGCAGCCGTAACAACCGGGGAATGATTGTGCAAGCGACGAGTCATATTTAACGCGATGGCATAACAAATAGTCGCGCTGTACACCGCAACATAGGCTAACAGTTCGCTGATGGCACCAGCCTGCAACTTAGGAAATGTTAGCAAACCCACGCCCAGAAATCCGATCAGAACACCGGCAAATTTCAGCCGTGTGGCTTTTTCACCTCCTGGCCAGAAATGCGTGACAATCAGAATGGTTATCGGATTCATTGCATTAATGATCGAAGCCAGACCACCGCTGATTTGTTGTTGTCCCCATGCAATCGCGGTGAACGGCAAGGCATAAAAAATGCTGCCGAGTAAAATGTAAAACCACCAGAGAGCGGGATCTGTCGGTACTTTTCGCCCCGACAGTATGACATAAACCCATACACCGATAGCGCCTATCGTGACGCGCCCTGCGGTCAGCGTCCAGGGGCCAACATTCTCTATGAGGATAGCATTAAAGAAAAATGAACCTCCCCACATGCTGCTGATAAAAATAAGTATTAGCCAGTCCTTTAATGTCATTGGGATTCTCGGGTTTTGGTACGCAGAGGTTTATCAGTTTCTAGTTTATTTTAAAGAGCATAAAGTGAGCAATCAAAGAATTCGAGATGCGGGCATTTAGTTCCGTGATCCGATTGCATTTTGCACAGCGGCCATATTTCGATTAATTGCTATTTGTTAAACCGGCCAGCAGCTCTTACCAATCAATTTCTTGGAGCTATACCGGTTTGCAGCAACACTGAAATTCGCTCTCGGGTCTGAGGTGTTTTCGCTAGGCGGATAAACGCTTCACGCTCCCGTGCAAACATTTGATCCTCCGACACCTGTAGCGACTCATCACTTTGGGTATTGACCACGATTCCCGCCACGGCCATTGCGACGGTTTTATCGTGCGGGAAAAACAATCCTTCGTTTATTCCCTTATCCATAAACATTGACATCTCTTCGAGCAGTGATCGTCCCGGCAGCTTATACCTGACTTCAGTCGGAGGCTGATACCCATGGGCATGCATTTCTTCAATCGCCTTTGTTGCAGCTAGAATCAGTCGATCCCGATTCATCACGCTCTCATCACGACCATCGACAAAATACATTAAGCGCGCGCTTTGTTCGGGGCTATTGCCAATACGGCTATAACCGATCTGCATCCAGGTATTCCAGGCTGCTTTCGATGCATCACCCGTATGCGCAAACCAACGACCAAAGGTCTCCTTAACCCCCCCACCCCCGGGCACCAGGCCCACACCCGCTTCAACCAGGCCCAGCACCGAATTGCTGTGAGCAATGACTTTATCAGCATGTGCCAGCACTTCAAAACCACCGCCGATGGCCAGGCCTGAAGGCGCACCTATTACTGGAACCGGTGTATATTTAAGGGCTTTGACGGTTTGCTGAAAATAGCTTAGAAAGGCATCAATACCAGACCAGTCCTGTTGCTCAATGCGTTCAAGCACGCCATTAAGATCCACCCCTGCGGAAAAATGCTGGGCATCATTGTGAATAATAATACCCCTGCCACAATCAGCCACTGCGGCCGCCACGATCTGCATCGATTGCGGCGTAAGCGCATTGGCTTTGGAATGAAACTCGATCAGACGTAAATCATCATCCAGAGCATACAGGCTGGCTGCCTGATTGTGCTCAATGGGCCGCAGGCAGCGCCGCTTCATATTGAACCGCACCACGCCTTGAGCTAATACCACGGGCGCTAAATGCCCCTGACTGTTAGATGTAGTCGAGAAATTTCGAACCTGCAACTGCTGCCCCTTACAGGCGTAAAACGGTTCGGCCAGGCCGTTTTTAAGGATCTCGGGAACCACTTCTCCGGACTCGGCAATCATCTCTGCCAGAGTTTTTGCTCCCAACGCATCCATCATCTCAAACGGACCGCGAACCCAGTTAAACCCCAATTTCATGGCATCGTCAATATCCTGGGGAGAACTCGTCACTTCGGGAATCAAACTCGCCGCATAGGCCAGGACACGAGCGAGCACGTTCCGACAGTACTGTGCCTGACGCGCTTCGTCTTCATCCTCCCCCTGATGAATCAGATCCAGCAATACTTCATTACCCGCTAGCTGATTCTCTGCTGCGCGCAGCACCTTCGAGGGTAAGGCCTTGTTTTTTGCGCGCACTCGCCCACTGCCAAGATCAACTGCCTGAGCTTCGCCATTCTCATCCAGACGATAAAAACCACCCTTGCCCTTGTCTCCGGTATATCCCCCGGCAACCATTTCAGCAATCAATTCCCGAGCCGGGTTGGTTTGACTGCCGACGGCATGAAATGCGTCATCATCGGGTAAAATAGAGCCCAGCGTATCGACCACATCACTCATCAGATCAATCCCGATCAGATCGTATAATCCGAACACCCCGGTTTTCGGAATGCCCATCGGCCGGCCCATTAGGGCGTCTGCCTGTTCGACGCTCAAACCCAGGCGAAAGGCTTCATCCATGCCGACCTGCAGGGCATACACGCCAACGCGGTTCCCCAAAAAACCAGGCGTATCCCGACAAACCACTACGCCCTTGCCCAGGAATCTGTCGTTGTATTCCGAAAGTTTAGACAAGATATCTGCATCAGTGTCTTCGCCGCGCACCAACTCGAGCAAGCGCATATAACGCACCGGGTTAAAGTAGTGTGTAATGGCAAAACGCCTGCGAAACGACACCGGCATCTCCTCAACCAGCAGGCGAATGGGAATGGTTGAGGTGTTTGACGTCACGATACAATCATCGCTGATAACCGCATTCAGGCGCTGATACAGCTCCCGCTTAATATCCAGGCGCTCAACAACCGCCTCAATGATCCAGTCACATTCCGCCAGCCGTGCAAAATCATCTCGCGTATTACCTACTTCAATGAACTTTGCCCGCTGCCTGGACATCAGCGCAGGCGGGTCGGATTTCAGCAAGCGCTCAACGGCTTCCTCGGCCGTTGCATTGGCCATGGCATCGGAAGCCTCTTCCCTGGGCAAATCGAGCAACAATACCTGAAAACCAGCATTGGCAATCTGCCCGGCAATGCCGCTACCCATGGTGCCTGCACCAATAACGGCAATGCGTTTAAATGGATTATTATTCGACATAAGGATTACTATTCGTTTATTAACATATGGTTATAATTGATAGTTGAAGTAACTACCTGATTTTATTATTGCGAAATACATGCATAAAGTACACTTAAAAAACCAACCCGACTGAGCGTCATACCCACGCAGACGCACTGCTGTCCGGAATAAACGTCATCCCGCGAAGGCGGATATAACGAATCAGGAGTGACTG
>Ga0164313_10005258_pt1 | contig 11454 bp, 8 predicted proteins | sample GuaBasSedimGuay4_FD_113735 | JGI IMG/M metagenome (GOLD analysis project Ga0164313, IMG submission 113735) | Subseafloor sediment microbial communities from Guaymas Basin, Gulf of California, Mexico - Guay4, Core 4569-4, 0-3 cm | ecosystem: Environmental > Aquatic > Marine > Hydrothermal vents >...
GAAAAATATGCAGATAAAGCAATGGAAATTGGTTTAGAAGTACATGGAGAATTTCACCCGGAAATGACTTTTGTTTACACTGCTTATGCCAATATTTTAGTATCCAAAAAAAAATATAATGAATCTATTCAATTACTTCATAAAAGCTTAAAGATCAGGGAGAAATATTTTGGCATTAATCACAGGTGGACTTGTGAAAGCAATTGTGATTTGGCCAATACATACGCATTGGATAAACAATATGACCAAGCGGAATTATATTATAAACAGGCGCTTGCAATTGGCGAAAGAATCGGGCTATTGTATTCTTTATCCACCGCCAAAACTTATCTGGCAAAATTATATATTGATCAAAATATTAAACTTGATCTTGCTTCTGAGTTACTTTTGAATGCCTTAGAGTATAAACTATCTGTGTTTGGCAAAGAACATAAAGAAATTACTGGAATATATAATCTGCAGGCAAAAAGAGCACTATTACTAAATGACCTAGCCAATTTTAAATCATATATTGATGGATCACTTAGGTCATGTTACTATTTAGATGACAATTTAGAAGGTATTATTGATCCGATAGGCGCCTTGGAAGCCTTAATGTTAAAGAGTAGGTTTTATGAGAAAATATATAAGCAAACAGGCAACACAATATCTCTTGAGGCAAAATATGAGCTTATTGACAAAAAACTGGATTTGATAAAATTTATACAGAAAAAGTTCACTTCTGATAGATCAAGAATATATGTAGCAAATAATTACAGAGGAGTTTTTGAAAATGGCTTGAACACCTGTTGGTCATTATATCACAAAGGTAAAAAGGATCAGAAATATTTAAATAAAGCGTTTCAGTTGTCAGAAACCAATAGAAATGCTTCTCTACTTGAAGGTATACAAAACTCCCAATTTAAAAAATATGCCAATATCCCGGAAGAAATACTAACCTTAGAACGGCAATTTAAACAATCACTGGCTCAAATAAATTTAGACCTCTATTATGAGAATTCTGGCAGCGAACCGGATAAACGGACTCTCGGTAAACTCGTGAATCAAAGGGATTTAGTTAGTCATAAATTAGATAGTTTGCAAAATGCTTTTGACATAACTTATCCCGAGTACGCCGGATTAAAATATCGGAACAAAATTTTCAGTATTTCAAATATTAAAAATGATCTGGATGAAGAAACACAAATGATCACCTATTTTCTGGGAGAAAAAAATCTATACACTTTTAATATTACAAAAGATAATGTTACTTTTTTGAAAGGGAACGTATCTGATAAAATTGCTAATAAGGTAACCAAATTAAAAAATGAGTTACTGAACAGAGAAAATATTGATGGTACCAGCGAAGAATTATACCTTTATTTACTGAGTCAACAGATTAATAGTTCGAAACCTAAAATGATAATCATTCCGGATGATGTACTAAATTATATTCCTTTTGAAGTCTTACAAAATGAAAATAAGGAATTTTTAATTGAAAACTTTACGATTAGTTATTCAGGTTCCGCTCATCTTTATATGGAACTAAAAAACAAATATTTCGATTATAAATTACCTAATTATTGGGTCGGGTTTTCTCCGAAGTATAATTCTAATAATTCTCTCTCTTCTAATTTGGATGAGACTTCAGAAATTTCGGAGATGTTCAATGGAAAGGTCTTTGTTGGAACCAACTCCAGCCTAAGTAATTTTTTAGAACAGTCTAAGGAAAATTCTATTGTACATTTGGCCATGCATGTTGAAATAAATTACGATAATCCTTTGTATAATAAACTAATTTTTAGCGATGGAGCGTTAACCTCTTCTACTATTTATGTCTCCGATATCAAAGCAAATTTAGCCGTTCTGAGTGCTTGTAATACTGGTTTTGGCAAACTTGAAAAAGGAGAAGGAGTGATGAGTATAGCAAGGGCGTTTAATTATTCTGGTGTCCCATCTGTTGTTATGAGTTTATGGAAAATACCGGATAAGGAGACAAAAAAGATAATGGTATTCTTTTATGAACATCTTAAAGATGGCGAGCTGAAGAATGAAGCATTGAAAAATGCTAAACTTGATTATTTAGCAGCTACCACAGACCCAAATTTAAGACATCCTTATTACTGGTCAGGTTTTGTTTTAAATGGTAATATAAATTCTTTGGCACCAATAAAAAATGACAAATATTATTTCATTAGCGGATTCCTTTTGTTCGGATCTATTATACTTGGAATGCGGGTTAAGAATATATAAGTCTAGTTTAAGGATTTAAGGATTTTCCCGGACACCTCTTTCTTATATACATTATCAGTGTCACTAGCTATAACTGAAAATTGTTTTTTTGCCCTTTCAATTTCACCCAGATCTAAATAGGCCAAGGCCAAATACCAATTTGCTAATTCTTTAAAGTTAATTCCAGAATTGAGATTATAATCTGATTCTGTTATAATTTTTAGTAAAGAAATGGCGTCCTTGGGCTTGTTTAAAGACATATAACACATCGCTTTGTAAAATTGTATATACTGATCATTTTTATTGGGTACGGAATTAAATAAGTTGATCGCCTTACGATAATTTCCATTTTCATAAGCAACAAATGCACTTTGCTCAATTGTATTTGAAGTAGCACCCCGCGCAACTGGGAGAACAATATTCCGGTAAGGTTCATAGTTTTGAACAAATAAATCATCCGGAGAAGAATAATTATCATTTTTTAGGAAAATATATCCCAGACCAACGATTAGCAGTATGGAAGCGGCAACTAACCATTTTTTGGATATGTTCAATAATTTTACAACTGGTTTATGCTGTTCAAAATTTTGTAGCACCTTTTTAAGGTCATTTCTCTGATTCCTGTAAATTACCTTCTGTAAATCCTTTTGAAAGTCAAGTTCAATTTTAAATTTCTCGTCTGTATGCAATAGTTCGTTGAACTTCAATTGTTCCTTAGGACTTAACGAATTACTAAAATATTTCTCGATCAAATCTGTTTTACTCATAACTCCTTTTTTATCCAGTCTTTAAGCTGTCTCATGCATCGAGATTTTTGACTTTTTAATACTTTTTTATCGCTATAATTTAAAATATTAATTATTTCATCCAAAGTATACCCTTCATAATAAAATAATTTTAAAATTTCTTTACATCTATTACCTAATTGCGAAAAGTACTTATTTAACAAGTCCTGCTGATTAGTTAACTTCTCATTGTAAAGGTTAACATCCAAATATACATTTTCATCTTCGAGAAAGAATTCATTTGTTAATTCAACCTTAGAATTATCCCTGTGCATTTGAAAAATTTTATATTTTCCAATGGCAAATAAGTAAGTAGAAACCTTACTGTTTAGATCTGAAATTTTTCCATTTGCAATGTTCTCGTACAATACGATAATCGCGTCTTGATAGATATCAATAGCATCGTATTTTTCTATATTATATTTTCTCGAAAACTTAATAAAAGCTTCTCTGTTCTCATCATAGATTTTCCTTAAAACCAACTGATCTCCACCTCTTATTAATTTGATAATATTTTTTGAATTTTCCTGTTTCATTCATGACAAAGAAAAGGAAAACTCAGCAAAATATAAAATTATTTAAAGTTATGATAAATTATACGCATTTATCTGTTTGGCACCTTCTGCTAATATACGCCTATAAAACATGTAATTAAACAAGTTTAAGTTCTAGGTATCTCAACAAATTCTCAAGGAATAACGAGAGGGGATATCTTTATATTCTTCGGATTTCAATTTTTGTTGTACTAATGAATTTTGTACTTTTAGGACTTGTGTTAATCGAAAGAATTCCCTGCCTGCCGCGGCAAGCTCCGTCCCGAGATTATGGGATGCCACGGAATTCCTGGAGAAATGCAAAGATTTATCAATAAAACTATCTCCGCCGAAGCGATAGAGGTGTCAAATGAAATATGCAACATGAGTATCTTGAATTCGTATCAAAAGATACGGGAAGCAGTCAAATGAACATCTGACATGCTAAACTAGGCCTTCTCATTATCAAAAGCGGAACATGAAAAATTAATAAAAAATAAAACCATAACATTTTGAAACCACTGCTAATAGATAGAAGTAGTTCGCCAAATAAGTCTTTTACAGTACGGAATCACAGATTTCCTAATTTCCTAAAAGTTTGGCACCATCATGCGGAATTAGAATTAGTGGTCATCTTAAAAAGTACCGGCACAAGGTTTATTGGTGATAATATTGAACAATTTTGTGAAGGAGAAGTTGTACTGATAGGAAAAAATTTGCCACACATGTGGTTGAATGACAAAGAATATTTTGAAACAAACTCCACTTTGGAAGCAGAGGCAATTGCAATACATTTTAATGAAGATTTTGCAGGAAAGGATTTTTTAAAAATGCCTGAGATGGTTTCTATAGCGAAACTATTAGAAAGATCAAGTCAGGGAATTAAATTTTCGGGAGATTTAAACTGGTTCATTTATCAGATAAAAAATATTCATGAATTGACCCCATTCGACAAAACAATGAAGTTTATAAAATTGCTAAATTATTTGGCTAAAAATAATGATCACACGCTGTTGTCGAGTAGTGGTTTTATAAATTCATTCAAAAAAACAGGTAGAAATAATTTGGACAAAGTATACGAATATATTGTTAAGAATTTTAAAGACGACATAAAGCGAAGCGATCTAGCTGAAATATCCAATATGGATCCTTCAGCATTCAGTCGGTTTTTTAAACGTGTTCATCGGAAAACATTTACAGAGTATTTACTCGAGGTACGTATCGGATATGCTTGTAAATTACTGATAGAAAATAAAAACAGTATTTCGGAAATATGTTATGAATCGGGATTTAATAATTTATCTAACTTTAACAGACAGTTTAAAAAAGCCATGAGCTGTTCTCCTTCTGATTATTCAAAGCTCCATATCACCTATTAGTATCGTTATTATTGCTATATTTATTTGATAATATTCAATTAAGCAATAATAGTATCATAATGGGTTTTTTGAGTAGTAGCAATTCATCATATTGATTCCTAAATTTGCTTGATCCAGATAATCAATATTATACATTCTCAAAGTATAAATAATGAACCTCATAAGAATAACAGGTATAGAAGTAAAAGATATTCGGTTTCCAACGAGCCTGTCTTTGGATGGCTCTGACGCCATGAATCCGGATCCGGATTATTCAGCCGCCTATGTTATTTTAAAAACAAATCATCCGGAAGGGGTAGAGGGCCATGGACTTACATTCACTATTGGTAGAGGAAATGAAATATGCGTTGCAGCTATAAAATCATTGTCGTATTTAATTATTGGAAAAACCTTGAATTCCTTTATTGATGATATGGGTAAATTTTGGAAAATGATAACCGGGGATAGCCAGTTGAGATGGTTAGGACCGGAAAAAGGAGTAATTCATTTGGCCACGGGAGCCATAGTCAACGCTGTCTGGGATCTGTACGGCAAAATAAAACAAAAACCATTATGGAGGTTATTGGCTGATATGACGCCGGAACAATTGGTGAAATGTATAGATTTTACTTATATTACAGATGCCATAACACCGGAAGAAGCTTTGGTTATTTTGAAAAAAAATGAATCTACCAAACAAGAACGAATAGCGTTATTATTGAAGAATGGATACCCTGCCTATACTACCTCCGCCGGGTGGTTGGGATATTCCGACAAAAAAATGAAGAGGTTGTGCAAAGAAGCAAAAGCAGAAGGTTTTAAGCACATGAAAATTAAAGTTGGCGCTGACCTTAAAGATGACAGGAGAAGAGCGGCAATAATACGGGAAGAAATTGGTAACGATCTGCAGCTGATGATGGATGCCAACCAAAAATGGGACGTAGATGAGGCTATCTCAAATATGGAAGCTTTAAAAGAATTTAATCCGTATTGGATCGAGGAACCAACGAGTCCCGATGATATTTTAGGTCATGCCAAAATAGCAAAAGCAGTAAAACCAATAAAAGTCGCAACAGGTGAACATTGTCAGAACAGGGTAATGTTCAAACAGTTGATGCAAGCCGGTGCAATAGAAATATGCCAAATAGATAGTTGTCGTGTAGGAGGAGTAAATGAAGTGCTGGCGATTTTATTGATGGCTGCCAAATTTAACATTCCTGTATGTCCACATGCAGGGGGTGTGGGACTGTGCGAATATGTTCAACATTTATCAATGATCGATTTTATAGCAATCAGCGGATCATTAGATGGAAGAATAATTGAATATGTAGACCATTTACACGAACATTTTTTAGACCCTGTCATTATAAGGAATGGGGCATATATGCCTCCTGAGCTACCGGGGTACAGTATTACAATGAAGAAAAAGTCACTGGATGATTATGAGTTTCCAAAAAGCGTCATCTGGCAAGAAAAATTACAATCACAAAATAAAAATAAGTCATGAAAAGATTTTTAAGTATATCTGTGTTTCTCATTATTTTCCAACCAATTATTGCACAGCAAAACTATGTTCCCACAAATGAAAATATGGAGGCGAGACAATGGTTTCAGGAAGCAAAATTTGGATTATTTATTCATTGGGGTGTTTATAGTGTTTTAGGCGATGGAGAATGGGTAATGAACAATCAAAATATTTCTATCGATGACTATGAAAAACTACCTTCATTTTTTAATCCCATAGATTTTGATGCAGAGGAATGGGTAAAGATGGCGAAAGACGCCGGGATGAAATACATCACTATTACCAGTAGACACCATGACGGTTTTTCCATGTTTGACTCACAGGTCACAGATTATACCATCGTAAAAAAAACACCTTACAAAAAAGATATCTTAAAACCTCTTGCCGCTGCCTGTAAAAAAGAAGGAATAAAATTATTTTTTTACTACTCTTTATTAGATTGGCATGATGATAATTATTTTCCAAGAGGTAGAACCGGAACTAAAATCCCTGGAAGGGCTGATGGAAACTGGGAGGAATATATTATATTTATGAAAGCCCAGCTAACTGAATTATTGACTAATTACGGAGAAATAGCCGGGATTTGGTTTGATGGACATTGGGATCAAAAGGAATGGGATGGAGAAAAATATGGCAAAGTAAAAGTAGACTGGCATTACGAGGAAATTTATAAGCTAATTCATGATCTACAACCACAATGTTTAATTGGTAATAACCACCATCTGGCACCTATAGAAGGGGAAGATTTTCAGATGTTTGAAAGAGATTTACCCGGTCAAAATACTACAGGCTGGGGTACCAATGCCTCGGATGTTGGTGAATTGCCAATGGAAGTATGTGAAACTATTAATGGCTCATGGGGATTTAACCTAAAAGACAATAAACACAAATCAGAAAAAGAATTGGTTCAATATATCATTCGATCGGCAGGTTATGGTAGCAATTTATTGCTCAATGTAGGCCCGATGCCCAATGGTGAAATTCAGTTAGAACATATAAAGTCCTTAGAAAAGGTGGGCATATGGATGAGAGAAAATGGAGAAACTATTTATAAAACTACAGCAGGACCCGTAGCCCCAACCGATGATATGGCATTTACCCGAAGAGGAGATACAATGTATTTACATATTTTGAATGACACCAAGGAATTATTTTTTGTTGAGAATTTTAAGGGAAAAATAAAAAGTATGCATTTATATAAAAGCAAAGAAAAGGTAAATCATAAGATCAATGAATACGGGATGTTTATAGAGGTGCCAAATAATAAAAAGAATCAGATTGACACGATAATAGAAATCATTTTAAAATAGAATTATGTCAGAATTTAGTTTACACGGAAAAACTGCCATCATAACAGGTGGAGCGAGTGGAATAGGGAAGGCAATTGCCATTAGATTTGCCCAAAAAGGAGCTGATGTTCGTATCCTTGAAATCAATAAAGATGTTGCACAAGAAGTTATTGAGGAAATTATTGACTCTGGAGGTAAAGCTACTGCTTACCAATGTGATGTAGCCGACCAAAAAATGGTAATGTCTGTAATTGATAACATTGCTAAAAATAACAATATTGATATATTGGTAAACAATGCAGGGATCGCCCATGTAGGTAATTTGGAAGGAACACAAGAAGAGGATCTCGATCGATTGTACCGGGTAAATATTAAAGGAGTATATAATTGTATGTATGCCTGTATTGGAGAAATGAAGAAAAATGGAGGGGTAATTTTAAACATGGCATCCATTGTATCTTCGGTCGGAATTTCAGATCGCTTTGCGTATTCAATGACAAAAGGAGCCGTATTAACCATGACCTACTCGGTTGCAAAGGATTATTTAAAGAGTGGTATCCGATGTAATTGTATTTCTCCTGGTCGGGTTCATACCCCGTTTGTAGATGGGTTCATAGCAAAGAACTATCCCGATAATCAAGAAGAAATGTTTGAAGTTTTATCTAAATCCCAACCGATTGGGCGAATGGGAAAGCCGGAGGAAATAGCCAATTTGGCCTTATTCCTATGTTCCGATGAAGCAGGATTTATTACCGGAACCGATTACCCCATCGATGGTGGGTATATTAAATTGAACGGATAATTAATCAAGAGAAATGAGAAATTACTTACTATTAATTTTAATGATATCCTCACTGATAAATTATCAAAGTATTCAATCTCAAAAAACTAATTCTTATATCTACATACAAAAAGAAGACAGGAAAAAAAGTGAATGGAAAGTAATATGGGAAGATGACTTTAACAAATCGGAATTAGATACTACGAAGTGGTCATACATCCCCGCCAACAATGCTGATTGGGGAAATTATATGTCTGACAATCCGCAATGTTATGCACTTTCAGAAGGCAAACTTTTTTTAAAGGGCATCGTCAATCCGGATACCCTAAAAGATCCGAGGCCTTTCTTAACCGGTGGAATCTATTCAAAAGGGAAATTTGCCTTCCGGTATGGAAAAATAGAAATACGTGCAAAACTTGAAAATGCCCAGGGTGCATGGCCTGCAATGTGGATGCTGTCAGAACAAAATAAATATGGAAAATACCCAAGGAATGGAGAGATAGATATTATGGAGCACCTTAATTTCGATAAAATTATTTATCAAACAACACACTCCTACTATACGCTGGAACTCAAACAAAAGAAGAACCCTGTTTATTTTGCAACCACAAAATTGGATGCAGAACAGTACAATACCTTTGGTTTAGAGTGGTATCCGGACAAGCTTGTATTTACCTTAAACGGTAAGGCAACCTTTACCTATCCAAGGATAACCGGAGTAGATCCTTCACAGTGGCCGTATGACCAACCCTTTTATGTGATGATCGATCAGCAACTTGGTGGATCTTGGGTAGGAGAAGTTGAACCGGAAGATCTTCCGGTACAAATGATCATTGACTGGGTTAGAGTTTACCAGTAATGACTGGTATTATATAATTGAAATAAAAAAAAGAGATAATAATTAATACCGAATAGATGAATTTCAAACACTTGTTTTTAGTTATGTGTGCCGGCTGTATATTAACGGCATGTACAAATAAAAAGAGCAATGTCCCTATTGAAACATCTATAAAAGCACCCAATATTATTTATATTTTGGCTGATGATCTGGGGTACGGAGATATCCATTGTTTTAACCCTGAAGGAAAAATTAAAACTCCAAATATTGATAAACTGGCCTTGGAAGGAATGAAATTTACTGATGCACATACCTCATCAGCCGTTTGTACACCCACCAGATATGGAATACTCACAGGGCGTTATAATTGGCGAAGCAATCTAAAATCCAGCGTTTTGACAGGTAAATCAAAGGCCTTGATCCCAACAAACAGAAAAACTGTAGCGACTCTTTTAAAACAAAAAAATTACAATACCGCCTTTATCGGAAAATGGCATTTGGGATGGGATTGGGCATTAAAGAACAAAGAGGTTGATAGCGGTGATGGTTGGTCAGCAAATGACTTTGATAATATCGATTTTTCCAAACCTGTAAAAAACGGACCAAAAGATCTCGGGTTCGATTATTCTTACGGACATAGCGGATCTCTGGATATGGCGCCATATGTTTATGTTGAGAATGGACTGTCCACAGAAGTGCCTGATACAGTTACTGTTAATAAGGGTAAATATACATGGTGGCGGGAAGGTCCAACTGCCGGTGATTTTATTCATGACGACGTAACACCCAATTTTTTTAGAAGATCTTTTAGTTATATTGAAGAAAAATCGAAGGAGAGTAAACCATTTTTTTTGTATCTCGCACTACCTTCCCCCCACACTCCAATTTTACCAACTGAAGAATGGCTGGGCAAAAGTGAATTAAATCCATATGGTGATTTTGTAATAATGATAGATGATTATATGGGTCAGTTATTCAAAAAAATAAAAGATGCGGGAATTGAAGAAAACACCATAGTTATTTTTGCAAGTGATAATGGCTGTTCTCCACAAGCCAATTTTAAATTATTAGCCGACAAAGGACATGATCCTAGTGCCGGCTACAGAGGGCATAAAGCGGATATATTTGAAGGAGGACACCGTGTACCATTTATCGTAAAATGGCCCGCGCGAATAAAACCAAATACGATATCAGACAAGACCATTTGCACAACCGATTTCTTCGCAACCTGTGCAGAAATCACGCAATCAACTTTACAATCCAATGAAGGCGAAGATAGTTTTTCATTAATCCCTTTGTTTGAAGATCCAAATACGACAAAATTTTTAAGGGAAGCTACTGTTCATAGTTCTATTAATGGAAGTTTTGCTATTCGTAAAGACCGTTGGAAATTGATATTTAGTCCTGGATCAGGAGGTTGGAGTACACCGCTACCTGACTCTGAACTAGCCAAAGAATTACCAAAGTTTCAATTATATGATCTTTCAAATGATCCCGGAGAAGAGAATAATCTTTACGGGCAACATCCGGAAGTTTTTAATGAATTGAAACAATTAATGGTTTCCTATATTGAAAATGGAAGAAGTAATGCTGGAGAAAAGGTTATAAACGAACCTGGATTTGAAAATAAATGGAAACAAATAGAAGTATTTGGTCTTTAATTAAACCTTGATAAAATAAATAATTTATGAAACTAATTAGATTTGGGACTATAGGTCAGGAAAAACCCGGAGTTCAACTAGAGGACGGAAGAAAAATAGATATCAGTGCATTTGGGCAAGATTATACAGAAGCTTTTTTTGGAGGAAATGGACTGAAAGAATTAAAAAAATGGCTGGAAACTAACGCTTCTCAATGTCCGACCATAGGAAGTGATATTAGGTTAGGACCTCCTTTGGTTCGTCCCTCTAAAATTGTTTGTGTAGGATTGAACTATGCAAAGCATGCGGCAGAGAGCGGTATGGGAGTACCTAAAGAGCCCGTATTATTTTTTAAAGCCACCTCTGCAATTGTTGGTCCGAACGATGATCTAATTATTCCGAAAGGATCTAATAAAACCGATTGGGAAGTTGAACTGGCTGTGGTTATTGGAAAAAAAGCGTCTTATGTGAGCGAAGAAAATGCCTTGGACCAC
>Ga0164313_10005259_pt1 | contig 11451 bp, 10 predicted proteins | sample GuaBasSedimGuay4_FD_113735 | JGI IMG/M metagenome (GOLD analysis project Ga0164313, IMG submission 113735) | Subseafloor sediment microbial communities from Guaymas Basin, Gulf of California, Mexico - Guay4, Core 4569-4, 0-3 cm | ecosystem: Environmental > Aquatic > Marine > Hydrothermal vents...
CCTGAATAGTTTTATAAAGTCTTATTTAATGGAATTTGGCGGAGAACTTTAATTTAACACACAATAATTTATGCTAAAGATTTATCACAACCCAAGGTGTAAAAAAAGCAGGGCAGGCCTGGCTTATTTACAGGAAAAAACATCTGATTTTGAAATACGGGAATATCTTAAGGACCCTTTTACAACTGAAGAATTAGTAAATGCCCTTAAGAAAATGAATAAAAATCCGGTTGATATTATCCGAAAACAAGAAGATGTTTTCAAAAAACAGTATAAAGGCAAAGAATTCCAGGATGATCAATGGATAAATATCCTCATTGAAAACCCAAAGCTTATTGAACGTCCCATTGTTGTTAGTGCTAGTAAAGCCGTTCTGGCACAACCCCCGGAAAATATTGATGAATTATTCTAGATTTTTTAAACAAATTTATATAACAAATTAAAAATTATTACATTATGAAAGTAAGAATTGAACACGACACCATGGGTGAAGTAGAAGTTCCAGCTGAGAAATATTGGGGGGCACAAACCCAGAGGTCAAAAGAAAATTTTAAAATTGGAAATGGTTTCATGCCTGAGGAGATTATTCACGCCTTTGGGGTCCTGAAAAAAGCAGCTGCAATGGCAAATATGGAACTTGGGGTATTGCCCGAAGAAAAGACTAAGCTAATAATGGAAGTTTGTGATGAAGTTATTGCTGGAAAACTCGATGATCATTTTCCTTTGGTAGTATGGCAAACCGGTTCCGGTACTCAGAGCAATATGAACGTAAACGAGGTAGTAGCAAACAGGGCACACGTATTGCAGGGTGGTAATTTAGAAGATTCTAAAAAAGTTATTCACCCAAATGATGATGTAAATAAATCACAGTCATCTAATGACACCTTCCCCACGGCAATGCATATTGCAGCCTATGAAATGATTTCAAAAGTTACCATTCCCGGGGTTAAAAAGCTTAAAGAAACAATAGAAGATAAAGTACAAGAATACAATAGCATTGTAAAAACAGGGCGTACCCATTTGATGGATGCCACACCTCTGACACTTGGACAGGAGTTTTCAGCCTACTCCTCACAACTTGAGCATGGACTTACAGCATTAGAGAATACTTTACCTCATCTTTCAGAACTTGCCCTCGGTGGAACAGCTGTTGGTACCGGGCTCAATACTCCGAAAGGTTATGATGTACTGGTTGCTAAAAAAATTGCAGGACTCACAGGGCATCCCTTTATTACGGCAGAGAATAAATTTGAATCACTTTCAGCTCACGATGCTATTGTCGAAGCTTCAGGTGCCTTAAAAACGCTGGCTGTCAGTCTTATGAAAATTGGCAATGATACAAGGCTTCTTGGCTCTGGCCCAAGATGTGGTATAGGGGAAATCAACCTTCCTGCAAATGAACCCGGATCTTCCATAATGCCCGGTAAGGTAAACCCTACCCAGAATGAAGCCCTTACCATGGTATGTGCACAGGTTATAGGTAACGATATGACTATTGCTGTTGGTGGGATGCAAGGACATTTTCAGCTTAATGTTTTTAAACCAGTAATGATCCTAAACCTCTTGGATTCAGCCCGGTTAATAGGAGATGCATGTGTATCATTCAATGATAATTGTGTTGTTGGAATTGAACCAAACCTGGAAAATATTAAGAAAAACCTGGAAAACTCCTTAATGTTGGTTACCGCCCTTAATACACATATTGGGTATGAAAATGCTGCCAAAATTGCAAAAAAGGCACATGCTGAGGGAAGCACACTAAAAGAAGCAGCACTGGCTTTAGGCCTACTTACTGCTGAACAATTTGATCTTTGGGTAGATCCTTCAAAAATGATTGGATCATTGTAAAAACATATTTAAATTAGATAGGCCTTTTCTGAATTCAGGAAAGGCCTTTTTAATATTTCCACCATAGTAAAATATTTATTAAACATTCCAATACTTCCGCCTTTATATGGATCTCAGTAATTTTTTGTACTTTTGAACAGTATCAAACTATGGAATATCATTTATGAAAAAAATAAATCTTTTAATAATAGCCCTTCTGTTTACAGGAATTGTATCAGCTCAACAAAACTTCATTGGCCTGGCTATGGGTGGTTCCATTCCTGTGGGAGACTATGCAGCTACAACAGAAGCAAGTCAAACAGGCTATGCTTTAAGTGGTTTCTCACTTAACTTTATTGGTGATTATTATTTCATGAAGATCCTTGGTATTGGCGCAACAGCTACATTTGGAATGAATGGTACTGATGAACAAGAACTTCAAGACGACTGGATAAATTATTTGGAAAATCTTCATGATGTCACCATACCTCCGGATGCCGATGTCCGATTTATAACAACACAATGGACATATGTTAACCTTTTTGTAGGACCGGTTATTTCATTTCCACTTAAACGAATAAGTTTTGAATTAAAGGCCCAGGGCGGGATGAGTTTTATTACTCCCCCAAAAAGGGACATTTACATCACGTACGATAATGATGAAATTACCAGTAGTTCATCCGGGAGTAATGTAGCATTTGGTTATTTACTGGGAGCCGGAATTCAATTCAGGCCAAATGACACCTATGGTATAAGAGTTGGGGCAGATTATTTTGCCAGTGAAGCTAAACTGAACCTTGAACAACGTATTGACGAAGGGCTGGAAAAAGGTAATATTGTAACCGAAGTTTGGAAGATGCCTGTTCAGACTTACCATGTTACCCTTGGTATTAATTACTTTTTCTAAAATCAACCCTGACAATTGATTTCCTGTTCGTAAACCAATTTCAACCTTGTATCGTGGTAAATCACATTGCATATGCTTACAAAATAGGCCTGCAATGATAAATATCATAGTCCTCTATAGATCAAATTACTTTACCTTTGTTGCTCAATATATATTTATTCTATGACTAATAAACAATCAAGTGCCGTTTTCTTCTCAGAATTTGAACCTTCAACAAAAGAAGAATGGAAGAAAAAGATTGCCTCTGACTTAAAAGGGAAAGATCCAGAAAAACTAACCTGGAAAAGTCCGGATGGAATTGAAGTTTCCCCTATTTATACATCAGAGGATCTTGAAGATCTCCAATATATTGATAACCTACCGGGAGCAGCCCCTTTTAACAGAGGAGTAAAAACCAATAACAACAACTGGCTTATTCATCAATGCTTTAATGCTGAAAATCTAAAAGAAACAAACCATGAGATCAGAACAGCCATTAATGCAGGAGTAAAAGAAATTGAAATTAATACAGCTAAGGCCATATCTATCCAGGAGATTGAAGAACTATTAGCTAAAATTAATCCGGAGAAAGTTCAGCTGGGCTTCAAAACAGAAAACAATCCTGTAGAGTTAATGAAAATCCTTATAGGTTATTTTAGTAAAAAGGATTGTAATCTGGCTAATATCAATGGTTCAATTGAATATGACCCTTTAGGACAAGCCCTTCTGAATCAAAATGCTCCGGAAAGAGACCTGACAAAAGAATTAACCCTTACTATACATTTACTATTGGAAGAAGCAAAGACTCTTCCTTTATTTCGGTTCTTAAACGTTTCAGGGAACCTGACATGTAATGCCGGAGCCTCTATTCCTCAGGAGTTGGGTATTGCTTTGGCCATTGGATCAGAATACCTTGCAATTGCTGAGGAATCAGATATCCCGGCTTCGGCTATTTCCAAACATATGCAAATGATCTTAGGCATTGGTTCAAATTACTTTATGGAAATTTCGAAAATAAGAGCAGCCCGCTTACTCTGGTCAACAATGCTAAGTGCTTATTTAAAAACATCTTCAAATGATGAAAGAATTTACATCAGGTCAGTTCCGTCCTTATGGAATAAAACAAAGATGGACCCCTATATAAATATGCTCCGATACACAACCGAAGCAACATCAGCGGCCTTGGGGGGAGCAGATTCTATCAGCACATTCCCATTTAATAGTCTTACAAAAAAACCAGGCCGTTTTTCACAAAGGATTGCGAGGAACACACAGGTTATTCTAAAAAATGAAGCATCCCTTGATAAAATTATTGATCCTGCAGCCGGCTCTTATTATATTGAATATCTGACTGATACTATTTCGGAACAAGCATGGGACTTCTTTAAAGAAATTGAAAAACGGGGAGGTTTTTTAAAATCACTTAAAGCAAATTTTATTCAGGAAGAGCTGTTAAAAACTCAGAATAAACGTAAAATAAATATTGCCAACCGTAAAGAAATCCTGGTTGGAACTAATCATTATCCTGATTATACCGAACATTATCCGCAGGAAGATGCTTCACCTGATTTTGACAAGATATCATGGTTAGATCAAAGAGGGGCCGAAGATTTTGAAAAATTGAGAAAAATTGCAGGGAAAGGTAGCAAACACAAACCCAAGGCAGTCATGTTCCCTTTCGGTGATACTGCAATCCGTACGGCAAGGACTATTTTTGCTTCTAATTTTTTTGGCTGCGGAGGCTTTTTAATTAATGGCCTTACCGGGATGTCAACCATAGAAGAAGGTATTCAGCAATGTGAACAGGCAAAACCAGATGTTATTGTTTTTTGCAGTGCAGACAAAGATTATACCGATCAATTGCCCCCACTCATCAAGCAATTTAAGAATGTCCCAATCCTTGTGGTTGCAGGCTATCCAAAAGACCAGATAACTTCACTTGAAAAACAAGGAATTAAATATTTTATCCATCTTAAATCCAATCTACTGGAAACACTGACCGAAATTCATAAAGAATTAGGTATTATTGAATAAACAACGTTGATTTTAATTATGATCTTATGAGACCAGATTTCACCCATATAAATTTTAGAGAAAAGACTCATTCTACTGAAACTAAAGAAAATAGCAAGCAAGAGGAAATCATATGGAATACCCCGGAACAAATTAACCTGAAAAATGTATTCACCCAGGAAGATCTTGCTCCGGTCAAACACCTTGACTTTATTGCAGGGCTTCCCCCATTCCTGAGGGGCCCTTACTCAAGTATGTATGTAACCCGACCATGGACTATCCGGCAATATGCTGGATTTTCCACCGCCGAAGAGTCCAATGCTTTTTACAGGAGAAACCTTGCTTCCGGCCAAAAAGGATTGTCTGTTGCTTTTGATTTGGCTACCCATCGTGGATATGATTCTGATCATGAAAGAGTTGAAGGTGATGTAGGCAAAGCAGGAGTTGCAATAAACTCTGTTCTCGATATGAAAGTTCTCTTTGACCAGATCCCCTTGCAGGAGATGTCGGTTTCGATGACCATGAATGGGGCAGTACTTCCTGTCATGGCCTTTTATATAGTTGCAGGACTGGAACAAGGAGTTAAATTAGAAGAACTTAGCGGGACAATTCAAAATGACATTCTAAAGGAATTCATGGTCCGCAACACCTACATTTATCCACCGGACATGTCGATGCGGATCATTGCTGATATTTTTAAATACACATCAAAGAAGATGTCCCGCTTCAACTCTATCAGTGTTTCAGGATACCATATGCAGGAAGCCGGTGCAACAGCTGACATCGAATTGGCATACACCCTGGCCGATGGTCTTGAATATTTGAAAACCGGGATTAAAGCCGGACTTGATATTGACTCTTTTGCACCCAGGATCTCTTTCTTCTTCGGGATTGGGATGAACCATTTTATGGAAATAGCAAAACTCAGGGCTGCAAGGTTATTATGGGCAAAAATTGTACGCAGGTTTAATCCAAGAAATCCAAAATCCTTAGCACTTAGGACCCACTGCCAAACATCCGGATGGAGCCTGACAGAACAGGATCCTTTTAATAATGTTTCCAGAACTACTATTGAAGCATTGGCTGCCGTTCTGGGTCATACACAATCTTTACATACCAATGCTTTGGACGAAGCAATTGCGCTTCCAACTGATTTTTCTGCAAGAATTGCCAGGAATACACAAATTTATTTAGCTGAAGAAACCCAGATTACCAGGACAGTAGATCCCTGGGGGGGATCCTATTATGTTGAACGCTTAACGCACGAGCTCGTACAAAGGGCATGGAAGCTAATAGAAGAAGTCGAAGAGCTGGGTGGCATGGCCAAAGCCATTGATACCGGAATTCCTAAAATGAAAATTGAAGAAGCAGCAGCCCGGAAACAAGCAAGGATTGATTCAGGAAAGGATATTATTGTTGGTGTGAATAGTCACAAACTGAAAACAGAAGACCCCCTGGATATTCTGGAAGTTGATAATACAGCCGTACGAAACTCACAGATCAAACGTTTAGAAAAATTAAAAGCTGAACGAAATGATGAGGATGTGAAAAAAGCACTTAAGAAAATAACAAAGGCAGCTAAAACAGGAAAAGGCAATTTACTGGCCCTTTCAGTTGAAGCCGCAAAGAAGCGTGCTACCCTGGGAGAAATATCTTTCGCAATTGAAAAAATATCAGGAAGATATAAAGCGACAATACGCTCTATTTCAGGCGTTTACTCTTCTGAATCAGGAAAAGATCCCGACTTTGAAAAAGCAAGGGAACTAACCATCAAAATTGCTAAGATGGAAGGCCGTCAACCACGGATCATGATTGCCAAAATGGGACAGGATGGACATGACAGAGGAGCCAAAGTAGTGTCAACCGGATATGCCGATATTGGTTTTGATGTAGATATAGGGCCTTTATTTCAAACACCTGTAGAAGCTGCACAACAAGCAGTTGAGAACGATGTTCATGTACTGGGGGTTTCAAGTCTTGCAGGAGGCCATAAAACACTAATTCCCCAGGTAATTGAAGAACTTAAGAAGCTTGGCAGGGAAGATATCATGGTAATTGCAGGTGGTGTGATACCAGCTCAGGATTATGAATTCCTCTACCGTAGTGGTGTTGTAGCTATTTTTGGACCAGGAACTTCTGTTGCTAATGCAGCAACAAAAATACTTGACCTGTTAATTCACATCATTAGTTGACAAATATTTTAAGAATACTCAAAGTACCTACAAAATGAAAGCCATAACAGTACTATTTTTTTCAATTCTTATATTGGCAACAAATGCCTTTAATCAGGAATTAAACAAAACAATCTTTTCCGAACGGGCTAACTCTCTAATCCTTATCGGGCATTGTGACCGCGATGCATTTGCACTTCCTGAGTTCCAAACCTGGTTTGATGAGAATTATGAAATCTACGTTCCTGACGATAAGGTAGTGAAAGCACTTTTGCTTATAAATACTAAGAATATTAGTATTACTATTGTTATGGCTACCTGGTGCTCAGATAGCAGAAGGGAGGTTCCCAGGTTATACCGTATTTTTGATGAAATTGGTTTTCCTGAGAACCAGGTCAGCATTATAAATGTTAATACAGAAAAACTTTTACCTGAAGAAGACATTTCAAAGCTCCAAATTGAAAGAGTCCCAACCATAATTGTTTATAAGGATAAAAAAGAAACCGGAAGAATTGTCGAGATACCAGGAAAAAGCCTGGAAGAAGATCTTTTTGAACTCTTGAAATAAAAAAATTCACTTCATTTTTCCATACTTCAAAATATTTTCATAATTTTGATTGCAAGGTGAATATAAAAAATTAACAATATGGAAGAACCTGTTAAAACAAATGCCGGACAAGGATTTGGAATTGCCTCATTAATTTTGGGAATCCTTGCCTTGCTTATTGCCTTTATCCCCTGTATTGGTGTTTTTGCTTTGATTCCCGGAATTATTGCAATTGTCCTCGGAATTGTTGGCCTTTCACAGGCACGCAATGCAAATGGCACAACCGGGTTAATCATATCAGGCCTTGTTATCTCCAGTTTAGCAACGCTCATTGCTGCAGTATGGCTCATCTTCTTTTCAGCCAGTGGATTATTCCTTAATAAATTAAACGAGGACAATAAACTGGATATTGTCATAGAAGAGTTTGTAAATCAGTTCGAAAAAGAGTTTGAAGATGAGAAAAACATAGAAATAGAAAGTACGGGGACTGACCTGGAAAAAACTCTTGAAGAACTGGAAAAACCAGACAGTCTGAATACTGAGGATCAAAATAAAAGTAATTCTTCTCCCGATAGCAGTAATACAGAAAAGTAAATACTTCCTTTTTGAGAAAATTTATCTTTCATCCTTACATTATCCTGAACCTTTCATTTTCAGGTATAATTCTGCTTATTTTTTTATATGCCGGTATTTTCTCCGCACAAAAGGATGACCACCCTGTACCTTCAGTCTATGAAGAAATATTGTATAAAAAATCTCCAACATCAGGCCTCTCCCATAGTTTTTCGGAAATTATCCGGGGAAACTTTCCCTCCGCAAAAGCATGGAATAAGAATGGAATTCCCATATTTACATTCTTCCTGATTCAGTTCCTGCTTAGAATTATAAGCAGCTATCTGATCGTCTCTGGAAAAATTCAGGTTCGAAATCTTGTATGGGCAGACAGTTTAATATCCATTTCCCTTTTCTTAATTTGCTTTAAGAATTTATTGACATTCTGGAAGTTCTTTTGAGAGGCTAATAATTTACCAGAGGATTATTATAAATCCCCTAAGTTTGCAATGATTGTCTGGCTATTTGAAGTAACTTTCAAGCGTAAATCTTTCTTTTACCCTTATTATCGAAGAAGACCTTGCAAGCGTACAGCATTCATGGTAAAGGTCATGTTCAAAAAACAGGATATAATCCTTTTCATACGCTTCCTCAAGAAATTGTTCTTTTTCTTCCATTGTTATCAGGGGACGTACATCGTATGACATATTATAATGAATAGGAATATGCACAGATGATGGAATAAGGTCAGCCATATAAACAATGGTTTTCCCTTTATGAGAAACGAATGGAATTACCTGCCCCTCAGTATGACCATTAAAAAGACGTACTTCAAAACCCGGAAATAATTCAATATCCTCTTCAATAAACTTCAATCGGCCACTATCCATCATTGGAATCAGGTTTTCTTCAAGGTAAGAATCCTTTTCCCTTTTATTTGGGTCCACAGCCCATTCCCACTGCTGTCTGCTAACCCAATAGGTAGCATTTGGAAATACCATTTCAAAACCAGTTCTCTCCGAATTATAACGAACACCACCACCACAATGATCAAAATGAAGATGAGTTAGTACCATATCGGTAATATCCTCAGGTTTATATCCATATTTCCCCAAACCTTCCTTTAACCCATCTCCCCCATTCATATGTAAAAAACTAAAAAATCTTTCACTTTGTTTATCGCCACAACCATTGTCAATTAAGATCTTCTGATCTCCATTATCATACAGTAAAGACCTTAAGGACCAGTTACATAAATTCTTCTCATCCGCGGGGTAATATCTCTGCCATATTGTTTTGGGTACCACACCAAACATAGCACCTCCATCCAGTTTGAAATTTGAAATATGAATAGGGAATACTTTTGTTTCCATCATAAAGAATAATGTTCTATTTTTAAAGCAAATATAATTAACTCTAATTTAAGATTCCAAATAAAATGAACATTCATTTAATTGCCATAGGGGGAAGCATAATGCATAACCTGGCTATTGCTCTACATAATAAGGCTTATAATATCACCGGATCGGATGATGAAATTTTCAATCCCGCAAAATCAATGCTCGATAAATACGGACTTTTACCTGATAAAACCGGATGGGACCCCGACAGGATTACACCTTCACTGGATGCGGTAATTGTGGGTATGCATGCAAGGCCTGATAATCCTGAATTACTTAGAGCAAAAGAATTGAATATTAAGGTTTATTCATTCCCAGAATATGTTTTTGAACAAACAAAACATAAGAAAAGAGTAGTTGTTGGGGGAAGTCATGGAAAAACCACCATTACTTCAATGGTTATGCATGTTTTGCAATTTAATAATTTTGACTTCGATTACCTTGTCGGTTCAAAACTGGAAGGTTTTGATACCATGGTAAAACTTACAAATGAAGCACCTATTGCCATTTTTGAAGGAGACGAATATCTTTCTTCACCTCTTGATAAACGACCAAAATTTCATTTGTACAATCCTCATATCGCATTAATCAGCGGTATTGCCTGGGACCATGTAAATGTTTTTCCAACTTTTGAATATTACCTGGATCAGTTCAGGATCTTCCTAAACAAAACTGCACCAAATGCAAAGGTTATTTATCAGGCCGATGATGAAAATTTAAAAGATATTATTTCAACCGGGCCAAAAAGCCTTAATTATATCCCTTATCATATTCATCCATATGAAACCAGGCAGGACAGGACTGTTTTGTTAAACAATGGTCAGGATATTCCTGTAAATATTTTCGGAAAACACAATATGCAAAACCTGGAAGGTGCAAAATTAATTTGTCTGGAGTTAGGTGTCACCAATAGCCAGTTTTATAAAGCAATATCCACATTTACCGGTGCTGCAAAGCGTATGCAACTTTTTAAAGAAACTGAACATTCAGCAGTATTCTTTGATTTTGCCCATTCTCCTTCAAAACTGAAAGCTACCGTTCAGGCAGCAAAAGAGCAATACAATGAAAGAAAGCTAATTGCAGTCTTTGAGCTACATACTTTTAGCAGTTTAAAGGAAGATTTCCTTCCTCAATACAAAGACACAATGGAAATGGCAGACCTGGCAATTGTATATTATAGCCCGGAAACACTGAAACACAAAAAACTAAAACCCATAAGCCCTGAACAGGTAAAAGATGCCTTTGGAACAGATAAGCTTAATGTTTGTACGCACACCAACGAACTAATTAACATTCTAGGACAAGTTCCTGTCCAAAATACCAATTTTCTAATCATGTCTTCCGGAAACTTTTCAGGTTTGGATTTTAATAAGCTAATTGATCTCGATAAATAGCATTTATTATGTAGTTTTATGCAGATAAAAATGATCTGATCTTTCAAATGGATTTTAACACAGTTTTATTTGCTTTTGGGCTTACCCTTTTTGCTGGTTTATCTACTGGTATTGGAAGTGCTTTAGCTTTTTTCACCAAGCGCACCAATACAAAGTTTCTTTCGGTTGCCCTTGGATTTTCAGCAGGAGTTATGATTTATGTTTCATTCGTGGAAATTATTCCAAAAGCGAATATCTCCCTGGTTGAATCTTTAGGGAATTCTACTGGCTGGTGGCTTACCATCGCATCCTTTTTTGGAGGCATTTTACTAATTGCCATAATCGATAAGTTCATCCCTTCTATTGAAAACCCACATGAATTAAGGGATATTGAAGAAATGCAGAATAAGCCAAAAAAAGACCAGGAGCTCATGAGAATGGGCATGTTCACTGCCCTGGCTATTGCTATTCATAACTTTCCGGAGGGGCTGGCTACTTTCACGGCTGCACTAAAAGATCCCAGTCTGGGTGTGGCTATTGCTGTAGCCATTGCCATCCACAATATCCCGGAAGGAATTGCCGTATCTGTACCTGTATATTTTGCAACCGGTGATAAGAAGAAAGCTTTTTGGTTATCATTCCTCTCAGGGTTAGCAGAACCTGTAGGTGCATTAATTGGTTA
>Ga0164313_10005261_pt1 | contig 11449 bp, 11 predicted proteins | sample GuaBasSedimGuay4_FD_113735 | JGI IMG/M metagenome (GOLD analysis project Ga0164313, IMG submission 113735) | Subseafloor sediment microbial communities from Guaymas Basin, Gulf of California, Mexico - Guay4, Core 4569-4, 0-3 cm | ecosystem: Environmental > Aquatic > Marine > Hydrothermal vents...
GCCCACGACGGCGCACGCACCGTAGATGCACGTCGTGAGCCCGGGAGCGTCGATGGTCAGCCGGTGGTCGCACCCCCCGCCCCGGTCATCGCTACTAGAGAGGGAAATCCAGTCGTCATCGTCGGCTCCCACGAGCACCGCTTCGAAGGAGTCCGTGTATTGGCAGGTGTAGGGCGCTGGACGGGTGTAGCGCGTCGCTTCCGCTTCGATGTCGTTGGGTTCTTCCTCGGCATCGCCGCAGCACGGTCCGCAGTCCTCGGCGCATGAGCCACAGGCCTCGCCCTCATCACACACGCCATCACCACAGGTGGGCCCGCAGCCGCCGCAGTCGCCCGGACACGAGTCACAGCTTTCGGAACCGTCGCAGGTTCCATCGCCGCACGTGGGGCCTGCGCATTCGCCGCAGTCCTCCGCGCACGAAGCGCAATCTTCGGCGCCGTCACAAGTCCCGTCACCGCAAGCGCTGGCGGCAGCTCCGCACTCTTCATCGATGAGGCCGTCGCAGTCATCGTCGTCGCCGTCGCAGACCTCGGGGTGAGCGTCGCAGAGGCAGATGGTTCCGGGCAGCCCGCCGAAGCCGCCGCAGGTCCAGCCGGGCATGCACTGCTCATCGCTGACGCAGTCGGTCGTGCACACTCGGTCGCCGGCCGCGACGGGAAGGCACGTATCCCCGGCGCAGTCGGCCTGGCCGGTGCACGGGGCGCCGGTGAGGCCGTCACGGGTCGCCCCGGTGGCGGTGCAGCCGAAGAGAGCCGGCGAGGCACTCAGCAGAAGGACCGCGAGGGAGACGCGGGCCGAATTGGAAACGAGAGGGCGGGGAGTACATTGGGCGGTCATCGAGCGGTCTTAAGAGCAACCCCTGGGCCATCGATGGCCAACCGTGATCATTGGGTTTTTACGCAATAAGCGGCATCGAGTGAGCACCGATCACGCCCGTACCCGGGGCCCCTCGACCAGCCCTCGAGACGAATTTGCGGTAAATGGGCGTCTGATGAAGATCGCTTCGGCGATACACAACCCTGCGGGAGGCTGACGACCATGAGTGAGCACACCAGCACCTTGAGAGACGACTGCGGCGACATAGTCACCGACCTCCACCGGGCGAACGCAGACTTCGCCCAGAGGTTTCCCGGCGACCGGCCCGACCGACAGCCCGTGCACACGGTCTACGGCGGGGCCCACCTGTTCAAAGCTGGGACCACCAAGAAGCTCGGCAGCATCGCGCTCCGGCACATGGACACCTACGCCCCGGACGCGGCCACCTTCGCCGGGGCCCTCGGGATCACCGACGCCGACCTCGGCGCCAAGGTCTACGACCGGGTCCGCGCCAAGCTCGAGAGCGAAGCCATCGAAGACTTCCGCATCGACTTCGAGGACGGCTTCGGCAATCGCCCCGACGCCGAAGAAGACACCGCGGCGGTCACGGCCGCCCGCGAGGTTGCGAAGGGCATGAAGGAGGGGGGCCTGCCGCCCTTCCTCGGCATCCGCATCAAGCCGCTGAACGACGAGCTCGAGGTGCGCTCGATTCGCACCCTCGATCTCTTCATCACCACCCTGATGGCGGACGCGGGAGGTCTCCCCGACAACTTCGTGGTGACCCTGCCGAAGGTGACCATCGTCGAACAGGTGACCGCCCTGGTCCGCCTCTTCGAGGCCCTCGAAAAACGCACGGGCCTCGCTGCCGGCGCTCTCCACATGGAGCTCATGGTCGAGACCACCCAGTCCATCATGGGCTCGGATGGCTATTGCCCGCTCCCGGATTTCCACCGAGCCGCCCAAGGGCGCCTCTCGGCGGCGCACTTCGGCACCTACGACTACACGGCGAGCTGCAACATCACCGCGGCCTACCAGTCGATCATGCACCCGGCCTGCGACTTCGCCCTCCACACCATGAAGAACGCCTTCGCCGGCACCGGGGTGTGGCTCTCGGACGGGGCGACGACGACGATGCCGGTACCCGTGCACCGCGTTCCCAAGGGCGAATCACTGACGGCCGAACAAGCCGCCGAGAACCAGCAAGCCGTATTCGCCGCCTGGCGCCTCGCCTACGACAACATTCGCCACGCCCTCGAAAACGGCTTCTACCAAGGCTGGGACCTCAACCCGGGCCAGCTCTCGGTGCGCTACGCAGCGACCTTCGCGTTCTTCCTCGAGCACTTCGATGCGGCGGCCCACCGGCTGCACAACTTCGTCGAGAAGGCCGCCCAGGCGACCCTCGTCGGCGACACCTTCGACGACGCCGCGACGGGCCAAGGCCTACTCAACTACTTCCTCCGGGGCCTCGCCAGCGGCTGCGTTTCCCTCGACGAACTGAGCCTCACGGGCTTGACCCAGGCCGAACTCGAGACCCGGTCCTTCGTGAAGATCCTCGCCGGTCGATCGGAAACCTAGGGGGTCAGCGCGGAGGGCCCGAGCGGAACTCGCAGGTCCCTGACCCGCGGTTGCACCGCACCGCCCCGACCAAGGAACAGGGGTCGGCGAAGCAGAGGACCGTCGTTCCTCCACAGACCGGGTCGGGTTCGCTCGAGTCGAGGGCCAGGCACTCGCAGCCGTCGCAGTAGTTGCTGAAGGCGCGGCAGTCGGCGTCGGTGCTGCACCCTGAGGCGACGGTGGCATCGACGGTTGCGTCGGGCGCCGCGTCGGGCGCCGCATCCGTCGCTGCGTCCGCGGCCGCGTCCGTGGCTGCGTCCGTCGCCGCATCCGTAGCTGAGTCGGGAGGCGTCGATGAATCGGCGGGGGAGGCGCTGTCGTCGGTCGCCGAATCCGTGGGCATCGACGAATCGGACGCCGGTGTCCCGTCGTCGCCGCAAGCACCGAGAAGCATCGCGAAAAGGACGAAAAGAACGAGGGACGACGAGCGCGTGTGCATGAGATGAGCATGACGCGGCCAGTCGCGAAACGCCATTGTGCTTGGTTGGCCGCGTCGAATCTGGTCTCCTCGATGCTGACCATGGGGTCCCCAAGCTATTGGCAGAAGACCGACGCCCTCGATGTCGATGACCCGGTCCGGGAGCTCTTCGACGCCGCTCGTCCGTTGCCCCCCGGTGTGGAGTACACGGCGACCGATTCCGCCCTGAGCGTGGGATCGATGGTCCATATGGCGACGGCCGTCCTCTTCTTGGCGGTGTCCGCGTATTTCACCATCGCGTTGCTCATCGCCCCCCTGCCCGAGTCGAAATACCCGTGGGTGGCCTGGGCGGCCATCGGCGTCGGCTTCGCCATTTCTGGCATCGCGGGCCTCGACGCACGTGATGCGTTGCGTCTGAAGAGGACCCTCGACGACAAGAAAGCGCGCTACGGCTCCTTCTTCACGCCGACGGCATTCATCCAACGCGGGGTGAAGGACACCTTGGTTCTCGAGGCGAAGCTCATCCATCGCTTCGAGATGGAGACCAGGGGCGGCAGGGGGACCGAGCACCACTCGAAGTACAAGGTATGCGTGGCGATCATGAGGGACGATGACGGCCGCTTATCTATCGACGTCCCTACGGTTTCAACGCTCGAGCAATACCAGGCGTGGTTCCGAAGAGCCCGACAGAGCCGTTAGCGCTGGACGGTGGCGGATCACGGGGGCCGCGACCGGATCTGGGATCTACCGTGCGAAAAAACCGTCGCGGTGCGACACTCGAATCATGCTGCAGACGCGAATCTGCTCGTTCGAGTCGGATCCCCGGGGCTTCGTCAGGGCCACCATGAGTCGCGGCGCCGAGCTCGAGGGACGCGACGCTCGGGAGGCCCTCGAATCGACCTGGGCGGTCGCCGGCGACCAGCGCACCCGGGTGCTCGTCGACATGCGCTTGATCCGGTCGGAGACCCGCGAAGCCCAGCAAGAGTTCGTGAGCGACTACAGCGCGACGGTATGCTCGGCCGTGGGGATCTTGATCGGCTCCCCAGTGAGCCGGGTCATCGGCAACTTCTTCCTTCGGCTCAACAAGCACCAGGTGCCGACAAAGCTCTTCAACGACGGGGACGCGGCGGTCAGCTGGCTGCTCACGAACGACCCATGAGTAACGGCGCACAAGACCCACGCCTCGAAGAAATTCTCGAGGTCCTCCTCTCGGTCGCCCGGCAGGAGTTCGACGCCCGGGCGCCGGTCAGCGACGCCCTCGACACAGTGGACGCCATCGCGACGGGCATCAACATGGTCGCCGAAGAGCTCGGCGGCGCGGTGACTTCCAAGGCCAAGCCCGAGCAGGCCTACCGCGACCTCCAGGCCATGCAAGCCCAACTCGCCCACTCGGGGAAACTCGCCGCGGTCGGCGAGCTCGCCGGCGGCGTCGCTCACGAAATCAACAACCCGGCCACTGGCGTGGTGATGGCCGTGGCCCTCGGAAGAAGGACCGTCAGTCAACTCCGCCAGAAGCTCGACGCGGGCGCGACCCCCGAAGAGCTCGAAGAACACTTCACCCGGCTCGAGGAGCTCTGGGCGGACGCTGACGAGGCGATGATTCGAATTCGATCCGTCTGTGAGGACCTACTGACCTTCTCCCGGATGGATGACGGGCCGCAGGTGCCCATCTCGCTCAACGAGGTGGTACGCGCTTCGTGCCGTCTGATGAACCCGTCCCTCAAGGGGAGCGCCAAGCTCGAGCTGGAGCTCGGGGAGCCACCCGCGGTGATGGGAAGCCGGGGGCGCATCGCGCAGGTGGTGACGAACCTCTTGGTGAACGCCGCTCAAGCGGTAGACGAGGACCCGACCACCCAGCGGATCCGGGTGATGACCCAGGAAGACGGCGAGCAGGCGCTCATCTCCGTCGAAGACACGGGGCCCGGAGTCGCTGACGAAGTGAAGGACCGCATCTTCGAAGCCTTCTTCACGACCAAGCCTGCCGGGGTAGGCACGGGCCTCGGCCTCGCGCTGGTCTCCGAGATCATCGACAAGCACAGCGGCACCATGACGGTCGATCGCAGCGAGCTCGGCGGGGCGCGCTTCACGGTTCGACTCCCGGGGCTGCACTCCGAGGACTCGAGGGTCGCGGCCCCTGGACGCGCCCCGGTCCCGGAATCCGAGCGGCCCCCCGAGGCCCAGAAGCGTCCCCGCATCCTGATCGTGGATGATGAAGAGCTGCTGCTCAAAACCTACCGACACTTGCTCGGAACCCGCTACGAGGTCGTCGTCGCCAAGGACGGGGAACGCGGTATCGAGGTCCTGAAGGGCGACAACTCCTTCGACCTGATCCTCTGCGACCTCCACATGCCCGGCCTCGATGGCATCGGGCTCTACGAGTTTCTACAAAAGAACATGCCCCACCTGCTCTCGGGGGTGGTGATGACGACCGGAGGCGCGGTTTCCAACAGGGCCCGGAAGTTCCTCGACGAGACGCAACCGCCGCTCCTCAGGAAACCCTTCAATCTGAAAGATCTCCACAAGATCATCGCCCAGCGACTGGAGCGCTAGCCCTTTTCGGCGCGCCTGATGCCCAGGTTCACGATGCGCTGGATCAACGCTTCGTAGGACATGCCGGCAGCGGCAGCCGCGCTGGCGAACTCCTCGAAGTCGGCGATGTCGGGATTCGGGTTCGCCTCGAGGAAGTAGAGCTCTCCATCAGCGGTGAGCCGATAGTCGATACGTACGTACCCGTCGATGCCGAGGTTGCGGGTGATGCGGCGGGAGAGCTTCACGATGCGCCGCTCGAGCTCCGGGGTCAGCTCCGCCCGGGCGAGGCGAATGTCGTGCTTCTCCTGGTATTCGAGGTCCCACTTCACCTTCCGGGTCGCGATCCGCGCCGCGTCCTCGGGCAGCTTGTCGAGCATGATCTCCCAGGTGGGTAAGACCTGGAGGCGGTGATTCCCCAGGACCGCCGAGTAGACCTCGCGGCCGTCGATGTACTGCTCGACGACGGCGTCGGTGCGGATGGTCTCGTGGATGAACGACACCCGGTCGGCGAGGGCCTTGTCGTTGGTGACCAAGGAGGCTTGGGCGATGCCATAGCTGCCCTCCTCGATGAGCGACTTCACGATGAGGGGAAACTCGAGATGCTTCGGGCGCCTGATCTTGCGGTGCCGCGGGAAAACGTGGAAGCGCGGCACGCGGATGCGGTGATAGGCGAGGATCTTCTTCGACAGGGCTTTGTCGCGGGCCAGGGTCAGGCCCCGGGGGTTACACCCCGTGTAGGGCGCGCGCTTGAGCTCGAGATACCCCACGACGTGAGCGTCGTAGATGGCCTGCTCGCGGAACTCCTCGAGGAGGTTGAAGATGACGTGGGGGTCGAACCACGCGATCGAGTTGCGAATGGGAGCAAGTTCGTCACTGACCCCGACGAATTGAACCTCGTGGCCGAGGGCCGTGAGTGCGTCACCGACGTCGAGCTCGGTCTGAAAATCCGCGCGGTCAGCGACCGAGAGCTCGTGGGCGCCCTCGGGGGGCACGAGCGTCTCGTGAACGAGGACCGCCGCGCGGAGCTTTTTCATATCGCGTGCCACTCGTCGCGGCGATGCAGGAGGTGAACGGTGTGCACCGTCAACATGATGCCCACCTGAAGTCGGGTGCGCCGCTCGGAGTGAGCGACCCGAAGGTTGAGTTCCCGACACCGGGTGGTGATGTCCCGAAGCACCTTGTCGACGGTGAAGACGTACTCGCCAGTGAATTCGGCAACTTGCTCTCGGATACCGCGACGGTGACGTCGAAGAAACTTGGCGGCGGACTCTTTGCTGCGATGGCGCGAGGAGTCACTGAAGACCTTGTGCAGGTCGCGATCGTATTCCTCGCTGAACTCCGGGCTGTAGTGATCTTGACGGCGCTCATAGTGCTGCCGAAGGGTATGCCGCAGCCCCGACACCCGATAGGGGCGTGCCCGAGACTTGACCGGCATGGGCCGGCGGCCGAACTCCTCAGAGAGTTCGTCCAAGTACTCGAGCTTGGCGAGGGCACCCCACCCCGCATAGTCACGCTGCCACTGCGAGCGTGGCGGCAACCAAACGGCAAAGGTTTCGGCGAAGTCTTCCACCGGATGGGCTTGGGCGTACCAGCCATCGAGGTGTTGTACGAAATTCCGGCTCATCGGGTTGGGCCGATAAGCGTCCGGATAGGGCAGCGAGGCCTTGCCGAAGTAGCGCTGCCATTTGTGGCGGCGCTGGAGATGATACGCGTGCTGGAAAGCGTGGGCGGCCTCGTGGCGGATTAGGCGCATGCACTCCCGCCGGGTACCGCCCTCGACCTCGAGCATCATCGCCTCTTCGAGGCGCATCAGCCGCGGGTGAGCGAGATAGAAGGGGATGCCGACCCCAGGGATACCGTCGGGGCAGCACCACTCGTCGGCGAGATAGAAGTGGGGGCGAAAGCGGGTGAGGCCTGAGGCTTTGAGCTCTTCGCGGAGCCTCTTGACGCAGACCGTGAGCCAGCCGTGTTCGAGCTCGACCCCGAGATCGCAGAGGCGAATGTCGAGGAGCTCGTCGCGCGGAAGGTCTTCCCACCAGTACTGCATCAAATCATCGAGAGCATACCTCACTCAACCGCCAAACGTGTGCGACGGAGTCGGGTAGACTCGGCTCCGATGGCGATTTTTTACTATCTCGTCCACGGGACCGATTTCACCCGCCGGGACGACTTCACCGACCTCACCGACGACAGCCACGACATCTCGTGGGTCCACGCGGTCGCACCGACCGACGAGGAGCTCGACGCGGTCCTCGACGACATGCATGCCTCCCCCGACGTCCGTGAGGCTACCCGTGACCCGTTTTCCACCCCGGAGTTCCTCGTGAACGACGGCGCCGGATGGCTCTCGTTTCCAGTCCAGGTCCCGGGAACATGGACCCGAGAGTACATTACCCTCTTGGTCCGCGGTCGGCGCGCGCTGACGATCACGCGAAGTCCCATCGAATACATCGAAGAGTTTCGCCAAAGGGCGGAAGAGAGCGGCGTGGAAGACGCCGACCACCCCATGGCCGACCTCTTCGAGGGCGCCGCCCGGGCGGACCGCGACGCACTGCAGGCGATGCGGGATGCGGTCGATGGCCTCGACGATCTCCTCGAAGACGACCCCGGTCGCGTCTCCATTCACGCCATCCGCCTCCTGAAGAACGCCGTCCTCCGGTGCGGCAACATCTGCGAAGACCAGATCTTCTGCTTGGCAGCGATGGCCACGCCCGCCGCGGAGGAAGTCATCGGAAAAACGAAGACTTCGGTCCGTGAATCGATGCTCACCCTCATCCGCCACGTCGACCGATCCTTCGATCGCCTCGACGTCCGCACCCGGGAGCTCGAGTCTCAACTGCAGATGATCTATCAAAAGAAGACCGAGGACCGCCTCCGGGTGCTGACGGTGATCTCGGCGATCTTCTCCCCGCTCACGGTCCTCGCCGGCATCTACGGCATGAACTTCGCGGTCATCCCCGAGCTCTCCTTCCCCCACGCCTACTTCATTGTCCTCGGCACCATGGCCGCCCTCGCGGCCGCGATGCTCTACTACTTCTTCCGTCGGGGCTGGCTCGCCCCGAGCCGCTGAGGAGGCCGCGAATGGAAACGTTCCACTACGAGATCTGCGGCAAGGAGTTCGTCCGCCACGACGACTTCGTGGCAGAGCCCAAAGACGGTTGCATCTCCTGGACCCACGCCGTGGTCCCCGACAGCAAGACGATCCGCCAACTCCTCCAAACGATGGGCGCACCCCGCGACATCCAAGACAACTGCGCGGCCGGGAGCCTGCACCCGGAGTTCTTGATCGCCGACGGGTGGCGCATGCTCACGTTTCCCATTCAAGTCCCCGGGACCTGGACCCTGGCCTACCTCGGGGCCGTAACGCATGAGCAAATCGCGTTCACCTTCACGACGACGAAAATCTCGTACATCGAAAAGTTCCGCGAACAGGTGACGCTCCGAGGGGCGGAAAGCGCCGCCAATCCCCTCGGCGAGATATTCGAGGCCGCCGGCCGCGCAGACCGAGACGCGCTGCAGACGATGCGCGACCGGGTCGAAAAGCTCGCCGAGGAGATCGAACATGATCCCCGGGGCGTCGGGCTCAGCGACATCCGGCGGCTCAAGCGCGCGGTGGTCCGGTGCGGCAACGTCTGCGAAGACCAGGTCTTCTGCCTCGCAAGCCTCGCGACCCCGGCGGTGATGAAGGTCGCAACCAAGAGCTCCATCACGCTCCGAGATACGCTGCTGGCCCTGATCCGGTACGTCGATCGCTCATTCGATCGCCTCGACATACGGACCCGGGAGCTCGAGGCCGAGCTGCAGGTCTACTATCAGCAGCGCACCGAAGACCGGCTGCGCATCCTGACGGTGATCTCGGCGATCTTCATGCCGCTCACCCTCATCACCGGCATCTACGGCATGAACTTCGAAACCATGCCGGAGCTCTCGCTACCAAACGCCTACTTCATGTGCCTCGGGGCCATGGCGGGCATCACCGTCGCCATGCTCGGGTACTTCTACAAGAAGGGCTGGCTGGCCCCGAGCAAGCTCACCAAGCGCGACTAGAGCGTCGGTCGGCTCGGATGTGCGATTGACCTGCACTGAGCGCAGGACCGGTCAGTCCCGCACCTTGGCTAGCTTGGTTTCGACCTCGTGCATCTCCGCTTCGGACGCCGCTTCCTCTAAGGCGACGCGGATCTTCGACTCGGCGGCGGCCTCGGCCGCGACGCGGATGCGTGGTCGGTTCTCCGGCTCTTCGCGTAGCATGTGCGCTGCAGCCGCACGCGCCGTCGGATCGACGGATGGGTCTTCGAGCACGTCCCACAACTCCTCGGGTGTGAACGTGTTGTCCCGATAGGTAGGATCCGCGAACCGTCGAAGGGCATCGATCCACTCCTGGCGGTCCCGTCCGCCGCGCGCCAGGGGAGCGCTACGCGACGGCCGCCTCGGCTGCGCCTCGTAGACGCGAAGGGCCGTGGCGATCGCATCCCTGAGTGCCTCGCGTTTCTTGCTGAAAGTCCCGCCGGCGACGAGCCGCACCACGCGACCGTCGTCCAGGATCAGCTCGACCGCTCGACTTGCCCAAAACGACACTCCGATCTCCACCTTGCGGATGCGACGGAATGGGATGAACGTCGGGCGGAAGCGTCCGATCGAAATCCCCTCGGCCCCGATGCGAATTCCGTTGCGCAACTGAAGCGGGATGAACGCCAGCCACAACGCTCCTGCCGTGAGTGCTAATTCAAGCCACCACGACCCGAATTCCCATCGGCCCGACATGAAGAGCACCCCGATGATGACTATCCAGTACGACGTCCAGAACGGCGAGGAGACGGTTCCTGTGGGGAAGACCCGCGCCGGCGGGCTCGGCGCATCGGGCTCAGACGAGGTCATGCGATCGCCCTCGCTTTTCGACCATGAGCCGGCGGCGTGCCCTTTTGCACACGTCGATCGAAACGATTATCGGGCTCTTAGTTGGCCGGCTGGGCATAGAACAAAGTGCGGCCACAGTCCGGACACAGCATGGCGCGAAGCGTCCCTTCCCGGGGAATCGCCTTCATGAAGAAGCTAGGCTTCGCATCGAGCGACGCATAGGAGAGGTCCACATGGGCCCCACCGGTCTTCCGTGGCAGGTCGTGAGTGGCATCGATCACCCTAACCGGTTGGAGTTCAGTGGCGCACTCGGGGCAGTTTCGCTTCATGGGACGAGGATGGCTCAGCGCCCGTCCGCCGACCAGAAAGAAGCGCAGGCGGCGGCGGAGCGGAGGCGCTACGTTCCCCGCGGGGAGCAAAGCATGGCGATGAACAACGCAACGAGGCTAGAAGCCGAACTCGAGTTCTACGACGAGACCTTCACCGACCTAGACCTCGGCGGCACCCACTTCGCGGGAAAACAGTTCGAGGCCTGCCGCTTCGAGAAATGCAAGTTCGTCAAAGCGACCTTCTTGCAGTGCCGGTTCTTGGATTGCACCTTCGACCAATGCGACCTCTCCTCGGTCAGCGTGCCGCACACCTCCTTGCAGGGTGTCCGTTTCAAGGCCTCCAAGTTGATCGGCATCGATTGGACGATGGCGAATGTGCACATGGGATTCGACCCTCGTTTCGACGGCTGCGCTCTCGACTACAGCTCCTTCAGCGGCATGGACCTCGGCGGAGTGCAACTGGTGTCATGCCGCGGCCGTGAGGTGCGCCTCGACGAGACCACCCTCAAGGGCGCCGGCCTGGTCGACGTCGATTTTGGCGGCAGCACCCTGCACCGGGCGGACCTGCGTCAAGCAGACCTGAGCAGCGTCTCGAACCTCGCCATCGATCTGCTCTCCTGCCGCCTCGGCAAGACCAAACTCTCGCTCGGCACAGCCTACGACTCGCTTTCACTGCTCGGCGTCACAGTGACCTGACCTGCGAGGGCATGACCTCCATCCTCTTCCGCCTCGATGACCGCGAGGCGATTTCCAGCCCTGTGTCAGGGTAGTTGCCGCCGGGCCGCTCACCGTAGCGACGTGAGCAGATCGCGCACGAACCCCGAGTCGTCGGGCTCAGTGACATCCAGCTGCTCGAGCGCCACGTGTCGCCGAGGCGCGCCCCCCCCCC
>Ga0164313_10005262_pt1 | contig 11449 bp, 9 predicted proteins | sample GuaBasSedimGuay4_FD_113735 | JGI IMG/M metagenome (GOLD analysis project Ga0164313, IMG submission 113735) | Subseafloor sediment microbial communities from Guaymas Basin, Gulf of California, Mexico - Guay4, Core 4569-4, 0-3 cm | ecosystem: Environmental > Aquatic > Marine > Hydrothermal vents >...
ATCCTTCTCCATAAACCATTAGTTGAATTTTATTATGCTTCATTCCTTCCCACCAATTTGGTGGTTCAATTTTATCAACTCTTAAATTTTGAGAGAAAATATTTGAAATAAATAGAATTGAAAAAAATAATGTTTTCTTAATGTACATTGTTATCCAGATTTTACTTTATTAAATTCATTTTCTTACTAAGTGTTTTTCCATTTGCAGAGATCGAATAGATATAAATTCCACTAGAATAATTGCTCCCATCAAATTTAACATTATATGTTCCTGCAGATTTTATTTCATCAACTAATAAAGCTATTCTTTGTCCTAGTGAATCTGTGATTTCTATTTTTACTTCTGATTCTCTATTGATGCTATATTTAATTATAGTTTCAGGGTTAAATGGGTTTGGATAATTCTGAAATAACTCAAATTCATTGGGTTGAATTTTCTCGTATTTAGTTGATGTAAAACCATATGGGAATATCGACTCCAAAATTAAATCTATGTTCGCCCTCCACAAGCCCCAACTATGTCCCTCAGGATACTCAGCCCAATCAAAATTATATCCTTTTGCAATTATTGCTCCTCTGAAATTATTCATATTTGCATTTAGACTTTCATATGTGCCCCAACACCCAGCAAATTTAATCTCTTTCTTCTCTCCATCAACAATCATATTGTAAACTTCATAATTATTAGGTTGAAAAGCTACCGAGTGAAGTCCACAATTACCGAATACGTCAGGATAAGTGTAACTGATGAGTCCACTAATATTACCACCGTAAGAATCACCCAATACAAGTCTATCAGATGCAGCATTTGATGTTCTGTAACTCGAATCAATGTGCGTAACTAACTCTGTCGCAAAAAACTCTGCATATTTATTTCGATTCTCAAAAGCATATTCATCCCCACGATTAGTTGGAGAAACAAACACAGCGATGACTTCTGTGATTTTATTAGCGTCTATTAGATTGTCAATTACGTTAATCGATGCACCTAGAGTAATATATTCTCCACCATCTTGGAAATAGACTGTTGGATATTTTTTAGCTGTCTCGGTTTTGTACGAAGGGGGCAAATAGACTGTAATGCTGTAAGATCTATTTATGACACTACTTGCAACTGTTATATTTTTCCTTTCACCGTGCTGGATTGAAGGATTAAACTTAATCTCCCACGGTTGAATGTAGTCTGGCATTGCTAATTCTGAGTTCGGTCCAAATCCGCCACTAACTCTATTTGGGTTTTCAGGATCAAGAATCCAGTTAGAGCCATTAACTACAAATTTATAATCTAGCCGAGCATTTAATTCGAAAGTCTCTGTCCGATAAAAGAAATTGGTGCCACTCACTTTTATCATTTTAGTATTACCTGAATTCCAACCATTGAAATCACCAGCAATAGCAAGTGAACTAGCACTTTTATTATAAATGAAGTTTGCTTCTGTTCCCTCAAGAAAAGGGATGCCCACACCTCGAGCATAAGTCATGAAGCTATCAATAGCTGCTTCTTTCTCTTCAACTGTTGGAAGTTGAGAGAGTCTCTGAATAAACTCTTGGAAGTGTGACTGAGATAAAAGTTGTCCTGAGACAAAGACCAGAAAAAAGAGAAGTAATGCTAATCGATTCAATATAAACTCCAAAATATAGTAATTAAATTATTTACGTTTCTTACCAACCCTATTCATTTTAATTTCCTATCAAGCTAATAATGAGAATAAACTTTTATGTAAATAGTTATTAGATGCGATAATTCTTTTATCACCAATCTTAAAATCGTTTCCATCAAAATTTATAATTTTGACTCCTGCTTCTTTTGCAATTAAAATACCAGCGTACATATCTTCCAACTCACTTTCAAAACTTATTAAAGCATCAATACCACCAAATGCTAATAATGACCAATCCAACGATGGCGCCCATGAGCTAATTACTCTTCGGAAATTCAGAGATAATTTATTTTGAATTTCTCTGGACTCTTGTGCTAACTCTTCCGAAGCTGATATTGAATGCCCTTGAATAAAGGAGCAAACAGAATTATTCAACGTAATATTTTGAGATGGTTGAAGTCTTGATCCATTCAGAAATGCTCCGCCATTTTTTACTGCTTCAAATAATTGATTCGAAATCGGATTATAAACAACTCCTACAATTATTTGGTTTTCTAATAGGAGCGCAATAGAGATGGAGAAGTATGGAATTCCAGCAAAGTAATTATTTGTTCCATCCAAAGGGTCAATAAACCAAGTGAGCTTACTTTGATTTTTGATTTCACCAAACTCTTCGGAATGGTAGTTATGCATTGGATATTTTTCTTTTAAAATATCTAAAATTATAGTTTCGCTCTTTATATCCTCAGCTAAACCAATATCATGTTTAGATTTAAAATGAGCAACATGTTTTTTTTCAAAATTTTCTGCGAGGTACTTACCAGCAGATAGCGCAGCCGTTTTAGCAATTTCCAAATATTCTTTGTTTTCACTTCTCTTTATTATTTCTTTTTCACGTTTCACTTTTGACATTTCACAATATTATGCTGGAATCACTTTATAAACCTGATCACGAGATCTAACCAGTTCATCAAGAAAAAATGTAATTTCCTCCCCTTTTGTTGCAGTTTCAATTTGCTTTTCATCTTTCATTATTGATTGTAATGTTGTCTCGACTAATCCGGTCGTATTTCCAGATATATATATTGTATCGTTCAGAGCAATATCACCAGCTTCTAATTTTATATGAGCTATTTTCGATTTTTTGAAATAGTTTAAAACTTTCCCAATATACATTTTTTTTGTAGTAGCCATGTTGCCGTAACGCTCTGTGTAATCATCGCCACTTGGAATACCATGATAAAACCCAGCAGAGAAGCCACGATTATATACTTTGCTTAAATCTTCAAACATTTTTGATTTAACTTCTCTATTTAGTTTCCCTTCAAAATAGAGGTCAATTGCCTGGCGATAGCTAGCAACCGTTTTTGCAATATATTCAGGACTCCTTTTCCGACCTTCAATTTTGAATGAATCAATTCCGGCTTCGATGAGTTCATCTAAAAATTCTATTGTATTCATATCCTTTGGCGACATGACGTAATCAGTTCCAATAATAAAACTTGTTTCGCCACTAGTATCATGAATCTCGTACTCTCGTCTGCAATTCTGTAAACACTCTCCAGTATTGGCGCTTTGACCAAATGCATGATGACTCATAAAACATCTTCCACTAACAGCTACGCACATAGCTCCATGAACAAATGCTTCAATCTCAATATCAACTTTATTTTTAATCTCTTTGATTTGGTCCAATGTACATTCTCGTGCAAGAACAATTCTTTTTGCTCCAAGTCTCTTATACATTTTTGCTGCTCCAGAATTACTAACAGAAGCCTGTGTGCTAATGCATAACGGTAAATCGTAATCAAGACATTTGTCAATAATTGCCATATCCCATGCAATCACAAAATCAACTTTACATCGTTTCGCTTCTTTAAGAACTGAATCTATCTTCTCGTTCTGCTCGTCATAAACAACCGCATTTACAGTTAGGTGCGCATCAACATTATTTTCATGAAGATAGTTTACAACCTCTTCTAATTCATCTAATTGAAAGTTACTGGCTTTTGCTCTTAGGTTAAGCTCATCAACTCCAAAATAAATTGCATCTGCTCCATATTTAACAGCAGTCCTGAGCATTTTCCAATCTCCAGCACCTGCTAATAATTCTGGTTTCTTTATATTCATTTAATACTTTCCATCTTTTTAGTTTGTAAAAATAATAAATGATTTTGATCTGGATGGAATTATTATTCTCTTAAAATATTTTTCGTTGATCATAAGATTAAAGGGAATATTGTTATATTAACAATTTGTAGCTGATATAGTAAACTGGGTTACTATAATTATGTAGGGACTTACTCCAATAGGTATTATTCGAAATTATTGATTAAATTATAAGTTATGATTATTTTATTTTAAAATGGCTTATGGATATTGATTTTACGGGTATATTAAAATTGTATAAGGAATTGAACAGTAGTTCTTTAACCTATATTTTAAAAGCTGATAATCCTAATTTGATTATCGCTATGAGCAATAAAATAACTTTAGAGCCTGAAGTCTTTATCAAAAATCTTAATTTTGAAATAAGTGCTCCTACTTTTGAACTTTCCAAACTTCACACTTTAAAATCCTTAGATTTGGCAGGAATTTCTTTCCCCAATACTTATACCAATGCTTTTCTATTGTGCACCGTAGATAATATTTGCTACTACTTAATAGACATTTCTAATAAAAATGAAATAGACATAGATAAAAAGCCTCATTTAAAAACGTTATTAGAGACAATATCAAGAGAGATAAAACTTAATTTTGATTTAAACGAAAAATTGAATTTCGCATTTTCTAAAATTGATGCTGTGGTATATACATATAATCTTAAAACAGAAAAATATGATTTCATTTCAAAATCGGTCGAAAAGGTACTTGGATTAACTGAGGAGACTTTAAGATCAAAAAAACTGAGCCTTGTTAAAAGAGTCCCGAAAGAATATCTACGTGATTACAAAAGTTTTCTCAAAAAAGTAAATAAAGGTGAACACTCTTCAATTGATTTTCAATACATAAATAATTTTGGTCAACGACAATTCTTGCATCATGTGGCTGGACCAATTCGCAATAATGGAAAAATTGAAAAAATTGGTGGGGTAATAAATGATGTAAGTCGAGAGACTGAAACTCTCCATAAGTTAAGGGAATCTGAAAAACGGTTTGGGATTTTAATAAATACTGCAATAGATTTTATATATTCTTTAGATGAATTTGGTTATTTGCAGCAAGTAAATGAAAATGGTGCAAATGCTCTTGGTTATAAAGCTGAGGAAATGCTTAAAAAACACTTTATAGATTTTGTTGAAGAAGAACAAAGGGATGAAATTTCAAAAGCATTTCAAAAAATGTTATCGAGCAAGTCTACAGTTCATTTTGAAATTAACTTTCTGCATAAATTAGATAAATCAATTAAATATGAGTTTCTTGCAACACCACTTGTTGAAAGTGATACAGTAACAGGGATGCTCGGCATAGGACGAGATATTTCTCGACGTAGAAAAAATGAAGAACAGATTTCTGATTTAAAACAGAAATTTCAAGATTCGCAGAGACTGGTTGAGATTGAAAAAGATAGAGCAAAACAACAAATCACAATTTTGGAAGAAATTAACAATATAAAAAGTGAATTTATTTCTAATGTCTCCCATGAGTTAAGAACTCCATTAGCCTCCATTGTTGGATTTGCCGAAGCAATTGCATCCGATGACGAAATGCCAAGAAATGTAGTTTCAGAGTTTAGTAATATTCTTTTTACTGAAGGAAAAAGATTAGCGCGTTTTATTGATGATATTCTTGATTTCTCAGAACTTGAAAGTGGGGGTGCTAATTTGCAAAAAGAGAACTTAAATGTCATTGATCTTTTAAATTTAATCTTTGATAAAGTAAAAAAAGATTTTGAAACTGCAGATATTTCATTTACTCCTATAATACCTGATGCAGAAATTCTTATCTTTGCAGATAAAGAAAAATTAATTAAAGCTTTTAGCACAATTTTTGAAAATATTTTGAGATTTACAGAGAGTGGAGATAACGTTTCAGTAACAGTTCAAGATTTTCTAAAAGAAGTTGAAATTAGCATTAGTGATAATGGTATTGGAATTTCAGAAAATGAATTAGAATTGCTATTTGAAAAGTTTCATTCATCCGGTTCTACGAATGATGCTACACCCACACCGGGTATTGCGCTCTCTGTAGTAAAGCAAATATTCGATCATCATAAAGGAATATTGCAAGTAAAGAGTAGTCCAGGAAAAGGAACCACTTATATAATTCGATTACCTAAAATAATAGAGTAAGGAAATATTTTGGAAAAACTAATATTTGTTGTAGATGATGAGCCATCAATAAGAAAATTATTGACACACTGGGTTCAACACCAATGGGGATATACTGTTGTATCATTTGAAAATGGGTTAGATATGCTTAATGAGTTATCTCAAAATCCTAGATTAGTATTATTAGATATAATGCTCCCAGATTCAAATGGCGTAGAATTAATTTCAAAAATAAAAGAGTATAATCAAAATATTCCTATTATTATGTTATCGGCACAAGGCAGCATCGAAGTAGCGCTTGAATCAATTAGACGAGGAGCTTTTGATTATTTTCCAAAACCAATTGATAGCAATAGACTTGAACCTGCAATTAAAAACGCAATCAGTAACTATGAATTACATATGCGTGTGGAGGAACTTGAAGAAAACATACAACATGAATATAGTTTTGAAAATATAATTTCAAACGATCCGCGCATGCATGCAGTTTTTAAGTTAGTTTCCAAAGTCTTAAATAATGATATTACTATTCTTATAACCGGCGAAAGCGGGGTAGGAAAAGAACTTGTTGCAAACGCTATCCATTTTAATGGTAGAAGAAAAGAGAAACCCTTTATCATAGTCAATTGTGCCTCAATTCCTAGAGAACTATTAGAGAGTGAATTATTTGGGCATGAGAAAGGCTCGTTTACTGGAGCACATCAAAGAAAACTAGGAAAATTTGAAGTGGCCGATGGTGGAACAATTTTCCTGGATGAAATTGGGGAGATGGAAATGTCTCTTCAAGCGAAAATATTGCGAGTTATTCAACAAAAAGAATTTGAAAGAGTTGGTGGAAATGAAACACTTAAAGTAGATGTAAGAATCCTTTCTGCAACTAATAGAGATTTGAAAGAAATGGTTGGGAAAAATGAATTTAGAGAGGATCTATATTATCGACTCAGTTCTTTCCCAATATTGGTCCCGTCATTAAGAAGCAGGCGTGGTGATATTGTTGTTTTAGTTAATCATTTTGTAGAGAAGCTTAACACTAAAATTGGTACAAACATTAAAGGGGTCACTAAAAAAGCTCTAAAATATTTTTATGACTACAATTGGCCAGGGAATATTAGGGAATTAGAAAATGCTATTGAGCGTTGTATTATTCTTACCGATTCTAACGAAATAGATATTGATGTGTTACCAGAAACGATAGTCTCACAAGATAGTGCTCAACAAATTGATAAGGATGGTGCAATGTTTACGGAACATTCGCCAATAATTCCATTTGAAAAATTGAAGGAAGAAGCGATAAAACATGCCCTTGAAAGAACTGATGGAAACATTGTGGAAGCAGCAAAAAAATTAAATATTGGTAGAGCAACTATGTACAGACTTATGAAAAAGTGTAATCTTGATGTGGATAGAAGATAGATGCCAATATTAATGGAAGAAATGAATGACGTGTTGATTATTATAGCTGATCTAAAACGAGCTACAATAACTGATACTAATATTTTTAAATATAAGGTATTAACCGAAATTAACAAGGGGAGAACAAAATTCATATTTAATTTAGGTGCTTGCGAATTTATTGATTCTACATTACTATCTGCATTAGTTACATCCTACAAAAGGATTGTAGAAAAGAAAGGTCAGTTAAAACTAGTTGGGGTTAACCCAGTTGGAAGGTCAATGTTTGAATTAACAAGCTTATCAAAAATATTTGAAATTTATGATAATTTAGAAAAAGCACTTATGGATTTTAGTTAAAAATTATGGCAGAAAAACAGTATAAAATAGTACTAGTGGAAGATGATCAAAACATCGCGAGACTTATTAAATACAATCTTGAGAAGAGCGGATTTGAGGTTCAACACGGAATAAATGGCGCTGTAGGGATGGAACTTGTTAGATCATTTAAGCCAGATTTAATTGTCAGTGACATTATGATGCCCATTGTAAATGGTCATACATTTCGAAAAATGCTTCTTGCGGAGCAGGAATTTGCATCAATTCCATTTGTTTTCCTTACTGCAAAAGGAGAGGAAAGTGATATTCTCGAAGGTTATGAATTGGAAATACAAGAGTATATTATAAAATCTTCAAGCCCTAAAGTTATTTTAGCGAAGATTCAATCTCTTATAAAATCAAATGAAGCAATAAAAACCAGGGGTGAATCTGAAATTAAAAAAGCTGCGGCAAGTATGGGAGCAAAAGTTGTCCCCGATGTAGTTCCTAAGTTTGAGGGATTCGAGATTACCCAATTCCATCAACCTTTCGATGATGTTCCAGGTGGTGATTTTTTAGATTATGTTATAGTTAATGATAATTCAATGGTCGTTGTAGTTGGTGATATAATGGGTAAAAAGTGGGGTGCATGGTATTTTGCAGTTGCATATGCGGGCTATGTAAGAAGTGCAATTCGATTTGCCCTCAATGATGAAAAAGATATTACTGCAAAAGAAATAATGCAGAGAGTAAATGAATCGGTTTATGAGGATGAGAGAATTTCCGATATATTTGTGACACTTTCAATTGTTGTGATACATAAAAATAAGGATAAAATTAATTACTGTGGTGCAGGAGATATTCCACTCCTCCATTTTTCAAATGGTGAAGTTGAAGTAGTAAAATCTGATGGTACTCTTTTAGGATTTCAAAAAGATGGAAAATATAAAGATATTTATATTAATCTACGCCACGATGATGAAGTTTTTGTTCTAACCGATGGTATTATAGAGTCTAGAGATACTAGGGGAAATTTTATTGATAATCAGCGACTAATTAATATCATTAAAGCAAAAGGAAATATTAACTCGATTAAATTTATTGAGGAAAGTGTTAAAGAGTTGACTAACGATAAGTTTGAAGACGATACAACTATTATTAGTATAAAAAGGATTTAACAACTGATGTTACCAATTCAAATATTATTAAAAATGAATTAGTGGCTCAGCTTACCCATTAAGAGTGGAGTAAAATAACTCAGTTAGTTGTAAGTTTTATTTTCAATAAAAACAACAATTTATCACCTAAAGATAATGGCCTTGCTTTATTCCACTCCCTAACTACAATATTGATCGGAAATTTTTTTAATCATATTACTATCTGCAGTTGTTTGTTCAAATATATCTAAAATATCTTCTTTCGAAATTTTTTCAAAATCTTCTTCCCGTGGTGTTATTAAGAGACCACCCAAATCTACTGCTGCCGGACTAAGTAATATTTTATCTTTTCCTTCAGCAAAAAATTGCTTTGGTCTATGTGATTTTCTTGGAAAGATGTATATTCTCCACTTATCAGAATAAGTTGCAATTATGTTCATCAAAGGTTCTTCATCTGATGTAGTTACTAATTTAATCGAATTGTATAATTTTTGAAATTCTTCTTCAATAGATATTTGATTATCAGACTCAATCAAAAAACAATTACGAAGATAATTTGTAATTGCTACTACTCTAATTTTTTCACTCATTAAAAGAATTTTGGAATTAGCATTAATGTATCTAAATTCTTTTTCCAATGGCATCATATTCTTTAAAGATGCTTGGAAATGCATATGATCCGGCGCAGAGGCACCACATTTAGGTCCATTGTAAAATACTGTATATCCATCACCTATTTTTTTTGCAATTTTTAACATACTTTCAAAATTATTCTCAATTTCTTGTGGTTTATGCTCTAATTGTGGAATTGTAAAATGTTCTTCAAATATCGGGAATGGATTTAGGAGAAGAAGATAATTCTCATAAAAAATTATTCCCTTCTGTTCTATAGGTAAATTGTTTGTGCAAAGAAAACATGGTCTTTCATTGATTGATTTAAGATCAACCTTTGCGGAAGTAGATGTTATTCTGCCGGGATTAAACTGAACAACTATTTTAAATCCATCGAATTCAAAAAATTTTTTCTTGATAGATTTTAAGTCCAAATAGTTTTGTTTTGCTAACTTCCAATTACTTATTTGGTGCATGAATAGAGCATTAACTTTTGAGGCAACAGAATTTATTTCCAAATACTCACTTAATTCTTTATCAGTAATTAATCTGGAATGCTCCATTTACTTTTGCATCCTTTGTCTTGCTAATAATTCAAAAGTTCTAATTCTATCTTTGTAAGTATTGTTAGTATTTGCTTTTTCAATATCTAGGGATGCATCAGAATTTCCCTCCCATCTGCGGCAGAGATAGAGAGCATTATAAATTCTACCAATTTGGTAATTACGAGAAACTTCAAGACCGACAGCATAGTCCTCGCCATAACTAACATTTGGTACTTTTACTTCTCGTAAGAGTGGGGTATAAAATGCTCGAGGTGCGCCTAATCCGTTTATTCTAAGAGCATTGTTTCTTCCATTATCAGGAGTCCACTCTTTGTGATCAATAAGTCCAGGTGGAATCTCATTTAAATCAAAATCAGTTATTTTATAAGAACCAATAACCATAGCACATTTTTCGTGATGGAATGTTTCCACTATTCTTTGAACTGTTGTTTCGTCTGCATAAATATCATCACTATCGAGTTGAAGAGAAAATTTACCACATCTCTCATCTTCAATTGCAGCGTTCCAACAACCACCTATTCCTAAATCCTTTCGATTAGGAATTATGTGAACAACATTTTTATATTTTTTTGTATATTCTTTTAACTTTTCCGTTGTGCCATCTGTTGAATGATTATCAACAACAATTAAATTGAATTTAAAATCCGTAATCTGCTTCATCACAGAATCAACCGCATCATCAATTGTATTTATACGGTTAAATACTGGAATTACAACTGAAGCCTCATGCTTAAATTCGCCTCTTTCAATATCTATCTCTTTAAATTTTGGGGAAAGGTAGGCATCAATATCTTTTAGATGTTCGGTAACAGCCTTCTCCATTTCCATTTGAACTTTTCTGTTTTTAGGATTTACATAATCAAATTGTTTTGCACCAGATTTTCTTGCATCAGATTCAATTGTGGTATATAAAAATTCTGGAATACGAACAAACGTGTGTTCCTGTGAAATTCTTAATCTTAAATTGTAAAACCCCGCATATTCATAATCATGTTTACTATTAGCAACTGCATCTTTAATTGCAGAATTATTATAAAAAAGAAGGTAGCCAAAATCAAAATCATCTCTTAAGCTACCAAACTGATAATCTATAACTGGATGTCGATTTCTACTACCATCTTTTATTTCATAATAATTTGAATAGACTAATCCTGCTCCGCAATTTTCAGCAATAGTGTAAAATCGTTCTAATGCGTTTTGCCCTAATTCCAATAGGTCATTCTGAGTAAGAATTAATGAATATGTTCCTGTGCCATTCTCTGCAATTTTATTAACGGTTTGAGAAGAAAGAAAATGATTTGTAATAATTAATTCACAATTATCAAGAGGTTTAAGATTAACATCTGTTGTAATCAAGAAAACTTTATTTACAAGTTCACTTTTTAATAGACCTCTAACGCTTATTTCACTCTGTTTATCACCATTAAATGGGATAAATACATCAATAATATTTTTCATAATATACCTAAAGATCTAATATACAAAGTTATTAAAATAATTCTAATAACCATACAAAAAATATATTTTAGAAA
>Ga0164313_10005263_pt1 | contig 11448 bp, 11 predicted proteins | sample GuaBasSedimGuay4_FD_113735 | JGI IMG/M metagenome (GOLD analysis project Ga0164313, IMG submission 113735) | Subseafloor sediment microbial communities from Guaymas Basin, Gulf of California, Mexico - Guay4, Core 4569-4, 0-3 cm | ecosystem: Environmental > Aquatic > Marine > Hydrothermal vents...
CACGTCATTGAAGGAGTGGTTGTCGTTGTAGTGCCCCTCGCTCAAGTTGGCCGTGATTCGCTGCCCATAGTTCGTCCAAATCCCGAAGCCACCCAAGGTCACAGAGGACAGGAAGACAATCAAAACCAGAGCAACGATCGAGGACACCACGAAGGCGATATGGTCTCTGATGATCTTTCGACCCTTCCATGCGGCCCACAGGAATTTGAAACCCAAAGCAATCGCAAAGAGAGCGCAAAAAGGTTTGCTCGCGATCGCCCATGCCAGGAAAGCGCCAGATGTCTTGTAGCGTTTGAGCTTCAAGAAGCTCATGGCCATTCCCAGCGCGAAGAGCCAATCCAGCCGGAGAATGCTCCCCCCAAGGAAAAGATAACCGCGCGGCGTCAGCATGGCGATGATCAGTGCTATGCACATCCCCCGATAGCCGAAGGCCCTCCAGACAGTGCCAAACATCACCAACATCAGTATCGAGTCCAGGAATGAGATCGCATCCAGCACCGTCGGCCCAGCCGCAAAAGGCGCCGTAAAGATCCGGGCGGCCATCGCCCATGCAGGCGACCCCGTATTCCCGTGGTCTTGCAGGATGACGGCCATCGGCAGCCGATAATAGACACTCAAGAAGTGCACATCCCGGTCAAACTCTTGCCACCGCTCCGGTGTAAACCGGGCCTTGATCGCCTCTCGTTGATCGAAATAGAGAACGGCCGTATTCATGTTGAAATTCATGAGGTCCCGGACCTCGGTGTCAACAATGGCCCCGGGATACCGGTCTTCAATCGTTATCAAGGTGGCAACATAGAGACCGTCATATCCGACTTCGGGTAGGTATTTTGACCCCAAAAAGAAATGGAAATGCTCCCAGGGGTTGACGAAGCCGTCGTCATACCTGAATTGACCGAAGTTGAAGTACCCGGCAACCGAAGCAAGAGCGAGAAGAGTGAACGATGCCGTGAACCACTGACCTCGGCGACGCCCAGACCGCTCAAAGAAATACGAGGCCAGAAGCAGAGCAGTCAAGGCCCCCAGGAGCACGAGTCTGAGAAGGGTGACTGTCGAGGGATTCATGGACGTTCCTGGCGAGAGGCGTCAATACGCCTCTTCCAACTCCTGGAGCTGTTCCCTGCGGGAATAATCGATATTCTTCATGCGATCGCGGAGGGCATCGGTGGTGGTCGTCGTCGGTTCGAAACCTTCGAGGGCAGATTTTGCGTCCAGGAGTTCGGTACGCGCCTTGGCAAGGTGTCTCTCAGACGGCCGAGAGGCATATTCCCGAAGCGCGACCACCGCCGCCCTCAGGGCGGTCGCCGCCGTCAACTCCACGCTGGGCGCCGGGGAACCGGCCGCCCATGAGGCTGCTTCTTCTCCAACCTGGCGAAGTCGGGACACCGAGGACTCAATCAATGATGGGCTCCTACAGAGGTTTTCCATCTCCTTGATACGATCCAACGCGTCTCGATGCCTCATCGTCCGGCCCTCAACGCCCTGCTCTTCGAGGTAAGGCACCATTCGAGCGACATCATCCCGAACATGCTCGACTTCCTTGGCCCTGAGAATCATGACGATGGCAACTGCAAACAACAACAACAGAAAGGCACCACCCGTGATCTTCATCAATCGATTGTAGTACGGCGGGAAAATAGTGGGCAGCCATCACTCCACGTTCACGTCCTCTTCAGAGGACGGTTTTTTTGGTTTTCCGTCTACACCCCTCGAACTGCCCTCTCTCCGTTGGCCTGATTCTTGCGTTACCTTAGAATCGTAGAATTGGAGGCTGTTATGAATCGTTCAATCCCTGTCTTGATCCTGGCCGCTTTTGTCCTGGCAATGGGGTCCGGCATCGCCGACGCCCAACTGGCGGCAAACTGGATCATTCCGGCTGTGGCCAACACGCCGGGAAACGGTGGCACCTACTGGAGCACCGACGTCTCAATCCATAACCCTCAGAGTTGGGAGTTGCCGTTGACCGTGCAGTTCCTGGAAACCGGACAGGTCAACGACTTTGTGCCGACTCTTGATCTGGTGATTTACCCCTACGAGACCATCAACCTGTGGGATGTGCTGGGACCCGACCTTTTCGACGTTCGCGGGACCGGCGCCCTCCTGATCTTTGTACCACCGGAAGAGCCGTGTCCCGACCTCGAGTGTCTGTTCCTGGCAACCTCACGCACCTACACCTCTGACCCCGCAGGGGGTTTCGGCGAGTTTGGGCAGGCGTTGCCCGGCGCCGCTTTACTTGAGGGCACGGATTGGCTGACCTACGGCTATGCAGCCGGAATCTTGAATGACGGGTTGGACTTTCGGTGCAATATCGGTGTGGCCTCCTGGACGGCTGATTGGACTCAAGTAGCCGTTGACGTTCAAGATGCGACCGGCGCCATCGTTGATACTGAAATCTTCGACCTGCCTCCCTTTGGCCACCTCCAAAAACGACTGCGCACCGAGGTCATGGGCGGCAGCCTGGTCTTCTACCTAATCGATGGACCAAATGATGCCTTCGTCTACCCCTATGCTTCGGTGGTCAACCAGATCACCGGTGATCCGTCCTACTTCTTCGCCCGGTTCTCCGGCGCCGGGGTCGCCGCCAAGGCCAAGAGAAACCCAGATCCGGCACCCTCCTACCCGAAACGCGGCCGGGCCGTTGAATGGCACCGCACCGCGGTGTCACGCTGACCATGCAACTTATTCGGTCATTCTGACCGAATAAATTGCTTGTGAAAGTATTCTCGAGGACGTCCCCTTCTGGTACGATGGCGCGTGTGCGCTTTGAGGTCTGCCGTTGCCGCTCTGGAGGTCTTCATGCCGGCTCAGTGTCCCTGTTGTCAAGGGCCGATGCAGGGCGTGCAGCGCGGCCTGTGCAGCGCCTGCCGATCCTCCCTGGTACCGATGGCGGGTTCTCGGTGCATCACCTGCGCCGGACCGGCCGATGACCCGAATGAGCCTTGTATTTCGTGCATGAACGACCCAGTCCCCCAGAACGCAACCGTCGTATGGGGTGAGTACGACGGTACGCTCCGAGACGCCATATTGAGCCTGAAACATCGGGGCCATGATGAAATCGGCGCTGTCTTGGCATCCCTACTGGCCGCCCGAATTTCACTGGAGCCTTGGGTCGAAAATATCACCCTGGTCACCGCCGTGCCCTCCCACTCACTCCACAGACTTCGCCGCGGTTTCAACGCGGCTGAAATTCTCGGCCGCTCTGTAGCCCGCTCGATTGATCGACCCTTTCGGATGATCCTCAGCCGCCATGGCCTCAGTCGGCAAAATTCACGGTCGCGGGCCGAACGAATGCGGCTCCATCCTCGCCGCTTTTCGATACGCAAACCAGCGACAAACGAGGGGCAGACGGTGCTGCTGATCGATGATGTCGTCACAACTGGAGCTACATTAAAAAGAGCCTCTCAGGCTCTGTTGCATGGCGGCGCTTACGCAGTTTTTGCCGGCGCTCCCGGCTTCACGCCGGACCCGAGGAGGTAGGAATGAGTATTTTTGACAGCCTGGTGATACATGGGCTACCCCTGGTCCCAAAGTTCATCGTCGGGCGTTTTGCCAAGCCCTACGTCGCAGGCTCGACCATTGACGCCGCCGTGAAATCGATCCGATCGATCATGGATGAAGGCGCCATGGCAACGGTCGACATCCTGGGCGAAGAGGTCTCGGACCGGTCTCTGGCCACATCCTACACCAACGAGTATCTCGAAATCTTTGACGTCATCGCCTCCGAAAGGCTGGACGCCAACGTCTCGATCAAGCCCACGATGCTGGGCATGAAGATCGACGAGGCCTTCTGTGCCGACAACATCGAAGCCATCGCTGCCAAGGCACAAGCGACGGACAATTTCCTCCGAATCGACATGGAGGACCACACGACGACCGATCCCACGCTGAGAATTTATAGAACGATGGTAGAAAGGCACGGGCATCACGTCGGTGTTGTGCTGCAATCCTATATGAGGCGAACTGCCGACGACATCAATGATCTCAGAGACCTGAAGCCAAATATTCGAATGTGCAAGGGCATCTATCGCGAGCCCAGAACCGTTGCGTGGGGCGCGTTTGAGACGGTTCGAGAGAATTTCACATACACCATCGAGAAGCTGTTCAGGGCGGGTTCATATGTCGGAATCGCGACACACGACAGCCACCTGGTGTGGGCCGCCATGAGTCTGATCGATCGACTGGGGCTCAACCGGGAACAGTATGAGTTTCAGATGCTGTACGGCGTCGACCCGGAGCTTCGGCGTATCATCCTCGACGGCGGCCACCGTCTCCGGGTCTATGTGCCGTTCGGGAAGGACTGGTACCCCTACTCGATGAGACGCCTTCGAGAAAACCCGACCATTGCCAAGAATGTCTTGTTGGCCATGATGGGCAAGAAAACACTTTGAGCACCACGATGTGTTCGATGACGAACTGACAGGAGGAAGAGATGAAACAACTCAAATACGCGACTATCGTGGCACTGGCCATCTTCACAACAGTACCGTTGTGGGCAGGACCGCAGGCCCGGATCTCGGGGAGGGTCACCGACACAGCCGGCAACCCACTGCCAACGGCAACTATCACCTACACGACAAATGAACTGACCAATTTCGAAAAGACAATCACTGTCAATGATGACGGTACATTCAAGGCCTTGATCCTGGACGCGACGAGGGTCTACATTTTCCACGTCTCGGCCGCTGGGCACATCGGACATGATGAAGAGTTCAAGGTTCCCGTCGGAACGACTGATAACAAATTCGAGTTTGCGCTGAAGACCGTGGTCGAAGCCAACGCCCAACAGGCATTGGAACTCTCTGAGCGACCCGGGTACAAGGAACTCGAAGAGGGTCGAGAACTCCTAAAGGCTGGTAAAAAAGCAGAAGCAATGGCCCTGTTCGAACAGGCGTTGGCCGCCATCCCCGACCTCCTGCCGGCCATGGAATACCTGGCAGAGACTCGGTACGAAACCGGGGACCTCGAAAATGCTCTTGCAATAGCCAAGCGTTGCCTCGAAGAGGACGACGAGTCTCTGGGCTGCCTGGCCATCGCGGCCAACGCATCTGGGGACCTGGGAAAAACCGAAGCTCACGAAGAATTCATGGCTCGTTTCCAGGAACTCAATCCCGATGACCCCGCCTCAATTTTCAACAAGGCCGTCGTCTTCCTCAACGCGATGGATGACGCGCAGGCCAAACCTCTTCTCGAAGAATGCCTCGAGGTCGATTCAGAGTTCCCAAAATGTCTGTTCGAGTACGGCATGGTCCTGCTTCGCGGTGGAGACATCGACGGCGCCAAGATTCATTTCAATAAATACCTCGAGGTGGCGCCCGACGGTGAAGATGCCACGACCGCCGCCGAAACTGTAAAATGGCTCTGATTCGGCGGGATTGGTGTTGAGTGACGCCAGTCCTGGGGGCCTCCCCCTGATCATCGGCGTTGCCGGTGGAACGGGTTCCGGCAAGACCACCGTCGCCCGGGCAATCCTCGAACGCGTCGGCAGGGAACGAGTTCTGGAGATCACGCAAGACCGCTACTATGCAGACCTGAAACACCTGCCCCTGACCACACGAAACAACCGCAACTACGATCACCCAGATTCGATCGAAAGCTCATTGCTGGTACACCACCTCAGCTGTCTCAAGGCAGGCAGGTCCGCCAATCTCCCAATTTATGACTTCACCCGTCATGAACGCCGCCCAGAGGTTGAACCGGTCACGGCCAAACCCGTCGTTTTGGTCGAAGGAATCTTAATCTTCGCACTTCCCGAAATCCGGCAGTTATTGGACATCAAGATCTTCGTCGATACCGACTCTGATGTCCGGTTCATCAGGCGTCTGAAGCGAGACATTGATGAGCGGGGAAGAACATTGGAGAGTGTGGTCGATCAGTATCTCGAAACCGTTCGGCCAATGCATCTGGAATTCGTCGAACCATCGAAACGGTGGGCCGATGTGATTATTCCGGAGGGTGGCTTCAACACAGTCGCCCTGGATTTCCTCATCAGTCGCATCGAAGCCCACGAAAGCACCGGATAGAGTAGGATGGTGCGCGCTGCGGCCATCGGTGTTGAGGCATCTCACACGCGATATCCGGCAACGATGAGATCATGCCTCGAATCATAACCGTTTCCTCCGGCAAGGGCGGGGTGGGTAAAACCACCTTTGCTGTGAATTTTGCTCTGACACTGTCCCGTGTCGCACCGACCGTCCTGGTCGATCTTGACACGGGCACGTCGTCCATTCGAAATACGTTGGAGACGCCCGTTCGCAGAGACCTCTACCATTTTTTCAGAAAGGGGCAAAAGCTCGCCGACTGCGTTACCCAGCTTGACCCCCGATTGGATCCCCAGGGGCTTTTCAAGAATTTCTCATTCATTGCGGCCCCGATACACTCAATCGACGAGATCACAAACTGGAACGACGCCTCTCGCTGGAAGCTGGTTCATGCGATCAATCAACTGCCGGCGGAGTTCATCATCCTCGACCTTCGAGCCGGTCTCGACGCCAACGTCATTGACTTCCTGCCCCTATCCAACTCGGGCATCTTGGTTTTCACACCCCACCATCCGGCAGCCACATTGGCGGCTGGGGATATCGTCAAGAGCCTGCTCTTCAGAAAATTGCGATTCATCTTTTCGTCCGATTCTCCCTTTTTCAGGGAGAATCGCGGGTTGGGGCACCAACATCACATGGTCAACGAACTGCTGAATCAGGTCGAGGACCCCTACCAAGACGGCCTGCCCAATCTGGACGCATTCCTCCAGGACCTTCAGATGTCCCTGGGAGACAACCCCTATCTCGAGACGATCGCCAATGTTGTTCACTCCTTCGGCGTCTACTTTGTCCTCAACATGTTTGATGGGGTTGAAGAGAGCTACGACAGCGCCGTCCGACCATTCGTCGACTACCTGAAGACCGGTCTCTCGGCCCACCTTAAGATGACCAACCTCGGGTGGGTCGTCAAGGATGACGCCATCCATTCGGCCAACTGCGACCGACACCCTATCCTGCTGCAATCACCCGGCAGAGATAAGCCCCCAGCCTCTCTGGATCCCGTGATGCAAGAACTGGCGAACCTCGAAAGTTCGATCTTCGGCTTGCCCCAACCCAAGGATGTTGCACCAACAAAGGCGCCGTCTCGGGATGAACTGCTCAATATCAGCGACCGGTCACCCCTTGAGCGGCAGCTGGAGATTCTCAATACGATGTACCGGACCGCCGGTTCGATGCAGGTCCGAAACAATTTCGCCTACATTACGCACCGGGTCCTTCACGTCGTGCGAAGCCTTCCGGCCGACAGTTTCGGACAAAGCCGACTCCTGACACCTCTGGAGATTTTCCACAAGATCTTCCCGAATATGCCCAGCTAGGAACGCTGCCGTATTGGCCTCTTGGGTTCACGATAATGCTATCGACGGCTAATTTCGTTGAATTGCGGATCAACGCACAAAGCCTGGAATCAGTGTTCAACAACACCCATTTTCCCCAGCGCGAAGCGCTTCTCGCGATGCGTCTACTTGGCCGGAGTGCTCCTCTTCCGTCGCCTGGTGCGGAGCTCCTCTTCTTTGAACATGAACTTGATGCCGTGCTTAAAGAGCAAGAGATTGGGAGCATCGTTGCGGTTGAGCTTGATGCAGTTTTTGTCGTACCACTCGATCCAACCGACAAGTTCAGTACCGTCGGTCAATACGACCACCATCGAGGTGCGGCCCTGCATCTGCTTGAGGTAGTAGTAACTCTCTGCGTTGGTCTGTTCAGCCGGCACTTGTTTCCGCCGACCTGAAGTCCGGCTTGGAAACCGTTCCATGGTCTCGGTCATTGATGGCCGGATCAATTTTCGATCAGACATGATCCCCTCCCGACGGCCCTGGCGGGCGCCACCAGCCGGCGCACCCTCGCAAAATCAATATCACCTGGCAAAAGGGCTGACGAACTGGTCTGTGATGTCATGCCAGGATACCAGAATCCGACGATGATGAATACTACGCATCATCTGGGGTTCTGGTTTCAATGGAGGTGCGCGCCTTTCCCGCCCCGCGCAAGGCATCAACTTGGGAAATCACTCCTGTTGTGGTTTTCGCTTCCGCTTCTGGAGTTCTGGATACTGATCGACCTCGTGGGCCAGACAGCACATCAAGCGGCCGCACATCCCCGAGATCTTGGCGGGGTTCAGGCTGAGATTCTGCCGCTTGGCCATGCGAACCGTGACAGAGTGAAATCGGTTCATGAAGGTGGCACAACACAGACCACGTCCGCACGGACCCAAGCCCCCAGTCAGCCGCGAGCCATCTCGAACTCCCATGGCACGCATCTCGATCCTCTTCTGGTACCTGCGTCCAAGGTCCCTCAAGAGAGGCCTGAAATCCACTCGCTGTTCCGCGGTGAAAAACACAAGAACAGAATCGCCTCCCAACGGAATCTGGGCACGAATAGGCCGAATGTCCAGCTTGAGTTCCTCCGCTTGGCGACGGACGTAACGCTCGACCTCGGCGGCCTGCTGCAAGTGCTCCTCGGCGATACGGCTTTCTTCAGCCACAGCGAACCGGAGAATTCGGCCGGGTCTCTTTCGGGGCGGCCTGACGACAGGCGTGGTAAAACGGGTCACCCGACCCAAGAATTCTCCGTCGGCCGTCTCAATGATCACTTCATCGTCATGCCGAACAATCAACGACCCCGTCCGGCAAACCACCGGCTGAAGTTCCGGAATCACAACCACTCGAACCAGATCCTCACACAAAATGGGGATCGGGGTATCTTTCATCGGACAGCTCACACTTTTCCTCCCTCGATGGCGGCTACGACCTCACGCTCCGCGGCTTCGATCCGCTGGGCGTCGGCCCGGCGCCGCCCGAGAAGTCCCTCGGCAACATCTGATCGTTGATCCGCAATCAACTGCGCGGCGAAGAAGGCCGCATTTCGCGCGCCTGCAGACCCAACGGCAAAAGTCGCAACCGGGATTCCGGCCGGCATCTGGACCGTTGCCAGCAACGCATCCATTCCGTCCATCACTCCCCCGGGGAGGGGTACCCCCAGGACCGGTCGCACCGTATGGGCGGCAACAACTCCCGCGAGATGCGCCGCCATTCCCGCGGCACAGATAAAGGCGCGACACCCCTGCCCCTCATACCGACGAACCAGTTCAACCGTTCTCTCCGGTGTGCGATGGGCAGAACTGACGTGCACTCGAAAGGAAATATCCAGCTCACCCAAAATCGCCACAGCACCCTCAAGGTACTTCCAGTCCGAAGCCGAACCCATCAGAATGACAATTTCAATATGCTTCACTCTCGCTCCTGTTGTGCCAGCGTGTCGGCACCGATGTCCTTCCGAACAGTCATGCCTTTGAAGTGGATCAGGTCCATTCCCTGGAATGCCGTCTTCAGGGCCGTTCCAAGATCCGGTCCCCGACCGCACACCGAAAGCACTCTGCCGCCCGAGGTCACCAACCGCCTTCCCTCCAGGCGCGTTCCGGCATGGTAGACCGTCACCGCGGGCAATGCCATCGCCTCTTCGATTCCGGTGATTGCATCACCCTTGCGAGGTAGGGCTGGATAACCGTCAGCCGCCGCCACAACGCAGGCCACGACCTCGCGCCGCCACGACAGGCCACCCGGCACAAGTTGACCGTCAGCCGCACTCTTCACCAGGGCGGCAAAGGAACCCTCAAGCCGCAAGAGTACCGCCTGCGTCTCTGGGTCACCAAACCGGCAGTTAAACTCCAGGACCTTGGGGCCGTCTTCGCCCAACATCAGCCCCGCGTAGAGTACCCCGCGATACTCTCGACCTTCGGCCGCCATCCCCTGGATCACCGGCGTGATCACTGTATCCATGATCGTTCGGCCCAAGCCCTTGGGCAGTACCAGCGCGGGTGAATGAGCGCCCATCCCGCCGGTATTGGGCCCGGCGTCACCTTCACCGATCCTCTTGTAATCTCGTGATGTCGCCAACGGCAGCGCCTTCACTCCATCGGAGATCGCCATAAAAGACACCTCGGTCCCAACGACGAATTCCTCAACCAGAACCCTCGCCCCGGCCTCGCCAAAGGACCGTCGACCGAAGAAGGTCTCCATCGCCTCGTCCAATTCCTCCTGGTTGTTCGGAATCAAGACGCCCTTGCCCGCAGCCAGGCCATCGGCCTTCAGCACAACCGGAAAACCAAACTCCTTTGCGGCCTCCCGAACCTCGTCCTCTGTTACGGCACATACCGCTTGGGGCGTAGCGATGTGGTGCCTATGACAAAAGTTCTTGGCAAAGACCTTGGAGCTCTCCAATTGTGCAGCGGCACTGGACGGCCCGAAGAGACGCAACCCACGTTTTGAAAATTCGTCGCCAATACCCAGGGCCAGGGGCAACTCCGGTCCCACGACGGTCAGGTCAATTCTCAGATCGGCCGCCGCCTCGGCCAAGGCGGGGATGTCGTCTACCGCCAGCGGTAGAATGTCCGCTGCCTGTGCGATCCCTGGATTGCCAGGAGCGGCAAACACCCCTGAAACCTCTGGCGACCGTCTCAAAGCATGGACAATGGCATGTTCGCGTGCTCCCGAGCCGATAACCAGTACTCTCACGAGATCACCCCTTTGCTTGGAGCACCGTCAGGCAGGCGGCCTGCACGATGTCTGCGGCTGAACAGCCGCGGCTGAGATCATTGGCGGGTTTGGCCAACCCCTGCATCAGCGGGCCCAGAGCACGCGCTCCACCCAAGCGCTCCACTGCCTTGTAGCAGATGTTACCGGCATTGAGATCCGGAAAGACCAGGACATTTGCAGCACCGGCGACCGACGACCCAGGTGCCTTCTTGGCACCGATCGACGGAATCAGGGCAGCATCAAACTGCAACTCACCGTCGAAGGCGAAGTCCACCTCCCGCCGTTCCAGTTCCGCCGTAGCTTCCTGCACCTTGTCGACCAACACATGGTCAGCACTGCCCTTGGTAGAGAATGAAAGCAACGCGACTCTCGGCTCTCCACCAACAATCGATTTGAAGGTCGCCGCCGCACCAATCGCAATCTCGGCCATCTGGCCGGCGTTCGGCTCAGGCAGAACGGCACAGTCTGCAAAGACCATGATGCCCCCATCACCCCAGCGTGTGTCCGGGTGCACCATCACAAAGGCCGATGACACCGTCTTAAGGCCGGGGGCTACACCAATGGCGTGCAGGGCAGCCCGCACCGTGTCACCCGTGGTTCGTACGGCGCCACCCAACGAGCCGTCAGCTTCCCCGGCAGCAACCAACAACGACACGAAATACAGTGGATCCCCCAGAGCCCGCAACGCCCTGTCAAAATCCAGTCCCTTGTGCTTGCGTCGTTCAAAAAGGATCTCGGCCAGGGCTTGGCGACGGCTGTCGGTCGCCGGATCGGCGACGACGACACCCTCAGCTTCCAGTCGATCATGGTCAGAACTTCGAAGGCCGGCCGGACACATGATTGTCACCCGACAGATTTTCTTACGAACCAGATCGAAC
>Ga0164313_10005264_pt1 | contig 11448 bp, 12 predicted proteins | sample GuaBasSedimGuay4_FD_113735 | JGI IMG/M metagenome (GOLD analysis project Ga0164313, IMG submission 113735) | Subseafloor sediment microbial communities from Guaymas Basin, Gulf of California, Mexico - Guay4, Core 4569-4, 0-3 cm | ecosystem: Environmental > Aquatic > Marine > Hydrothermal vents...
CGGTGGGATGGAACAACAAACGGAAAAGATGTACCCGTTGGGACATACTATTACGTAATTATACCTTACAGTGGGGCAAAACCCATCACGGGCAACGTAACTATAATCAGGTAGCATGAGACGAGTTATATATATCTTAATACTTACCGTTGTTACTGGTGCAACGGGATTGCTGGGACAACAGATGCCTCAGTATACGCAGTACATGTTCAATGATTTTGTGATCAATCCGGCAGTCGCAGGAATTGATAATTATTTCCAGATTCGCACCAACCACAGGTTTCAATGGGTGGGGCTGATGGATCCTCCTATGACCAACTCCATTTCCTTTTATGGTCCCCATGCAGACCTTGATATGGGATATGGAGCCTATATGTACAGTGATGTGACCGGGCCCACAAGCAGAACAGGGATTACGGGGTCATACGCCTACAACATAGCGGTTAATAATGATATCAGGCTCTCTATGGGAATCTCGGGCAGCATGGTGCAATACCGGGTCGACGGAACCCAATTGAACCCAAAAGATGTATCAGATCCAAGTATACTGAATGTGGTCAGTACATCCTATCTTCCTGATGCGGGAATCGGACTCTATCTATATGCCGAAGAGTTTTATGTGGGACTCTCCCTGGCTCAGCTCCTGAATTATAACCTGAAGATCTTTGATAATAAAGATGGACTTAACAGGCTAAAAACCCATATAAACCTTACGGGTGGATATCGATTCCAGATAAACAGCGACTGGATGCTGGAACCTTCGGTGATGATCAAAGGTGCTCCTCCTACTGCCTATAGTTTTGATCTGACCGCCAGAGTTGAATGGAAGAAGATGATATGGGGTGCCCTGGCTTATCGGTATAATGAATCTGTCGGGGTTTTAATCGGTTACCGCTTTGAGGACATGCTGTTTTTTGGATACTCCTATGATATTGGAATATCTGCCATTCGAAAATATAATACCGGATCACACGAAATCATGATTGGCTATCGTTTTAATGATATAAAATAAAAACAGCCATGATCCGTTTCACTGGAATCCTCTTTATCGCTTTTGTATTGTTTTTCATTGGATGTGGGAAGCCCACAACCATTAATGGAAAGGAGTTTATTGAGCGTGATGTGCTGGTGGATGTACTGGCCGATTTGCACCTGGTGGACGCCGTCACCAACGACAGGAAATTCCATCACCTGTACGAAGTCGACAGTGTTGACCTGCTCTCCCCCATACTGGAGAAGTACAAAGTAAACCGCGCCATGTTTGATACCACTCTGGCAGTTTATAAGAACCATCCCGATCTGCTGGATCAGGTATACAACGATGTGCTTATTAAACTCAATGTATTGCTTGATGAAAACGATACAGAAGGGACCACTAGAATACCAATAGACTAATCAGGACCACAAACAGGCCAACCAGGTAACCTGCATAAACCTCTGCCGCATTCTCCCTTCCCATTGCCAGTCTTGAACTGGCCGTAATTCCACATGCCAGAAAGGTGATGATCAGGGGAATCTGAAGCGGCGTTTCATAGAGGATAATAAGCGCAATGATCAGGCCGGTTAACCCTCCGAATGCTGCAGTGTGTAAGCTTACTTTGAGCCAGAAGTTCATAATGAGCACCAGTGAAAGTGTGATAACCACTGATAAGACATAGGTGTGAATAACCCTGCTCAAAGGTAACCTGATAAAATAGACAAAGGTGATAATATAGAGAATAAGAATAATCAGCTGTGGGATGATCCGCTCTTCCCGGGTGGTATTCTGTAAACTGGTCACCAGCTTCCTGTAGTAGAGTATGGGAATCATCATCAGGGGAAAAAAGAGTGTTCCCAGCGCCATCACAAAGAGGATGGCCCTTTTGGCAGCAGGATCAAGCAATGAGAGATAGGTCCCCGAATTCAAAATGAGCAGCAATCCCACAGTAGGCATAATCAATGGATGGAACAGGATCGAGATTACAGGGGCCGCTTTTTTCATGAAAAATAATTATAGCTCCTTTCGCAACCTGGCCACTGGCAATCCCAGTTGCTCTCTGTATTTTGCTACGGTTCTTCGTGCAATTGGATAACCCTTTTCATTCAGAATGGCCATCAACTTATCATCGGTAAGGGGTTTTCTCTTTTCCTCACTCTCGATACACTCCCGAAGGATTTTCTTAATCTCCCTGGTGGATACCTCCTCGCCACTCTCCGTTTGCATACCTTCCGAAAAGAAGAATTTTAGTGCGTAGATCCCAAAATGAGTCTGGATGTATTTACTATTGGCCACCCTCGAAATGGTGGATATATCCAGTTCTGTCATCTCTGCTATGTCCTTGAGAATCATGGGACGCATCCTGGCTTCATCGCCCTCATAGAAGTACTCCGTCTGGTACTCAAGAATCGCATTCATGGTCAGCAACATGGTATTCTGTCGCTGCTTGATGGCATCAATAAACCATTTGGCTGAATCAAGTTTCTGCTTTACAAAAGTGATGGCATCCTTTTCGTCCTTGCTGGCAGAGCCCTTATTGGCACTATAACTCTCAAACATATCGGAGTAGGTCCTGCTTACTTTTAATTCGGGAACATTGTTCGAATTGAGATAGAGTTTGAGATCACCTTCGCTCTCCTCCAGGATAAAGTCGGGAACAATGTGGTGAAACGATTTTCCCTGTGAGTCGCCAATGGCTCCCCCCGGTTTTGGATTAAGCCTAAGGATCTCATCAAGGGCCTGCTTCAACTCCGGTTCAGATATATTTAACCGTTGAATAATCTTATCGTAGTGTTTGTTGGTAAACTCCCCAAAGTGATTCTTCAGTATATTCTGGGCCAAAACCGTCACTGGATTCTCAAGATCCTTTCTCTCGATCTGAAGCAACAGGCATTCCTGCAGACTCCTTGCTCCCACACCTGCCGGATCAAGTTCCTGAAGGATCATCAGCACACCGTGAAGAGATTCATAGGAGGTCTCCATCCCCATTGAGAAAGCCAGGTCATCGGCAATGGCTTCAAGTTCCCGTCTCAGGTATCCATCATCGTCAATATTCCCAAGGATGTATTCTGCAAGTACTTCCTGTTCCTCAGAGAGTTTTCTTAATCCCAGCTGACTTTTTAATTGCTCCCGGAATGTATTTCCCATGGAAAATGGAATCTCATCCCGCTTATCATCGGCGGAATAGTTCTGCGCGTTTAAACGATAGCTGGGAATCTCATCGTCCTGCATATAGTCTTCCAGGGAAAATTCATCCTGCTGCTCACCCTGTTCCTCCTTGCTTACTTCCTGATCTTCATAGGGAGCCTCTTCACTTCCTTCTTCAAGAACCGGATTTTCTTCAAGTTCCTTTTTAATCCTTTGCTCCAGCTGTATAGCGGGAATCTCCAGAAGTTTAATCATCTGGATCTGCTGTGGGGACAGCTTCTGTAACAGTTTATGCTGAAGCCTTTGTTTAAGCATGGTTCATGGTCTAAAACTCTGCGCTTTTCGGTGTCCGTGGGAATGGAATCACATCTCTGATATTACTCATCCCTGTAATAAACATAATTAATCGTTCAAATCCCAATCCAAATCCACTATGTTCTACAGTTCCAAATTTACGAGTTTCCAGATACCACCACAATTCATCTTCAGGAATATTCATTTCCCGCATCCTGTTTTGCAGCTTTTCCAGGTTTTCTTCCCTCTGGGAACCCCCAATGATCTCTCCAATCATCGGAAAAAGCACATCCATGGCCCTGACCGTTTTGCCATCATCGTTTTGCTTCATGTAAAAAGACTTGATCTTACCCGGATAATCGGTTAATATGACAGGGCACTTAAAGTGTTGCTCCACCAGGTATCGCTCATGCTCGGACTGGAGATCCAATCCCCACTCCACAGGAAATTCAAATTTCTTATCCGCTACTTTTAAAATCTCTATGGCCTCTGTATAACTTTTTCTTACAAAGGGTTGCTCCATAACGGATTTGAGCCTCTCTAACAAACCCTTATCAACCATGTTGTTCAGAAACTCCAGATCATCCTTGCAATGCTCAATGGTATATCGGATCAGGTATTTCAGGAAATCCTCTGCCAGATCCATGTTGTCATGAATATCATAAAACGCCATCTCTGGCTCTATCATCCAGAACTCGGCCACATGCCTGGGAGTATTCGAGTTCTCGGCACGAAACGTGGGTCCAAAGGTGTAGATAGATGAGAGGGCCAGAGCACCCAGCTCTCCCTCGAGCTGACCAGAGACAGTAAGGTTGGTAGGCCGGCCAAAAAAGTCCTGTGAATAATCTATTTCTCCACCTTCATTTTTTGGGGGACCATCCAGATCCAGGGTCGTAACCTTAAACATGGCACCCGCCCCTTCAGCATCTGATGCAGTGATGATGGGTGTATGCAGGCAAAAGAATCCTTTGTCATTGTAATACTTATGGATGGCATAGGCCAGGGCATGCCTGATCCTGAAAATGGCTCCAAAAGTGTTGGTTCTGAAGCGTAGATGCGCAATCTCCCTGAGGAACTCAAATGAGTGGCCCTTTTTCTGTAAGGGATAAACTTCAGGATCCGAATCTCCAAGAATTTCGATTTCAGCTGCCTGAATCTCCACGCTCTGGCCTTTGCCCATGGACTCAACCAACTTTCCTGTTACACTGATACTGGCACCTGTGGTTATCCTGCGCATCTGATCCTCCGGAAAGGAGTTCAGGTCGGCAACCACCTGAATGTTGTGAATGATTGTTCCATCATTGATTGCTATAAATGCCACCTGTTTGTTCCCTCTCCTGGTCCGCACCCATCCCTTTAGCAATACTACGCTGTTGATTTTCGGGGAACTTAATAACTCTTTTACAGTCGATCTCTTCATTTGCTTTTGTTTAATCAAGCTACAAAAGTACAATTTTATCGATTTCCCCTCGTTAACTTTATAATCTAAAAAGAATGATTTAATTTTACGCTTCTACAAAAACCTACAACATGGACCAAGAGAAGAAATCCATCATGGTTACCTGGGATTTTTCTGCTGTATCAATCAACGCCCTGAATCATGCCATTAAACTGGCCCGGATTTTAAAATACAGTATTGTTTTATTTCACATTGTGGAAGAAGAATCGCAGGTGGAAGAGGCAAAAGGAAAGCTGGAGAAGGAGGTTGAAAAAATCAAAAATGATCATGGTGAAATAGTGGAATTTTTTGTGGACCATGGAAAGATTTTCAGGGAGATTTCTGAATACGCATCCAAAGAAGAGAACAATGTTCACTTCGTGGTCATGGGTACCCATGGCATGAAAGGCAGTCAAAAACTGTTCGGAAGCTGGGCTTTAAGGGTTATTGCCGGTTCAGAAGTACCATTTATTGTGGTCCAGGATGACCCTGCGGAAAAGGAGAGGTACACCGATATTGTATTTCCCATTGATTTTAAGTCCGAAAACAAAGAGAAGTTACAATGGGCCATCTTCCTTGGTAAATACCTGAATTCAAAAATTCACCTCTATAAAGCACCGGTGGTTGATAAAGACCTTCAGAAAAAGGTAAATATTAACCTGAATTTTGCCATTCGATTTCTGATTCAGAATAACATAGAATATGAGATTCATACCGCCTCTAAACCAGGCAGTGGTAATTTCCAGAAAGAGCTATTGGCCTTTTCAAAAAAGATTAGTGCCGATCTTATCCTGATCACCACCACCAAACACCTTACTAAAGTGGATTACATTTTTGGAGCCAAAGAGCAATACCTCCTCTCTAACAATGAAAAGATACCTGTGATGTGTGTGAATCCAAAATCCAACTTCGCCAAGGTAGGCCAGTTCATGTATGGTTAGTACCAGACATTACAGACTTCCTCCATGTCAATAACAGTTAAGGGTATAACAAAGGCATATGGCTCACAGCTGGCCGTAAATGAGGTCTCTTTTGAAATCAAGACCGGAGAGATTGTGGGTTTTATCGGTCCCAATGGTGCAGGCAAGTCCACCACCATGAAGATCATCACCGGAACCTTACCCCCTGATTTGGGTTCTGTTGCCATCAAAGGGCTCCATACATTGAAGCACCCAGGGGAAATCAGGAAAATGATTGGCTATCTTCCTGAGCACAATCCCCTTTACCTGGAAATGTATATCCGTGAATACCTGTATTATGTAGCCGGGCTCTATAAAATTTCAGGACAGACCGCCAAAGATCATGTTAATCAGGTGGTTGGAAAAACAGGGCTAAAACCTGAAGTACATAAGAAAATCGGAGCCCTTTCCAAAGGCTACCGTCAACGTGTTGGCCTGGCCCAGGCACTGATCCATGATCCGGATATCCTGATTCTTGATGAACCAACCACCGGACTGGATCCAAACCAGCTTGCTGAGATCCGCAACCTGATTTCTAACATTGGAAATGAAAAAACCGTTCTTCTCTCCACCCATATCCTTCAGGAGGTGGAAGCCATTTGTGACAGGGTAATCATCATCAACAAGGGTGTAATAGTGGCTGACGAGCAGGCTGACGCTTTAAGAGAAAAGAGCAGCGGGGCAATACAGACCATTCATATCGAAATTGCCGATACCACAGATCCGGATATCTGGAAGGAGATTCCCTTTGTCAAGCATATCAAACCAATTGGACACAACCAGTTCCTGCTTGAAATCCACGAAACACATGATGTTCGGGGAGATATATTCAATTTTGCTGTCAGTCAGGGGCTTACTATACTTTCTCTTTCTCTTAAGAAAAAGAGCCTCGAAGAGGTCTTTCGCGAGATTACCAAATAGCATTTATCTGATATTCATTTAGTTACAGCGCAAACAAATTGGCATTGTATTTGTTTACATTATTTATATATTTACCGATTCATTTTGTTAACCAAATGTCGCCCTATGAAATTTAAAGTATTAGCAATTATTGGAGGAATTCTGTTTGCAGGTTCATTATCTGCCCAGACCCTCACAGATGTTATCAATGAGTTCAACACTGGCGTGGAGAAACTCAACAATCAGGAATACGATGTATCAATTGAGCATTTCAACAGGGTCATCACCATGGCTGAAACTGTGGGAGATGAAGCTGCTGACATGAAGACCAATGCAGAAGCGCAGATTCCTGGGGCCTATTACAGACAGGCCACCGTGTTTATGAAAAGGAAGCAGTATGACAATGCCATTCCTTACCTGGAGAAAACCGTGGAATACGCCACTCTTTATAACAACAATGAAGAAAATAAAGCAAAAGCAGCCAAGTACCTGCCCCAGTTGTATGTAAGAGAAGGAAACCAGGCATGGAAAAATAAATCATTTGATGAAGCTCACAGTTACTTCGATAAGGCTTTGACCGTGAATGAAAACCTCTACCATGCGCATCAAGGTAAAGGAATGGTGTTTATGGATCAGGGCGAATCAGATGCCATGCTGGCGGAATTTGCCAAAGCCAAAGAGGGCGCCCTTGCAAAGAATGATACCAAAACCATCGGTGCCGTTAATACTGCCATTGATTCTTACTACAATAAATTTATTACAGAAGAACTTGAGATGGTTGATCCGGAGGATAATGACTATAGCTATGTTGTTGAAGCCTGTGATAATGCACTTGCAGCCAATCCGGAGAACCCCAGGGCCCTCTATCACCTGGCCCTTGTGAGTAACAAGAAATCCGAATACGATGCTGCAGCCGATTATGCGCTAAAAGCCATTCTGTTTGAAACAGAACCCGTATGGCTTTCTGCGATTAACTTTGAACTTGGATCAGCCTATCAGAATTCTTCGGAATTAGATAGTGCCTGTGAAGCCCTTAAAAAAGTAGTTGAGGAGCCATTCCTGTCCAGGGCAGAAAAGAAGATCGGATCCATTGGCTGTGAATAGTACAAAAGGAAATTTATAAGTTAAAAGCAGCGTTAATTTCGCTGCTTTTTTTTTGCCACATCCCTTAAAATGATTTCCTTTGTAGGATCGATGTGGAAAGATTTGACTGATTGCAACCACGAAAAAAAAAATGCTAAACCAGGTATTTCTTTTTCGATTGGTCATCTTCTCCCTTCTTATAGTATCAAATTAAACAAACTTGTTGTTATGGCATATCTATTTACCTCAGAATCAGTGTCTGAAGGTCATCCCGATAAAGTGGCAGACCAGATATCAGATGCACTACTGGATGAGTTTCTTGCATTCGATCCCCAATCAAAAGTAGCCTGTGAAACCCTTGTAACAACTGGCCAGGTTGTACTGGCCGGCGAGGTCAGAACTGCCACTTACATCGATGTCCAGAAAGTGGCCCGAGATGTGATCTGCAAAATTGGATACACCGATAGTGCATATCAGTTTGAATACAATTCCTGCGGGGTCATGACCATGATCCATGAGCAGAGTCAGGATATCAACCGGGGTGTGGATCGGGAAGATCCCATGGAACAGGGAGCAGGTGACCAGGGAATGATGTTCGGATATGCCACCAATGAAACCGATGACTTTATGCCGCTTCCCCTGGAGCTGAGCCACAGGTTGTTAATTGAGCTGGCTGCCCTGAGAAGAGAGAACAAAGAAATGACATATCTGAGGCCCGATTCCAAGTCACAGGTAACCATTGAATATGCAGATGACGATACCCCACTTCGGGTACATACCATTGTGATTTCAACTCAACACGATGAATTTGACAGCAACGATGAACGCATGCTTACTCAAATTCGCGAGGATGTGAAAGCATTTCTTATTCCACGGGTTGTTGAACAACTTCCAGACCGACTGAAAGCGCTGTTTAAAGATGATTTTATCCTTCATGTGAATCCCACCGGTAAATTTGTTATCGGAGGCCCCCATGGAGACACGGGACTCACTGGCCGCAAAATCATCGTAGATACGTATGGAGGCAAAGGTGCCCATGGTGGTGGTGCCTTTTCAGGTAAAGATCCCTCCAAGGTGGACCGCTCTGCTGCTTACGCTGCCAGGCATATAGCCAAAAACATTGTGGCTGCTGGTATTGCTGATGAGATTCTTGTGCAGCTTTCATATGCCATCGGCGTTGTTAAACCCATTGGTGTCTTTGTAAATACCTATGGCAAATCCAATATGGATATAACCGATGGCGAAATTGCCCAGAAAATTGAAGCGCTCTATGACCTTCGTCCGGCTGCCATTGAACAGCAACTTAAGCTCAGGAATCCCATTTACAGTGAAACTGCCTCTTATGGACACATGGGGCGGACCCCTCAAACTGTCACCAAGACCTTTACCTCCCCCTACTGGGATGATTATGTGGTTGAAGTGGAGTTGTTTACTTGGGAGAAACTGGATTATGTCGAGAAATTCAAAAATGCCTTTGCCATTTCTTGAATTTCCCAGGTAGAAAGTTAAAAGTGTAAAGTAGAAAGCTTTCAACTTACTTTATACTTTTACCTTTACACTTTTACCTTTACACCTTACACTTTACACTTAATTATGTTTTCAGGAATAGTAGAAGAAGCTGCTACGGTGGTACGGCTGGAAAAGGAACAGGAGAATTTGCATATAACCATGCAATGTTCATTTACCGGAGAATTGAAAATTGACCAGAGCATCTCTCACAATGGGGTATGTCTGACGGTGGTTCAAATTGATGGTGATACCTATACGGTAACAGCCATCAAGGAGACACTGATGAAATCGAACCTGGGATTGCTTGAGATTAGAGACAAGGTTAACCTGGAGCGCAGCACCCGCCTCGATGCACGTATGGATGGACATATGGTGCAGGGACATGTGGATCTGACTGCCACCTGTACAGAGGTGATTGAAGCTGAGGGTAGCTGGTACTACACATTTGCCTATGAACCGGGTGGGGAGGAGCATATCACTGTGGAGAAGGGCTCCGTTTCAGTCAATGGAGTGAGTCTTACAGTGGTTAACTCCAGGGAGAAAACCTTTCAGGTGGCCATTATCCCATTTACCTATGAAATGACCAACTTCCATCAGTTCAAAGTGGGCACAGTGGTGAATATCGAATTTGATATTATCGGTAAGTACATTGCACGGATTCTCAAAGCACAACAGAGATCCTAAGGGTTTATTTTTATGTTTTATATTACTTCTGAGCCATTCAGAAGCATCATTGGGTTTGCTATCTTTATTTTCTTAAATCGCAATCCATGCAAAACATACTGGTTCTGGGTTCAGGACTCTCATCAACTTCCCTCATTAAGTACCTGCTCGATCATTCCGAAAACCAATGGAAGGTACGTGTTGGCGATATTAACATTGAAAGTGCAAAGAAAAAGATCCGGCAACACCCCAATGGAGAGGCCTTCTTTTTTGATGTCTTTAATGAAGACCAGTGTACCCGGGAAATTGAACTTTCTCACATTGTCATCAGCATGTTACCCGCCAGAATGCACCACCTGGTGGCAGAAACCTGTGTGAAGCTGGGAAGAAATATGGTAACCGCCTCCTATCTCTCTCCCGCTATCAAAGCCCTGGATGGTGCAGCCAGGGAGAAGGGTATCATCCTTATGAATGAGTGTGGTGTAGACCCAGGTCTTGATCACATGTCAGCCATGCAAATGATCCGCCAGATAGAGGAAGAGGGAGGTGAACTATTGGCTTTTGAATCAAGTACAGGAGGCCTGGTTGCCCCCGGATTTGAGAATAATCCATGGCATTACAAGTTCACATGGAACCCCAGGAATGTAGTTCTTGCAGGCAATGATGGTGCACGTTTCCTGCACAATGGCAAATTCAAATACATTCCTTACCACAAAGTGTTCCAGCGCATCGAGACCATCCAGGTACCGAAACTTGGAAACTTTGAGGTGTATGGGAACCGGGATTCGCTCACTTACAGGGAAACCTATGGCCTGCACAATTTAAATACCATGTTCAGGGGAACCATTCGGCGGCCCGGCTATTGTGAAGCCTGGGATATATTTGTACAACTGGGTGCTACTGATGATACCTATGTGATGGAGAATACTGAAAATATGACCTACAGGGAATTCATCAATAGCTTTATGGCCTATCAGACCGATATTCCGGTTGATATCAAACTGGCCCGCTACCTGGGATTCAAAGAGGACTCCAGGATGATGGAAAGGTTAAAGTGGCTGGGGATATTTGAGAATACAAAAATTGGTGTAGCCGGATTAACACCTGCCAAAGTACTGCAGAAAATCCTGGAAAAGAAATGGCAACTGGATCCGGACGATAAAGATATGATCGTCATGCAACACCAATTTGATTTTTTGCTGAACGGGGAACATAAAAAAAGATATTCTACTCTGGTCTATATTGGTGAGGACACAAGTCACACTGCCATGTCAATGACGGTGGGTTTACCTTTGGCCATGGTTGCCCGTCAGATTCTGGAAGGAAAATACCTGGAGACCGGTGTACAGTTGCCCCTCCAATCCGATCTCTACAAACCGGTACTTAAAGAGCTGGAATCTTACAACATTCGGTTTGAGGAGGAGGAGGTCAAAATTTCTCAAAAGAACCAAGCCCAAACAGGGCATAATCATACCTGA
>Ga0164313_10005265_pt1 | contig 11448 bp, 9 predicted proteins | sample GuaBasSedimGuay4_FD_113735 | JGI IMG/M metagenome (GOLD analysis project Ga0164313, IMG submission 113735) | Subseafloor sediment microbial communities from Guaymas Basin, Gulf of California, Mexico - Guay4, Core 4569-4, 0-3 cm | ecosystem: Environmental > Aquatic > Marine > Hydrothermal vents >...
AAAAGCAATCATATACACCTACGAATCTGCAGGTATAGAGATCAGAAAAATTGCTTCTGCCTTAAAATCTTATAAGTTAGCAGATAGAAGTCACATTGCTTTACTCTCAAAAAATTGCCCCCAATGGGTCATGGCCGATCTAGCGATTATGATGGCCGGTCATGTATCCATTCCCATCTATCCAACCCTGAATGCAACCACTATTGAACTATTGTTAGATCATAGTGAATCCAAGGCAATAATTATAGGAAAGTTGGATAATTACGAATCACAAAGATCCGGAATAAAAGAGATCCATAAGATAAGTGTTGGTCTATATGGGGGCACTGAAGGCGATCTGTGGGAAGACATAATAATTAAGATGGACCCAATAAAATCTATATATCCACTAAAAGCAGAGGATTTGTTGACTATAATTTATACTTCCGGTACAACCGGAACACCGAAGGGTGTGATGCACACAGCAGGAAATCTAATGATCAGCGCAAGAACTTTTTTTGCCGTTTCTGGGCTTAGTATTAATCCAAGATGCTTTTCTTATCTGCCTTTAGCTCATATCGCAGAACGTGCTGGAATAGAAATTGGAAGTTTAAATAATGGGGCCAGTATGTCGTTTCCATATAGTTTAGAAACTTTTGCCGCAGATCTGGAGAAAACTCAGCCACACTTATTTTTTGCTGTACCTCGAATATGGACAAAATTTCAGGAAAAAATATTGGAGTCCCTTCCTCAAAAGAAATTGGATGTGTTATTAAAAATCCCAATTGTCAATGGCATAATAAGAAAAAAATTAAAACAAAAACTTGGGCTCAAAGAGGCAGTATTTATTTGTTCAGGAGCAGCTCCGCTGGCGTCAAGTCTTATTGACTGGTTTGAAAAGTTAAATATTACGATTCAACAAGTTTATGGCATGACCGAGGATTGTATCATTTCACATTCGAATTATGAAGGAGCAAATAAAGTTGGGACCGTAGGTAAACCTCAAGAGGGTGTAAAAGTAAAATTATCTCCTGAAGGGGAAATTTGTATCAAGAACAACTGCTTAATGAAAGGTTATTTTAAAGCTCCCGATATTACAGCGAGTGTTTTTGATGAGCAAGGCTATTTAAAAACCGGTGATATTGGCGAATATGACCATGATGGCTTTTTAACGATCACCGGCAGAGTAAAAGATCAGTTTAAAACGGACAAAGGCAAATATATTTCTCCTGCTCCTATAGAACTGATCCTTTCTGAGAATTCGGATATCGAACAAATATGCCTTGTAGGAACGGGCATACCTCAACCTATTGCCTTAATCACGCTATCAGCCTCGGGGTTGTCCAAGTCTAGGCAAAATATTTCTCAAAGTTTGATCGAATCCGTAAACTCTGTTAATCCAAAACTGGAAAAACATGAAAAAATAGAAAAAGTTATAATTATGAGTGAAGAATGGAATGTCGACAATGGATTAACCACCCCTACTTTAAAATTAAAACGGAATGCTATTGAAAAAATTCACAGAGATAGGTATGCATCTTGGTTTGAAAGCGAAGATAAAGTTATTTTCGAATAGAAATCTTGACTTATATATCCATTTTACCTGGATTCTGCAATTGCTTTCCCTACAATATAGGCACCGGTCCAGGCATTTTGAAAGTTAAATCCACCGGTAACGGCATCTATGTTCAAGATCTCTCCGGCAAAGAATAAATTTCTATGGAGCTTGCTTTCAAAGCGTTTAAAATTAATTTCCTTTAGATCTACTCCACCTGCCGTAACAAATTCTTCTTTAAAAGTAGTTTTTCCTTCTGCCTTGAAATTGGAATTGGTGATCTGATTGGCCAATTTTTCCAATTGTTTATTGGAAACATCTGCCCAACGCTGTTCACTTTTTATATCTGATGCAGCCACCAATTTTTCCCATAACCGCCTTGGAATTTCATCATACTCACTGCTCAAGCGTATCTGTTTTTTTGGCATTTTACTTTTAATGGTTTTTAAATCACAGAATGCATCATCAAAAGTTTTTGACAACCAATTAACTTTTACCTCATATTGGTAATTTTTTTCTGCCAGGAACAGAGCGCCAAATGCAGATAATTTTAAAACTGCCGGCCCGCTGAGCCCCCAATGCGTAATCAACAATGGTCCCCTACTTTCAAAAGAGGAATCCAGGAGAGTAATTGTTGCATTTGGAACCGAGATACCGGGAATCTCCGTAATACGTTTATCAAAAATTTTAAAGGTGAACAAAGATGGAACAGGAGCTATTATTTTATGACCGAGACCAGCAATTAATTCCCATATATTGGGATTACTTCCAGATGCAATCAACAGTTTATCTGCAATAAAATCGTTTTCATTTGTTTTGATTTTATATTGAGGCCCTCTTTTAGAAATTGAATTCACTCTTTGATTCAACTCAATAACAACACCTGCCTCTTTCGCATTATTCATCAAACAATCGACTATGGTTTGTGAGGTATTTGATACAGGAAAAACACGGTTATCATCCTCTATTTTAAGGGGTACACCCCTGTTTTCAAACCATTCCATGGTATCGCCGGTCATAAATTGATGAAAAGGACCCAGTAATTCTTTCTTTCCTCTAGGGTAATATTCTACAAGTTCATGAGGTGTAAAACAAGCATGGGTAACATTACATCTGCCTCCACCGGAAACTTTTACTTTTTGTAAAATGTTATTTCCCTTTTCAAGAATAATCACATCCATTTCAGGATTATTTTCTGCAATTGTTATTGCTGAAAAAAAACCTGCAGCTCCACCACCAATAATGATAATTTTTTGTTTCATAAGACCATATCCCGGTAAGAAACAACTGTTTCAAATCCCTTGTTTTTAAAGTATTTAGTTGTATCATCATTTCCTGTTGCCAGAATAAAGTCACCACCCCATGCACCTAGGCTTTTCGTTTGCCCAAAATAATCATGAAATAGTTCCTCTTGAATAGGTTTTTTTTGAATAATACTTGAAATTATTTTTTCATGCCCGGCGATTATTTTGTCAAAATCAGAGAGATTTTTGCAATTCAGAAGTTGCCGTGATAAGTCTGAAATTTCTTCTGTGAACCGAAGTGGATTTTTGATGAACTCTCTGTAGTTCTTTATTCCTTCTCTGCTGATTTGCTTTTTATTCAGGTGTACAAAATAGAGCTGGTTCTTAAAATGGGGATTAAAATTTACCTTTTGAATGGAGGGCTTACTCTTAATCAAGCGATATAAGATCGGGCTGTTATTCTGAGCACAGGCAATATCATAACCACTACCACCGAAACTGTTTTTTAGCAATTCAAATGCATCTACTTTTGCCCATCCGGCAATATTATTGATCAGTGTTGATGATGTCCCCAATCCCCAATTTTTAGGGAAGGAAAGTTTTGTTCTCACACGAAAACCATCTCCATCAGCTAGAAATTTTGGATTCAAATTTTGAGCCTCTTTCAGGATGTTGATCAGTGTCAATACAATTTCATCATGGGAATCCGAATTCAAAGTGGGTAATTCAAATTTAGAATGAAACCAATTTGATCCGATTTCGTCAAAACTTTCCCAAATTAAGAACGGTTGTGTAATTTTCTCTACAGTTAAATCCTGACCATATTTTGTAGGTAGCGCCAATGATGTTGCTCCATCCAAAACTAAATATTCTCCGGTGAGCAATAATTTCCCGTTACTATAAAACTTTTCGACAAGCATAGCTTATGCTTTTTCTCTATTATAAATTGGCAATATCAAAAATGATAGTCCTCCAAAAAATAAAATCATCACTGTTTGTGCTGTCCACATGATCCAACCAAAGGCCAAGGCCGGATTTTCGGCAACTCCGTATAGAGTAATCGCACTTGCAACAAAAATAGGATAAGTTCCAAGACCTCCATTGGTTAATGCCATGCTCAAGCTACCCACAACAAAACCTACAATTATAGCACTAAAAGGCAGATTCGAAGTTTCCGGTAATGCAAAAATAGTTACATAGAACATCAAAACATACATCGTCCAAATGAAAAAAGTATGGAATATAAACGCCCACTTTTTTTTCATTTTAAAAATACTAACAACTCCCTCGATCAAACCAAATACGAATTTTTGAATTTTTTTAATAAAAACATTATTCGATTTTTTTATTAATCGGAAAAATAAAAATGCGGCCATTGCCGAGGCTATTAAAGCATAGAGCAAATAATTTGAGTTGGATGAATTATCCTTAAATAAATATTGTGTAAGTAATTCAGTTTGCAACAGAAATGCTGTAGTAATAATTCCTAAAAGCATTATCATATCGGCAATTCTCTCCGATACAATCGTGCCAAATGCTTTTTCAAAAGGGATACTTTCATATTTCGTAATTGCCGTTGCCCTGGCAACTTCTCCTGCTCTTGGTACAGTCAAATTAACCAGATAAGCAATTAAAACCGCCATAATATTGTTAGCAAATTTAGGCTTATATCCTAAGGGTTCTAACATGAAATTCCAACGATAAGCCCTGGATAAGTGACTCAAAATTCCAAAAAATAATGATAGAGCTACCCACCCGTAGTTTGCCGTTTTAAAGGAGCTCTTAATAGCATCAATGTCAGAAGGATTTAATTTGGACAGGGAATACCAAATCAAAAATACCCCTAACGCAATCGGGAGTATTGAGAAGATGATCTTTTTAAATTTCCTGTTCAAAAATTAAGTAAGAGAATTATCATTTTCATTTGGAAATATAATTGCCGGTTTAAATTTTTTCGCTTCTTCAAAATCCAGCGTAGCATACGATATGATTATAATAATATCCCCTTTAGCAACTCTTCTTGCGGCGGGACCATTCATAACAACATCTCCACTTTTTCTTTCTCCCTTTATAACATAGGTACTCAAACGTTCCCCATTGTTTACATTTACAATATAAACCCTTTCACCTTCAATAATATTGGCGGCATCCATTAAATCTTCATCTAGTGTAATACTACCAATATAGTTAAGGTCCGAACCTGTAATTTTTACACGGTGTATTTTCGATTTTACAACTTCAATATTCATTTTAACAACCTCAAAATTTAATATTGCAAAGATACTTAATTTAAAGCTATATTATCTATTAATCTAACGTCGTTGACGTGAACACTTATGAAAGCTCTAAATTTTTTATTTGAAGATTTATACCTGCTTGCGGGAATAAGTGTTTCTATATCAGCAATTTCAAAATATTCCAGTTCCATATTTGAACTCTTTCTGAACTCTTTTTTTACCATATCTTTAACACTGTCAATATCTTCTTTTTGAAAAAGTTCTTTGCTTCTTAACAAGGTATGATATATTAAAGGGGCTTCTGTTAATTGTTCAGGACTAAGTCTTGCATTTCTAGAGCTCAATGCTAATCCACTTTTTTCACGAAAAATTTCACATGGAATAATTTTAATATTAATATTGCTCTTAGCTACCATTTTTTTAATTATTTGCAATTGCTGATAATCTTTTTCACCAAAATAAGCTCTATCAGGGACTATGATTTCAAAAAGTTTCTTCACTATCGTTCCAACACCATTAAAATGACCTTTCCTAAAGGCTCCTTCCATAACTTCGTCCAGACCGTCAAAATCAAATGTCTCTGCCTTAACATTTGCATCATACATTTCTTCTATGGATGGCATAAATACATAATCACAACTAGCCCCCTCCAGTAAAATCAGATCACGTTCAGTTTTTTTTGGGTAATTAAGAAGATCTTCTTCCTTATCAAATTGTGTAGGGTTAACAAATATTGTTACCACGATCATATCATTTTCTTCTTTTGCCTTTTCAATAATGGACATGTGCCCTGCATGTAAGGCACCCATTGTAGGCACCAAACCCAGTTGCATTCTTTTATTTCTCGATGATAATTCCTTTTGAATCGTTTTTGTAGTTTTAAAAACTTTCATTAATAGTTATTGTGGTATCATTTTTGGTAATAACCATCAAACTTAATATTTTAAATCGAATTTTGCATATATTTTCGTAATTTTGCACTATTCCAAAATAATTTTTAAATGAAAGATAAGAGAATACTTTTTGTGTCATCAGAATTAACACCTTACTTACCTGAGACTGAAGTATCAAGAATGGCGTTTGAAGTACCCAAAGAGATGCACCACCAAGGGGCGCAGATCAGAATGTTTATGCCCAGATTTGGCGTAATCAATGAGCGGAGACACCAATTGCACGAAGTGATACGATTGTCTGGTATGAATTTGATCATTAATGATATGGATATGCCTCTCATTATTAAAGTGGCTTCTATTCCTAAGGAAAGAATGCAGGTTTACTTTATTGATAATGATGAATATTTTAAAAGAAAATCAGTATACACCGATGAAAAAGGGAAGCTATTTGAAGATAATGATGAGAGAGCAATATTCTTTGCTAAAGGGGTGGTAGAAACGGTAAAAAAACTAAAATGGGCACCAGATATTATCCATGTACATGGATGGATGGCCTCCTTATTGCCATTATATTTAAGGGAATATTATAAAAATGATCCTTTGTTTGCCGATAGTAAAATAGTTACTTCAGCTTTTAACTATGATAAAAATGATATTCTTAATAAGAAGAAGTTTGTAGAAAAAATAAAATTCGACTCAATTCCTGAGGACAAATTGAAACCTTTGGAAAATGGAAATGACAATAGTTTGTTAAAGATTGCTATTGATAATTCCGATGCAATTGTAAAAGGAAGCGAAGATTTATCAAGTGACATCACTCAATATATTGAAAATTTAGACGTCCCTGTTCTGGATTTTCAGCCACAAGACGACTTTTCAGAAGCATATATCAATTTTTACTTGAACAAAGTATTATAAACTTATTGCAAAAAAAAATCTAAAAACATTTATGTCACGTAAAATTGTAACCACTCTAAGAAATGTGGGTTTATCAATAGGCCTGCTTTTTGGGATAATCTCTTGTGAAAAGGATCTTGAAGATATTGCTATAGGTCTGATTGACAATCCATATTTTTCCGTTGGCGATACTATCTTTAATGTTATCGCTTATAATATTAACGTTGATTCATCCAGGGTTGACAACAACAATACAGCTAAGACCCCTCTATACCTGATCGGTGTAAACAGAGATAATAATTTTGGAATGAAGAAAACCACCTTAATTTCTCAAGTTTATCTTCCTGTTGGGGGAGTTAATTTCGGTGATAATGCCACAATAGATACTGTAATCCTGGATATTCCATATTACGCTACAAGAAGTATAGAGGACCAGGACGCAATTGATCCTGAAACAGGTGAACCAATTGATGACGAAGATGGAAATCCTATTCAGGTTCCCAATTTTACTTTGGATTCCGTTTATGGCAATACTTCTCAGGAGTTTAATATTAAGGTGAGTGAACTGGGCACATATCTAAACGAACTCGACCCCGATAATCCTACAAAAAAGAAATCCTATTACTCTGACAGGGAATATGAGTTGGACGCCGAACTTTTTTCGGATGATTTTAAGACAAATAGAAATGATACGGTTTTATATGTATTAAGAAGAACCTTGGATGATGACCCTAATACAATTGATGATATTGACACCATTAAAGGGCAAGCTTCTATTCCTTCAATGAAATTTAATTTGGATGAAGATTTCTTCAAAATTAATTTTATAGACAATCCTAATTCCGGAGATTTCGATAGTAATGCCAGTTTCGTTCGTTTCTTTAAGGGCTTATATGTGGATGCAAATGGTCCTGACGGTGCTTTGATTAATGTTGCCGGATTAAATGCAAGCATGACCATTTATTATACAAACGATGTAATTTCCGGAGATGAAACATTGAGAAAAGCTCGGACTATGCGATTTTCGTTTGCTGGAGTAAGAACTGCAAAATATGAAAATGATTATTCCGGATTTCCAATTGAAGATGATCTGCTCTTTCCTGATGTAGAAAATGGTGAAGCAAAATTATATGTTCAGGGCGCTTCGGGTACTGAGGCCATTATTGAATTGTTTTCGCCGGAAACTCTGGAAATGTTAAGAAATGAAAATCTACTGATCAATGAGGCAAAATTAAAAGTATATATAGACAATAATCAAAATGATGAAGTTCCAATGAGATTATTCTTGTACAATTATGATGATAATTCTACGTTAAAGGACTTTAGATTAGATGGTGGTACCGGAGTTTTTGGCGGAGATTTGCAATATGATGATGACGGCAACCCTGAAAATTATGAATTCAGAATAACTCATTACATTTCAGAAGTGCTTGATTTAGCTAAGCCGAAGAAATCCTCTAAACTGGCAATTAAAAATTTTGTTAATACAGATATACCAACGATTGGAGTTTTAGATACTATAGTCAAAGATTATAATTGGATTCCTAAAGGTGTTGTCTTAAAAGGGAACTTGCCTCAACTTGATGACAAAAGAATAAAACTAGTGCTTTTCTATTCGAAATCTAAAGAATAATAATTAAGACCAAATACTATGTGTGGAATTACTGGTTATATTGGGTTTCGCGAAGCGTATCCTATTATTATAAATGGATTACAGAGATTAGAATATCGCGGCTATGACAGCGCCGGTATCATGCTGTATGACGGAAAAGATCTTAACTTTTCTAAAACCAAAGGAAAGGTTTCCAATTTACAAGAAAAAGTTCAAACTGAAATTTCTAACGCTGGATCCATAGGTATAGGACATACACGATGGGCAACACATGGTATTCCTAATGACGTTAATTCACATCCTCATCTATCTCAATCGGGAGATCTAGCAATTGTTCACAATGGTATCATTGAAAATTACGATTCGCTTAAAAAAGAGCTCATTGATAGAGGGTATACTTTCAAGAGCGATACAGATACAGAAGTTCTTATAAATTTGATTGAAGAAATTAAAATTCAAGAAGGTGTCTTACTGGGAAAAGCAGTCCAAATTGCTTTAAATCAGGTTATTGGCGCTTATGCTATTGCTGTATTTGATAAAGACAAACCGGATGAAATAATTGTTGCTAAATTAGGGAGCCCAATAGCGATAGGGGTCGGTGAAAATTTTGAAGAATTTTTTATTGCCTCTGATGCTTCTCCATTTATTGAATATACTAAAGATGCTATTTATTTGGAAGATGAAGAAATGGCTATTGTAAAAATTGGGAGAGAAGTGAAGGTAAGAAAAATTCAGGATGATTCAAATGTTGATACGATAGTTCAAGAGCTACAATTAAATCTGGAACAGATTGAAAAAGGAGGTTATGAGCATTTTATGCTAAAAGAGATTTATGAACAACCTCGGGCCATTACAGATACATTCAGAGGAAGGCTATTGGCAAAAGAAGGAATTATTAAAATTTCGGGACTTGAAAACAATATGAAGAAATTCCTTAATGCCGAGCGTATCATAATTGTAGCCTGTGGAACTTCATGGCATGCCGGTTTAGTTGCAGAATACACATTTGAAGAATTTGCTAGAATACCGGTTGAGGTAGAATACGCCTCTGAATTTAGATATAGAAATCCCATAATAACAGAAAAGGATGTCGTAATTGCAATTTCTCAATCAGGAGAAACAGCCGACACTTTGGCTGCGATCAAGTTAGCACGGTCAAAAGGTGCTTTTGTTTTTGGGGTATGTAATGTGGTTGGATCTTCTATTGCAAGAGAGAATGATTCGGGCGCATATACACATGCAGGACCTGAAATTGGTGTTGCTTCAACCAAAGCATTTACAACTCAGATTACCTTATTGACCCTGATTGCGTTGCGCCTGGCCAGAGCGAAAGGTACAATGACAAGTTCAAATTACCGATTGTATCTACAAGAAATGGAGTTAATCCCTAAAAAAGTAGAACAATTATTAAAAATTGACGACCATATTAAGGTTATTGCAAAAAAGTATTTACTATCCACCAATTGTTTATATCTGGGCAGAGGGTTTAATTTTCCTGTAGCTTTGGAAGGTGCATTAAAATTGAAAGAAATTTCCTATATACATGCCGAGGGCTACCCGGCAGCTGAAATGAAACATGGTCCGATTGCTTTGATTGATGATAGAATGCCCGTTATAGTTATTGCCACAAGCAAAGGTCATTATGATAAAGTTGTAAGTAATATACAGGAGATCAAATCACGTAAAGGCAAGATCATAGCTATTGTAACCGAAGGCGATGAAATTGTTAAAGAAATTGCCGATCATGTCATTGAAATTCCGGAAACCGAAGAAGCATTATCGCCACTTCTAACAACAATTCCGTTACAATTATTATCTTATCATATTGCCGTTATGCGCGGATGCAATGTTGATCAACCCAGAAATTTAGCCAAATCTGTTACGGTGGAGTAATCATTTCCCGTTAAACTCATTCATGGTATTATTAAGTCCCGCCAGAGCAAAAGATTTTATTGCTTTGGTTGATTTTTCAATTCTTGGGTCGAGCTCCTGTTTTTGTGCCTCGCTCCATTCACTCAAAACATAATCAACCTGACCGCCTCTTTTATATTCGCTTCCAACGCCAAATCGCAATCTCGCATAATTTTGGGTTTGTAACTGCTCATTAATATTGGTTAAGCCATTATGTCCTCCGGCACTTCCCCTGGCTTTTATTCTGATCATACCAAAGTCTAAGTTAAGATCATCTGTTATGACAAAAATATTCTCAAGTGGAATTTTCTCAATCTTTTGCCAATAATTAACTGCTTTTCCACTTAAATTCATATAAGTATTCGGTTTGAGCAGAATAAAGGTCCTTCCTTTATATTTGAACCTTGCAATTTCTCCTAATTTTTTGGTTTCAAAAATTACTTTCTCTTTTTCTGCTAGTCTGTCTAAAATATTAAAGCCAATATTATGCCTTGTATTATTGTATTTTACACCAACGTTTCCTAAACCTACAATTAAAAATTTCTTCATTAATTCTGGATGATTACTCTCCTTACTTAGCAGTGATCTTATTTTTTTTAATAAATTCATACTTATATAAATATAAAAAAAGCTTCCCGTAAAATACGAAAAGCTTAAATTATTTTAAAAAAGATGTTTTTTAAGACTTAGCTCCGTGACCTTCACTTTTAGTCTCTCCTTCAGCTGCTGTTGCTGCTCCTTCTTCGCCTTCTCCTTCTGCACCTTCTACACCTTCTTCACCTTCTTCCTCTTCTTCCAGCTCATCGACAATTGCCGCTCTGGCAATTCTAACTTGGCAAACTACCATGTTATCTTCCTGTAAGAAAGTATATTTTTCTGATTTTAGATCTTCTAATAAAATTTTATCTCCAATTGTTAATTCTGAGATATCCGCAGTTAAAAAATCAGGTAGATTTGCCGGAAGTGCTCTTAATTTTAATCTTCTGTTTGGAAAACGTAAAACACCACCATCGACTACTCCAGGGGCTGTACCTTCCAGGTGAACAGGAATATCCATGGTAATTTCTTTATCATCGAATAATTGATAAAAATCGACATGTAATATTTTATCCGTTACCGG
>Ga0164313_10005266_pt1 | contig 11447 bp, 10 predicted proteins | sample GuaBasSedimGuay4_FD_113735 | JGI IMG/M metagenome (GOLD analysis project Ga0164313, IMG submission 113735) | Subseafloor sediment microbial communities from Guaymas Basin, Gulf of California, Mexico - Guay4, Core 4569-4, 0-3 cm | ecosystem: Environmental > Aquatic > Marine > Hydrothermal vents...
CCTGCTTCAACACCGCCTGCAAGTGAGCGGCAATGTCGTCGACTCCGATGAGCTTGAAGTCGTATCGCTGACACCGACTCAAGATGGTCACCGGCACCTTGGTCACCTCAGTGGTGGCGAAGATGAACTTCACATGAGGCGGCGGCTCTTCGAGAGTCTTGAGGAAGGCGTTCCAGGCGTTCTGGGACAGCATGTGGACTTCGTCCACGATGAAGATTTTGAATCGATCCCGAGCAGGCTGATAGGGCAGGCTCTCTTGCAAGCGCCGAACCTCATCCACCCCCGTGTAGCTCGCCCCGTCGATCTCTTGCACGTCGACGTCAGTGCCCTCGCCGATCTCGAGGCATTGAGGGCACTGATTGCAGGGCTCGGCGGAAGCACTCTTTTCGCAATTGAGCGCCTTAGCCAAGATCCGCGCACAGGTGGTCTTGCCGACACCGCGAACGCCGGTGAACAGGAACGCATGGGCGACTCTGTCGCTGGCGAAGGCGCCTGACAGGGTGCGCGAGACATGCTGCTGACCCACCAGATCGGCAAAAGTCTGAGGGCGCCACTTGCGGGCGAGCACGACGTAACTCATGGGCCGATGGGCGTACCCCTGCGCCGCCGCTGCCTCAAGCGCCACGCTGCCTATTGCGCCAGACCGCTCATCGCGGCATAGCGGATCACCATGCGTCCCCCTGGCGGAATGAACGAGTTGATGCGGCAAGCCTCGCGCATGCAGCGCAAGATGGACAAGGTACGTGAGACGCTCAAGACTCACGAGATGTCAGCGCAAAGCGCCGGCGGAAAGGTCGAGGTCACCGTAGCCTGCGAAGGCAAGGTGAGGCGCATCGAGGTCGACGAGCAGTTCCTCGCCGAGGAAGGACTCGAGCTCACCCTCGACAGCGTGGTCGCCGCAGCCAACAACGCGCTCGAGGCGGCAGACCAACACGTCGAGGCTGAGCTGTCGAAAGTAACCGGTGGGCTCAAGATCCCAGGTCTGACGAGCTGACCCGCCCTCGAGCAGAGCGATGAGCAACGGGGTGAACAGAGTGGTGCATAGGTAAACCCAATGCTGCCATCCAAAGTGCAGCAACTGGTGCAGCTCTTGGCGCGCCTGCCTGGCGTGGGCGACAAGACGGCCCAGCGCTTCGCACTGTTTCTGGCCGCCTCGGAAATGGACACCGCCCGTGCCTTGGGTGATGCGCTTCACGCCATGGCCGACGGCATCGGCTCCTGTGCGCGGTGTGGACACATCGCCGAAGTGAGTGGCCCGGACACCCCGCCCTGTTGTGACATTTGTGGCGACAACAAACGAGACAGCACCCGGTTGTGTGTGGTGGCGCGCATTCAGGACCTGCTGTCCATCGAGCGCAGTAACGCCTTCCGAGGTCACTACTTCGTGCTCGGCCGTCTATTGTCACCCCTGGAGGGCGTTGGCGCCGAAGAGCTGCCGGTCGATGCGCTGAAGCTTCGGATCGACGGGGCCGACCCGCCGGTGACCGAAGTGCTCATTGCAACCCCACCATCGGTGGACGGTGAGGCCACCGCCCTGCTCCTAGCGCAAGAGCTCGCGCCGCTCGACGTGCAGGTGTCGCGCCTGGCCAGTGGTGTGCCCCACGGCGGTGACCTCGAGTTCGCCGATCCAATCACCATCGGCCGCGCCATCGCTGGGCGTCGCGGAATGGATTGACGGTCCAGATCATCGAGCAGCTGCGCCTGCCCGTTACCGAAAGCGCCGCGACCTGCTGCGGAACACCGGGTCCTTACTCGACAACCTCGGAGGCACAGAACTGGTTGATCTGGTCGATCACGCCGCCAACCTGTGAGGCGTGCTCCTGATAGCTCTTCAGGGCCTGCTTCTTCTTGTCGTCCGCCGTAGTGGCAGCTGCATCCCCCAAGGCCGCCGCTTTCCCCCGCAGCAACCCGATGTATTTGTCCCGCAGAGCGAGCAACGGTTTCACGGTTACGTCGATGCCTTCAAGGGTCTTGGCCGACCCCTCCACACCGCCAGCCAATTGCTTCAGCGTCGGGGCATCGTTGATGTTCGCGATGATGTCCACTTCCGGCTCAGCCTGAATGGTGTCGGCAATGGTGTCGCATTGCTGACGCTTCTCCTTGGCCAACCGAATGGTCCGCTGCCGAGGAGTCTCGTCGGCAGGCGGCCCCGGATCGGCGGATGAGGCAGGCTCAGCACCAGCGACGTCTGGATCGCCGGACTCGGGAGTGCGGGGATCGCTGCCGCTGCTCGAGCAAGCGACCAGCAGCGACAACAACAGCGTGGCGCATAGGTGTCTCATGGCCCGCCGAGCTTAGCGCCCCGAGCCGGCGCTCACCAGAGGGTCCCATGTCCCATCCGACGGGCAGCCGAGTCCGTCCCGCATCAGCGATTGACCAAGACCTCGTAGTGACGGTCCGGCGACAGCACACTCAGATCGTCACCAGCTTGATGAGGGACACGCGTCTGAGTCAGCTGGTGTCCGGGCACGCAGCAAGCCAGTGTGAAGGCTCCATCCCAACGAAGTCGGTCGAGCACTTTGTCCACCTGCACGTGGGCGTGGACGAAGGTCACGAAGACCGGCATAGGGGGCAGCGCATTGAGCTCATCGGACACCTCGTCGATGTGAGCCTTCTTCCAAGACAAGCGACGGATCCCAAAGCGGGCCCGCCACGCCTCGACCAAGGGGACGTTCACCAGTGGATCGACGCTGATGTTCTCAGCGTCGGTCTTGAGAGCAAACAGCGCGCCGGTTCGCGCATGGGCGCCGTCTCCCACGTGAATGACGCGGCAAGGCTTTTGCTTCGTCAACCAAGGTCGCAGGTGCTCCAGCGCAGAGAAACTCTCGGTCAGCTCCTTGGCTGGCTTGGTCGCTCTGGCAAACAGCGGCCAGAGAGCCTCGAAGGATTCTCTACGCATCAGCCTGTCTAGGTATGCGCCGTTGGGTTGTGCTTCACTCATGGAGACACCGGGAGGTTTAGCAGCTCGAGTCAACGCTTGTGCAGCCAACGACATGGGTTGCGATCCCGGTCGGGTCGCAGAGGTCGCGTGTCGAGGTCGCGTGTGGCTCGACGGACCCATGGGGACTTCGGTATCCTGACGGTGCATGAGTTGGAAGTGCTCTGCCGGCATGGCTGCAGGCGCGCTGCTGCTGGTTGGCTGCGGGGCTGACGGCGACGACAACACCGGTACCGAGCCTCCCGTCGAGGAGTGCTTGGCGCCGAATCGCGTCGTCGCTGACGGGCGTTGCGTGGCGCCGGGAGTACAGGACTCCGGCTGTAGCGCCGGCGAGCTGACCCTCGAGGACGGCACGTGCCTGGCCGCAGGTGTGCCCCCGGAGCTCTGCGCCGAAGGCTTCGAGCCGCTCGGCGACGGCTGCGAGCCCATCCTTCCGGAGACGCCCTGTCCCGCCGGCCAGCTGGCTCTGCCCGGCGAAACGGTCTGCCACGACGTGGCCCCATGCGGTGCGGGCACCTGGGGGGACATACCGGTCGAATCCACCACGCAATACGTCAATCAAGCCTACCCGGGTTCGGACAGTGACGGCTCTGCCGAAAAACCGTGGACGTCTATCGCGGCCGGCGTGGCCACCGCCGCTCCCGGAGCGCTCGTGGCCATCGCGGCCGGCACCTACGCCGAGGACGTGTTGGTTGCAGGGAAGGCCGTCCGGCTCTGGGGAGTCTGCCCAGCCCATGTGGAGATCACCGGCGCAGGAGGCGTGTTCGCCCTCGCTATTTCTGATGGCGCACACGGCAGTGAGATCCACCACCTCGCGGTGCGCTCCGTCGGACAGGGCGTGGGGATCACCGGCGCCACGGACGTCGTGTTGGCTGAGCTGTGGGTGCACGATGGAGCAGCCCGGGCCATCGACGTCGAAGAGACTCTGGGGCCGGCGTCGGCCTCGATTCGCAACTGCTTGATCGAGAACAATCGCGAGCTCGGCATCTACGTCAGCGGCTCGGAGATCTCGGTGGAAGGCACGGTGGTCCGCGGAACGCTGCCCCGGCTGCCGGAACAGACCTTTGGAGCAGGGCTGTGGGCCGAGGTCAACGGGAGCTCGCAGCGCGCGCAGATCACCGTCAGGCACAGCGTGGTGGAGGCCAACCATGACACGGGCATCATGCTCGCCGGCTCGGATGGAGTCGTCGAAGGCGTGGTGGTCCGCGGTACGCTCCCCTGCAACGAAGACCAGTTGCGTCCGGGAGGCGTGCAAGCGCTGGACAGCGCGGCCCAGGGCATGCACTCCACGCTGGCGCTGCGTAGCTCTGTCCTGGACGGCAACAGCAACCTCGGCGTGCACCTGTTCGGCTCGGAGGCGGTGATCGAGGGGGTGATGATTCGTAACACGAGCCCGAGGCCGCTCGACATGAACTTCGGCCACGGTCTCCACGCGGAGGAAGACCTCGACCTGGCGCAGCGTTCGATAGTGACCATGCGGAGCAGCACCATCGCGCACAATCACGGCATAGGCGTGTTTCTTAGTGGCACAGACGCCACCATCGAGAGCACGACCGTGCGGGACACATTGCCTCAAGCCGCCGATTCGGTGCTCGGGCGGGGCATTTCTGTTCGCAACGGCGAGGCGGCGGTTGGACCGTCGAATGTCACAATTCGCGGATCCCTTGTCGAGCGCAACCACGATGTCGGCATCCTGGCGATCGGCTCGGTTGCGACGATCGAAGCCACGGCAGTACGGGACACCCAGCCACAGGCCGCCAACCAGCTGTTCGGGCGCGGCATCGGCGTGCAGATGCAGTTCGACGGCGCTATTGCCGCAAGCGCGACCGTTCGCACCTGCCTGCTGGAGCGCAACCACGATGTGGGGCTCTTCTTCGGCGCAGCAGACAGCATCGTCGAGGACACGGCGGTGCTCGAGACCCTGGCCAGGGCGGCCGACGGACACTATGGCCGTGGGATCAATGCCCAGAGCTCGCCAAACGGTGACACCTCGCCACAAACCACCGTACGGCGCTCGTTGGTCGACCACAGCCGCGATATCGGCGTGATGATCCACTCTGGTCGGGCCACGTTGGAGCAAATCGTGGTGCGGAACACCCTTTCTCGCGAGGTGGGCGGCCTGTTCGGCGACGGTATCACCGTCGTGACCGAAGGTCCGCCAGCCTTCGCCGAGTTGCTCGGCTGCTCCGTGGCCAGCAATGCCCGTGCAGGAGTGGCCACCTTTGGCGGCGAGGTGCTGCTCGCCGACAGCAGGCTCGACTGCAACACCCTGAATCTGGTGTGTGAGCAACAGGGCGGCAGTATGGGACAGGTGACCGACGGCGCGGGCAATCGCTGCGGCTGCGGCGATCTGGACGAGCAGTGCCAGGCGCTGAGCGCCAACCTGGAGCCACCGCAGCCGGTGGACGAGTAGCGCGGCGCGACGGCGGTCGCTCACTTCTTCTTGGCACCGCGGCCCAGGTCTTGGGGGCCATTGACCTTGCACTTGCCCAGCCGCAGGTCGGCGTTCTGGGTGAACTTGAGGGCCTGCTTCCCCTTGATTGAGCCACCGCGGCACTGAACCTCGTTGTTGATGCCACCTTCGATGGCCGTACCATCGTCGCTGACGATCTTGCTGTCCCGAATGTCGACGTCGCCATTGGTACCGAGGCGGAGGGCGACGTCGTCGCCTTCGATCTTGCTCTTGCTGCGCATGGTGATCGGTGCGGCCAGGATGACTAGGTTCTGACCGCAACCGGGGACGAAGCCCGGACCGCTGGTCATCGTGTCCTCGAGCATCACCTCGACCCGCTCCGGACTCCATTCCACGAGGTCGAGATTGACGTCGTCGAGCCCACCCTCGACGAGCGTCCAGATGGCAACTTGGATGTCGGGGACAGTAACCGGCTCGTGGTGGGACCCGAGATCGACGAGCGTCCCCGGGTCGTAGGTGTGGACCAGATAGTTCACCGCCCCGAAATTCTCCGGCTTTTCAACGATGTTCGGTGGTGTGGCCGCATAGGTCGAGTGGAGATTGGCGGGAAAGAACCCATTGTCGATAGTGTGGTCCGCATCGACGCACCAGCCATCGTATGGCCTAGTCAGCGAGCCCGCATCTGACAGCTCGATGATGAAGTAGGCTTGCTCGTGCGAAGCGCTGGCCGACCCCATTGCAGCTGGAATGAGCGGACCGTCGGCTTGCTCTGTTCCCTCGTCGGGGAACAGCTCGGAGTGGGTCGGCGGATCGATGGTGGCGATCCCCCCACAGGCGGAGACGGACCACAGGAACAGGGCGCACAGACCTGGAATTGAGCATCGCATGGGCTCAACGACGAGCAGATCTCGTGCCACCGATGTGTCGCAATTTTCAACGGGGCGCTGCCGCTGCCATGGAGGCGCTCACTTCTCGGGGGACGCTTCGGTGACGCCGCTCTCGGATGGCTTGTCGTTAGGCATGCGCAAGATCTGCTCGACCAGCTCGCGACCGGTGCGGTTGCCGTCCAGCGAATCGCTGCGAAACGGGTCGGTCTCCGTCGTGGGCCGTGAAGCCGTGGCCCGTGGAGCCTCCGCCGCCTCGACATCGAGGGGAGCAACATGACTCGGGGCCGGAGCGACCTGTGCGGGTGTGGATTCGATGGACACGAGCGGCGACTGGGTGTCGACGACCACCTGCGGCGGAAGCCGTGGAGGGGAACGGTTGCACGCTGTGACCCCAAACAGGCACAGCAGCGTCAGAAGTGCGCTTCTCACGCCACAGTCAACCATCGACCTGGTCACTTTGGGATAGACGCATGGAAGGCCAGGAAGTTCCCGGCAAATGCCCGCAGGCCATGACCACTGCGCCCTATCCTCTGGGTCGAGGCGGTGAATACTCCGGGCTAGCTCGCCTATGGGGTCGGGCTTGGTGGTGCTTGCTGCCACCGTTCGGCGAGTCGCGGAAGGACGGTGACCGACATCTGAGCCAGGTGGGCGATGTGGTCTCCCTTGTGGGTGCCGCTACAGCCCAATAGGTGGAAAGCGCGCTGATGGACTTCGCTGTCCACCTTCATCCAGTTCCGCTCGCCGGACGGAAAGGCCTTCACGACAACCTCGAGCTCCACCTCAGGTGGCGAAGCTGTCTCAGCGGTGGCTTTGGTGCGACTGAGCCCGAGGCGTTGGAGCAGAGCGTCAGCGGTCGCGGTGGTGTTGGGATAGCCGTGGGTTTGTACGGCCGAGTGGGTGAGGACCATCAGCTTCTCGCCGACCAAGGCACGTCTGGCGAAGGTGACGAATGGCTTGAGACGCAAGCCGAGCAGCTTGGTCTCCTGTCCTGGCGCATATTGGCCGTGTAGGCTGTCGAGTAGCAACAAGGCGTCAACCCGATCGAGCCGGCTGCGGCTGCGGAGGATGTGGTAGACCGCGCCATACCCGGCGCTCCAGGATGACAGCGCCACGCGCCCGACCCGCGGATTAGCCAACCGCAACGCCGTCGCGGCCCGCGCCTCGACCGACGTGAGCATGTTGTCGAAGGCGTCAGGACGGCGCAGCGGTCGTGAGTAGCGACCCGAGCTCTCGCCATAGTTGATGATGTAGACCAAGGCGTTGAGCTTGGCCGCCTCCACGCTCTGCTCCACGAGCTCGACGTTGCCATGGTAGTGCATGAGGAGATCGAAGCGGCCATCGGTGGATGCGAATCCAGGCGGCGCATAGAGCACACCATCGCCGAGCTTCACGTGGGCATCCCGCTTCACGTATTTGTCAGCCCGCACCGGCTTCTCCGACGGAGGTGACGCCTCCTCCTCCTCAGTCGGCTCGTCTGGCGGCGTCACGTCGGGCACCCCCACCACGGCGAGCGATGCCGTGGCGACCGAGAGGCTCATAATGAGTAGGCCGGTGGCGCCGGACACCAATACCAGAGCACCAGCAAGCCACATCCAGGGGCGCCCCGGGATCTCGCGAGGACCGAGCCATTTGGCGATCTTGGGTAGCGAGCGGAGCGTCCCCCAGATCGTAAGGGTGGTGGCACCCGTACCGGCCAGGACCCCGAGCACCACGCGCCATGCGCCACCAACGAGGACCATCGTCAGCAGCAGCATCAGCGTGAGGCTGATGATGAACGAGAGCTTGAGCTGCCTACGGAGGCTCGGCTGTGGCTGGGGATGAATGGTCGAGAGGCGCTCAGCGATGGCGCTGATGTCATAGATTGTGGTCCGGCTTCGGCGCCTACCGGTGGGTGCCGAGGGGCGTGACGGCCGGCCATGGGCGGAGCTTCGTGGTGCCGGGTCCATCAGCACGGTGCCGCTCCTGGACACTGGGCTCGCGGGGGGCTGACGGGACGGGGCACCGAGGTCAGAGGCTCGCTCCGGTGCATCCATCACCAGAGTTCCGCGGGAGGTGCGCGTTGAGCCTGGGGACTCGGGCTCGGGCTCGGAAACGGATTCGGACTCGGACTCGGACTCGGGCGCGGCACGATCTGCTCCTGCGTTCGATTGCAGGTCCTCTGGTGCATCGGTCATGGGCGGCGTGCCGAGCATGACCGTGCCCTTCCCGTCATCCTTGCCCCGTCGGTGTCGATAAGCTCCCATCAGTTTGCTCAGCCATCCTAGCCGAAATGGTCCCTCGGTCCGATTGGTAGCCATGATGGACGCCGAAACAGGCTGCGATTGGAGTAGGCTGAAGGGGTGGAGACGACGGGCCGGTGGAAGGATGTCATCGGAAGTCGCTACCGCCTCGTCTCGCTGCTTGGCACTGGCGGAATGGCCGAGGTTCATCTCGCCAAGGCGATCGGCTCGGGTGGGTTCGAGAAGCTGGTGGCGTTGAAGCTGCTATCGCCGACTAGCCTGGACCAACCAGCCCATGTGGATGCGCTCCAGCGTGAAGCGCTCATCGGAGCCCATTTGGACCACGACAACGTGGTGCAGATCTTTGATTTCGGCGAGGACGACGGGCTGACCTTCATCGCCATGGAGTACGTCCGAGGCTTCAGCCTGGTGGACATCCTGCGCCATTTTGCCGCGGAGGGGGTGTCCCTTCCCATCGGTCACGTGGTGCACATCGTTCGAGCTGTGGCCCGCGCCCTCGACCACGTGCATCGCTTGACCGATGCAAATGATCAGCCCCTGGGGCTAATCCATGGTGACGTGAGCCCGTCCAACGTGCTGCTGTCCAACGATGGGCGCATCAAGCTGTCCGACTTCGGCATTGCGGCGCTGAGCAGCGAGATCGCAGGTCAACAGGCGGTCGCCGGCAAGCCGCGCTATGTGCCACCCGAGGTTCTTGACGGCGCCGCTCAGTGCCAGGCATCGGACGTCTATGCCCTGAGCGTGGTGCTCTACGAAGGGCTCTCCGGCGCGCCAGCATTCACCGGAACCACCAGGAGCGAGCTCCGAGATGCCCGCGCTCGAGCAGCTCGATCCATCCTCGAGCTACGCCCAGATTGCCCGGCCGGGCTGGCCGAGGTCGTCATGCAGGCCATCGCCATCCGCCCCGAGGAGCGTTACGCCACGGCGGCAGACTTGCTGCGCAGCCTCGACCTCGAACACCCGCGGCAGGTCGACGACTCGGATCAGTTCCGCACCTTCATCTCCGAGCTCTACACCAGTACACGGTTCACCGAGAGCCACGGCGAGCTGCCTGCTACAGGTAGGCTCGGCAAGATCAACCACCTGGCGCCCCATCCGGCCGCCACTGGAGAGATCACCGAAACGCCCACGAGTAGACCAACAACCCTTCGCTTCGGGCTCAGCCCAGCCCTCAGCAGCGACGTGGCCCGCGAAGGCGGACAGCGGCTCGCCGACTTGCTCACCGAGCAAGTGGGCACCGAAATCCGGCCCATGGTCTTCGCCGACTATGGAACCTTGGTCGACTGCCTATCTCGCGGTGAGGTGGACTTCGCCTGGACGCCGCCGCAGGCATTCTTGGACATCTTCGTAGCTGGCGGCGGCATGCTGGCCATGATGATGCGGAACGGGCGCATCACCTACGAGGGAGCACTCGTGGTACGGGCCGACTCTCCTTTCGAAACCGTCGCCGATTTAGGCGGCGAATCGGCCGCCTGGGTGGATCGTCGATCCGCATCGGGCTACGTCTTCGCCTTCGCCGAGGTCGCCCGGCAACTAGCCGGTACCAAGCCCCTGCTCGGCCGCGAGCATTTCCACGGCTCCCATCGGGCGGTTTGCGACGCTGTGCTCAACGGCTGGGCCAGCTTCGGTGCGACCTACGCCATGCGCTCCGAGGACGGACGGCTCGTCATGTCCAGCTGGACCGATCTGGTACCGGAGCGAGCCGACGAGCTCCGCCCTCTCGCCTTCACCGGCCCGATTCCTGCGGACAACATCGCCCACCGACCTGAGCTACCGCCCGCCATCGTGCAGCACCTGATCACGGTGCTCACCGAGTTGCACGAGACCGCGGCCGGGGCCGCGTTGATCAAGCAAGTCTTGGGCGCCGAGCAGCTCGTCTACGGCGGCTTCGAGCTCTACCGTGGTCTGATCGTAGCCATGGAAACGCTGCAGGAGCTCACTGACGAGTCTTGAGTGCCAGAGCTGGTCGGGGGGCGCCTGCGGCCGACCTGGCTTCCCAAGAGACGGTACTTCAGGCATCGATGGGCGCGTGCTATGCCCTCTGCTTCCTCCGCACTGGCGGACGCCCCATCCGCTTGGTGCCTGCCAGGCCTCAGCGGTGTCGCCTCGCACGGACATTCACCACGAGCCATGTCGAAGATCGCTATCTCCACTGACCGTGCTCCGGCCGCGATCGGTCCCTACTCTCAGGCCGTCCGAGCTGGGAACTTGCTGTTCTGCAGCGGACAGATCGCCCTGGAGCCTGGTGGCTCAGGCGAGCTCGTATCCGGGGGCATCGAAGCCCAGACGCGCCAGGTGCTCGACAACCTGCAGGCGGTGCTCTCCGCCGCTGGTGCAAACTGGAACGACGTGGTCAAGACCACGATATACCTTCGCGACCTCAATGACTTTCAGAAGGTCAACGCCATCTACGCTGACCGGTTTGAGGCGATCCCACCAGCTCGTGCAACCGTCGAAGCGTCGGGCTTGCCCAAAGGAGCGGTAGTCGAGATCGACGCGCTCGCCTACCTCGAGGAGGACCAATGAGCGACGCCAAAGACGAGCAAGGCAAGCAAGCAGCTACCGGTGAGCCGGCCCCGACTGCTGGACCTGTCGACAGCGCCAAGGGCGAGACGTCCCCGCCCACGACCACCGAGTCGGACGGACCGTCGGACGGCGATTCCCCAGCTGGCGAGACCGCTCCTAGCTCGAGCGACGAGGGGCGTCGACGGGTGCGCCGCAGCCGGAAGGTCGAAGGCGTAGACGTCCCTGCCGCCGAGGCTGAGGAAGGGCGACCACCGAGACGCCGCAGCCGAAGAGGCGAAGGCGGCGAAGGCTCTGCCGCAGAGGGTGAGGAAGGGCGACCACCGAGACGCCGACGCCGGGCGCGAACGGGCCGGCGTAGCGCAGCGAAGCCAGGCGACCGACCGGCAAAGCCAAGCGACGGACCGGCAAAGCCAAGCGACGGACCGGCAAAGCCAAGCGACGGA
>Ga0164313_10005267_pt1 | contig 11446 bp, 8 predicted proteins | sample GuaBasSedimGuay4_FD_113735 | JGI IMG/M metagenome (GOLD analysis project Ga0164313, IMG submission 113735) | Subseafloor sediment microbial communities from Guaymas Basin, Gulf of California, Mexico - Guay4, Core 4569-4, 0-3 cm | ecosystem: Environmental > Aquatic > Marine > Hydrothermal vents >...
CAGGGCGCAAGAAATCTACACTAGATCCTACATTGCTAATACGCAGAGCCTCAGGTGAAATAACAAAAGAGTACGTATCAGAGCGTCTGTATGATAATATGCCCATAAGCCCTAATTTGAAGGAATGCTTACATAGTAAAGGGTTTAAGAGGCCTACAGAAATTCAGGATAAAACGCTGGAGGCACTGATGGATGGACGGGACATGTTGGGCATTGCTCAAACGGGTACGGGGAAAACAGGGGCATTTTTGATTCCTATAATAGAAGAATTACTACATAATAAGCAGAAGTCTTTTGCTTTAGTGGTGGTTCCTACTCGTGAATTGGCCACCCAGGTTGAAGAAGAATTTCGCAGCATGAGCAAAGGTCTCGGATTGAACAGCTCTTGTTTTATTGGTGGAACCAATATTAGTAAGGACATCCAAAATTTAAGAAGAGTTAATCATATTATTATCGGAACACCCGGTAGATTACTTGACCTGAATAGTCGTAAAGTGCTAGATCTCAGTCAGTTTAAAACTTTAGTTTTGGATGAATTTGATCGTATGCTGGACATGGGTTTTGTACATGATGTAAAGCGCATTATAGGTAGTATGGATCAGCGGAAGCAAACAATGCTATTCTCAGCAACGCTTGACAGAACACAAAAGGACTTGATTGGCAATATTCTTGAAAACCCGATTACTGTTAAGGTAAGTCAGGGTAATAGTACCGGTGATAATATTGATCAGGATATAATCAAGATTTCGAATGGTGAAGACAAGTTTAAGGTTCTACTTAATATGGTTTCGAGTGAGGAGTATGATAGGGTACTATTATTTGAAGAAACAAAGCATAAAGCCAGCAGACTTTGCAAGAAGTTAAATAATGCAGGAATATCATCAGATCAAATACATGGCAATAAGAGTCAGAATGCCAGACAACGTGCTTTAAATTCCTTTAAACAGGGTGAGATCAAGGTGCTGGTAGCAACTGATGTAGCTGCTCGTGGTATTGATGTGTCGGATATAAGCCATGTAATAAACTATCAGGTTCCGATGACATTCGATAGCTATATTCATCGTATTGGAAGAACCGGCCGAGCCGGTAAGACAGGTAAAGCTTATACTTTTGTTGACTAAGTTGATATTTGAGTCTAACGCTTAAATTTCTTCTTTTTACGCTTTTTATTCTCTATTTCAGCCTCTTTCATAAGCGACTTCCAATCCCGGGGTTTATCATCTGAGATATCAAGTGTATAGCGATAATCAGCCTTGGAGATTTCCATGCGCTGAATATTTTTACCTAGATTCTGTTCGATTTCGGCTAAAACTTCTTTTTCTGAATCACTGCAGAATGAAATAGCAAGGCCTTTATTGTTCCCACGACCCGTACGCCCTACCCTATGCACGTAATTTTCTGATGATTCGGGTAAATCATAATTGATAACGTATTCAACATTCGGTATATCTATACCTCTGGCACTTACATCGGTAGCAATTAATACTTTTAATTCTCCTGACCTGAAGTTGCGCATGGTTAGTTCACGTTCTTCTTGTAGTTTATCACTATGTATCGTGTCAGCTATCAAATCCACTCTTTCAAGAGCCTTTTTCACCCTTTCGGCTCTAACTTTCGTCCTGACAAATACTAGTATTTTCTTTTCAGCATTGTCCTTTATTAACGCTTCCAGGAAAAAGCGTTTATCGTCCATGTCTATAAATGCTACAGAATGATCAATATTCTTCGCCACAGGATCTTTCGGAGATATCTGAATGCGAATGGCATTGGTGACCAGTGAATAAGCCAGCTTTTTGATTTTATCGTTTATAGTAGCCGAAAAGAATAGTGTTTGACGTTTTTTAGGCAAATGGCGCATTAAATCCTGAATATCCTTGATAAAGCCAAGATCAAGCATGTGATCAGCCTCATCTAAGACTAGTATTTCTACTCTCTTAAGATCTAAAGCGCCTTGGCTAACTAAATCAAACATTCTACCCGGTGTTGCGATTAGTACATCTACCCCCTTCTCCAATGCCTCTTTTTGCGGATCTTGATCAACTCCCCCATGAATGCAAAATGAATTGATCTTAATATGCTTGCCTAATGTTTTAAAAACAGAATCGATTTGCAGTGCCAGCTCATGTGTTGGTGCCATAACCAGGCATTTTACACCATCCTTACGTCCTTTAATCTTGTTTTGATGGAGTATATCCAATATAGGAATTGCGAAGGCAGCTGTCTTGCCTGTGCCTGTCTGGGCGATAGCCAGAACATCTTCACCTTTTAATATTGGCGGAATAGACTTAAATTGAATATCCGTTGGTTTTTTATATCCCAACTTTGAGATACTTGTTTTTATTCCTTTGGCTATGTGATATTGTTCGAACTTCATGCTTGGCAAATAATGTGCAAAGTTATCTTAAGTAAAGGGATTGGTAACAATATTATTGTAAACAGTGTCTGACGTATAATTTTTCTACATAATTGAGTATTTTTATTCAAAAATAAACAGGATGCTTTCTAATAATGATATTCTAAAAAAACTCAGAGTAGCTCATAAACTCCGAAATGAAGATATAATCCTCATATTAAAATTAGTTGATTTTGAAATAAGCAAAGGTGCTCTGGGTGATATGTTCAGAAACGAAGATCACCCTAATTATGTTGAAGCCGGCGATCAGATATTAAGAAACTTCCTTAATGGGCTGATCATCAAACTCCGTGGACCTCGGCCTAAGAAGGAATAAATGCTAATGAAAGATTGAATAAAATTATACCTTATTATATTTCTGTTTAATAACAGTTTTATAAAGAATTCTCAATAAAAATGGGTCTTTAAACATAAACATAATCATAGCATAAATAATTATTTCGCATGAAAACCAGCAGAAGAAAATTTATAAGCACTGGTTCTGTCTTGGCTGTGGGTTCAGCTCTTTCCTTAGCTCCTGCCTCTGCCGTTTCCAAAGCAAAACCTGTAAAAGAAAGCCTCATATCAAAAGACAGGTTTGATCCATGGATTGAATTAATTCCGGATGCCATGAGGCATAATGTTAAACTTCTTCATAGCCTAGCGGGCAAACGCCCGATAATGGCGGTTGTTAAAAACAACGGTTATGGTCTCGGGCAAGAAAATATCGCCAAAATAATAGAAGGTATGCCAGAAGTGGCTGGATTTGCCGCAGTGAAAACGGCAGCTTGTTTATCGTTACGAGAAAGTGGTGTTAATAAAACCATTTTACACATGGGCATGGCAACCGATCAGGATTTCTCTGATTTGGTAGCAAGCAATATCCAATTATCAATTTACAGCAAAGATATCCGTGCCGTACTTGAGCCAATGGCAAAAAAGCATGGCCGATCCATAAATGTTCATCAATATATTGATACGGGCATGAGCCGGATGGGTATCCCTTACCATAAAGCATTGCCCTGGATGCTGGACATAGCCAATAGCAATAATATAGATATTATTGGTTCGTTTATGGGCTTTACCGAGGACGAAACCTTTGATAAAGAACAGTTGAGAAGGTTTAAAGAACTAACAAATAAAGCCAATGCAAAAGGAGCAAATCCTGGAATATTGCATGCAGCTTCATCGCATGGAATATATCATTTTGCAGATGCAAGTCTTGACATGGTAAGACCTGGCATAGCCATTTATGGTGCCTATCCTGCTGATCCGGATATAGAAAAACCTTTAGGGGAGTTACAAGTTGCTTACAGGCTTAAAGCACGGGTGGTTCGTGTAGAACAATTACAGGCAGGCGATAGTGTGAGTTATGGACGTAAATTTATTGCCGATAAGCCAACCTGGGTTGCAACACTGCCAATCGGGCATTCTGATGGCTATCCAAGGAACACTGTTAAAGGAGTTAAGGTGTTGATTAGCAACAAACTATATTCTGTAATTGGCGCAGTTAGTGCCAGCCATACAATTCTTGAAATTGGTAATGAGCCAATAGTTAAGGTGGGAGATGAAGCAATACTAGTAGGTCCTGACCATGAAGATATTCACCCAAATAATATTTCGAAAGTTGCCGATGTTTCCGTCTATGATATTTTGATGCATATGAATGCGAAACTACCAAAAATCATACTTTAAGTCCTCTTATGGATACATAACACCAGCATCAACAACCTAACTTTTCCCTTAGCCAAATATTGGCGATATTGGACACATAATTAAATCGAACAAAACATGAACAAAATAATCTTAACATTAGCCCTAATCATGCTAGCCATGATTAATAATAGTTATGCTCAAAAAATACTTATATCAGTTGATATGGAAGGCTTAGCCGGGGTTGTTACTGGTGATCAACTTGGCCCTTCAGGGTTTGAATACCAGCGTTTCAGGCAATTTATGACCGATGAAACAAATGCGGCTATCGATGGTGCCATCGAAGCAGGGGCCAAAGAAATTGTGGTGGTAGATTCTCATGGTAATGGCGAGAACTTGCTGATTGAGAAGCTGCCGGATGATGTGATGATAATACGTTCATGGCCACGACGTTTTGGTATGGTAGCCGGAATTGACGAATCGTTTGATGGAGTAATGCTAATTGGTTATCATGCTTCAACCCATAATCCCGAAGGTGTAAGGGCGCATACATTCTCCAGTGCTAAACTGACCAAAGTGTCAATAAATGATATTGCTGTCTCAGAAGGCATGTGGGTGGCAATGGTGGCCGGGCAATTTAATGTACCGGTAATCATGATTAGTGGTGATAATATAGCTACTAAGGAAGTTAAAGACTTTCTGGGTGATATTGAGGTTGCGATAGTGAAAGAGGCCATGGGTTTTCATTCAGCAAAAACTGTAACACCTGCTAAAGCTGTTAATATAATAAAAGAGGCAAGTACCAAGGCTGTTAGTAAGATTAAGAAATATAAACCTTATAAGCTACAGGAAACATCTGTGAAGTTAGAGGTGTCTTTTAAGAATTATCAGCCTTCGGAGATCCTTGCTTATTTGTCAATCGTAGAGCGTATAGACTCACATACTATTCGTTTTGTTGGCAAAGACATGATAGAAGTAGCTGATTTCTTTGTTTTTCTTATGGAGTATAGTGCGGGAAACACAAAGCCATAACATATTTTAAAAATCATTTTAATTTTGTCTAGCACCTTTTTATTCAACAAGGTTTGCTAGAGATTTAATACTCTAATAATAGTTTTTGGGCATAAAAAAAGCAAACCCGTATGGTTTGCTTTTTTTTATTTTGCTTTAAGCAAAAGTTATTAGTTCATAACTTTTACATTAACTGCATTCATTCCTTTCTTGCCTTCTTCTACATCGAATTCTACTTTATCATCCTCACGGATATCATCGATAAGACCTGACGAGTGAACGAAGATGTCATCGCCACCATCATTCGGCTTAATAAAACCAAAACCTTTGGCATTATTAAAAAATTTTACTGTTCCTTCCATTTGTTTATTATATTGATTATTAAAATACTATTTTGAAAATTATTATATGATATGTTTGATTGATTAGAGCTTGTTCTAAGCGTATTTGAGGGCCAAATGTGCTTTTCTTATATATTATTATTAGTTTGTTACTGCAATGATAGAATAAATATGTCAGCTTTCTTAAAATATTCAACTTTAATCCTAATTATTATATTCTTAGTTTGCGAGAATGTTTTGATTTATCTCCTTCTTCCCTTCGATCTTCGGTAATCATTCTTGGCCTTTTGGTATTTGCCTTGGCCTCCTCTACCCCTGTTTCGATTCGACGATGAAGGTCTTGAAGATTGTGATTCATCATCTTCCATATTCACTCTGATGCTTCTGCCTTCTACTTCAATACCAACAAAACTTTCGCTAAGCTTCTTATCGTGCGAGCTATCCACTTCAACAAAAGCACAGTTCTTCTGTAAGCTTAGATCACCAAAATATTTACGGCTAATGCCTGATACATCAGACAGGAAGTGAATTAAATCAGGCTTGGTAACGCCATCGATCATACCAATATTAACAAAATACCGGTTAAATCCACTCTTTGCACTCCTACTCCTACTTCCAGCTGATCTGCCAGCTGTTTCATTTAAATCATCCTCCGACCCGGAAACCATAAGATGGTCTAGTTGTGTAGTAATTAATCTCTTTAGAATATCTTCTTTGTCTAAATGGGCAAACTGCCCATGTAGATCATGTAAAATGTCATCTGCCTTGCTATCAACTTTGGTATTGATTATTAAATTAGCCCAGTTATTTATCCTGCTTGACTTAAGCTGATCAATACTCGGCACTTCTATCTTCTCAAATTTAATTTTGTTTTTGTTTTCCAACTCGGTAATCCTTCTGCCTTCCCTTGGATTAATAAAAGCCAGAGAAATACCTTTTTTGCCTGCACGACCTGTTCTGCCACTTCTGTGGGTGTAACTTTCAAGCTGATCCGGGAGTGTGTGATGTATCACATGCGTTAGATCACTTACATCAATGCCTCTTGCTGCAACATCAGTAGCAATGAGCATTTGCATTGCCCTGGTTTTAAAACGCCTCATAACGGCATCACGCTGTGCTTGTGACAAATCACCATGCAATGCCTCAACACCATAACCTAAGGCCCCAAGTTCGTCGGCAATCTCTTGTGTGCCTCGCTTTGTACGGCAAAACATGATACCTCTCATTTCAGGCTGGATATCCATAAACCTCCTTATGGCAGGAACTTTATTGGCCGTTTTGGTAATAATATATTTATGAGTTATGTCCTTATTGCTCTTCTCATCAGTGATAACAGAAACTTCGACCGGAGAATCCATGTATTTTTTAATGATCTTACGAATATCAGAAGGCATTGTAGCTGAAAACAACCAAAGAGACCTTTCTTCAAGGGTAAAAGAGAGAATTTTATCAATGTCTTCTTTAAAGCCCATATTCAGCATCTCATCAGCCTCATCAAGAACAACATATCTAACATTGTCGAGCTTAATAGCTTTACGCTTAATCAAGTCAAGTAATCGGCCCGGGGTTGCAACAACAATTTGCGTAGGTTTTTTTAAGGCTTTAATCTGATTAGTTATGGCTGCACCACCATAAACAACTTCTACGTTTAGGTTTCTGTTATTCCTTGAGAAATCCACCAATTGTTTGGCCGTTTGTTGTCCTAATTCTCTTGTAGGAGCCATAATTAGCGCCTGAGTAGTTTTATCGTCTGAGTCAATAAGATCAATTAAGGGCAAGCCAAAAGCAGCGGTTTTGCCCGTTCCTGTCTGTGCTAAGCCAATAAAATCTGTACGATTTTTTGTTAACAATAATGGAATAGATTTTTCTTGTACTGGAGTTGGAGTCTCGAATCCGATTTGATCAAGGACTTCAAGAATAGACGATGAAAGTCCTAATTTGCTGAATTTATTCAATGATATTATCTTAAATGAAGTGCAAAGGTAGGCAGTTCAATCCGAATGGGCATTTAAAATCGATTATTTGTAAATAAAACAGTTTAATAATCTAAAGTTATCATCCAGTCTGCAGTTTCATTGATTATAAATGCAAAGTTAGCTGAGTAGACATTTGCTTTCATCCTGTTCATAACCTGCATGGTTATACGCCCTTCGAAGGGAAATTCAACATTCTCAATAATGACACTATTATCTTGTCTTATCTCTGACCCTGAACTGGTCTGAATATCAAATGAGACAATGTCACCCATAGTACGAACCCCGTTTCTTTTAAATTGAATTTCAATACTAGGCAGGCTTCTATTAGTTGTTTTGGTAAACTTGTTACGCGGCAATGCTTGTGATGAAAGAACTTTATATGGATAAGGGTATTTGCCCAGATAAATGTCATCTTCCCAAAAACCGGTAGTAATACTATCCCTTGCAAAATAATATGTTCCTTCTCCATGTCGATTTCCTCTTCGCCAATCACCTTCATAATACGATCCCTCAACAATAGTGCGCTTATAGTTTAGCTTGCCAAAGCCATTTGGAAATCCCTTCCTGAAATTGCCTTTATACTCACCCAGGCTACCTTCTGCTGTACCTTCCCCATGAGCTAACCCTTTTTTGCATCCTCCGGTATATAATTCGTCTAATCCGTTCAGCAATACCTTGCAGTCCTTCTCCTGTCCATAACTATTAAATATTAATAAAGAGCCAAGTAATAGAGTACTGAAGAGGGCTTTTAACATGTCTGATAGTTTCGATTAAAATTACAAATAACTTAATCGTGATACAACACATAACATATATCAAAAGGAAACTGTACCTTTTTTATTCTCTTGTATTATAATTTCAAAGAGATGCAACTATTAAGGTCAATTGCTGTCTTTTCATTGGTCAAGAACTCTAAATATTAAAACTAAGCTATCTCTCGGTAGCTTAGTTTTTTTCAAAGAAATCGTGAATGTTACAAAGCTAATCTAATAGTAAACTTACTTCCCTTTCGTTGTTCTGAAAAAAACGAGATTCTATTCTAGCCGATCCGACTAAGAAATTATTTATTGGAGATCTACGACTCATACTTCAAAGTAAATAAATATTTATGTTATCAACTAAATTAATAAGCCGTTATATATAATTATAAGCATTCACCCTGAGGCAATCTGAGATTATCTATTCAGTAAAAGATATGAAGTATATAAGATTTTACTCAATAAAAAAATAAAACTAAACAGCACCAGTTTAGTTATTTATACGAATTGCAAATACTTTAGTAGTGTTAATTATCGGATGACAGAAAACATTAAAACAAAACGGCCACTCACCTTATCAACTAAGATTCTTATTGGCTTGTTTTTAGGAGTTATAACAGGGCTTTTTCTTGGTGACTACGCCTATCCCTTCGACTATATAGGCCAAGCCTTCATAGGCTTGCTACAAATGACTGTTCTACCCTATATTGTTTTTTCCCTGATGATGAACATTGGCAGGCTATCACTCGATACAGGTCGGCAGTTAATTAATAATGGCATGAAGGTATTGGCCGTGCTCATTGTTTTTGGATTAATCAATTTGCTGATCTTGCCCTTAGCATTCCCTGAATGGCAGTCCAGCAGCTTTTTTAGTCCCAGTTTGCTTAATCCTACAGACAAAATTGATTTTATAGGTTTATATATACCTTCAAACCCTTTTTATTCACTCTCTGCAAATAAAGTACCTGCAATTGTACTCTTTAGTATTGTTGTTGGCATTGGTTTGATGCAAGTGCCAAATAAGGAGAATTTCTTAAATAGCCTTGATGTAATTAATAAAGCCTTGAATCAGGTTAACAAGTTAGTAATTAAACTGACACCTATCGGAGTATTTGCCATCGCTGCAGCAACGGTGGGCACTGTCTCATGGGATCAACTAGGTATGCTTCAAACTTACCTGATTATCTACACCGTTGTTGTTCTAATAATGACCTTATGGGTACTTCCGGTTTTGATTGCAGCGGTTACACCTTTTAAATACAACGACATTTTTAAATTCACCAGGGCTACTCTTTTAACAATATTCGCAACCGGTAAAATCATAGTCGTTCTACCACAATTGATTGATAATCTTAATGAAATGTTCAAGAAGGAAAATCTTGACAATGAAGAAACAAATAGAGCCACCGATATTTTAATGCCATTAGCCTACCCTTTTCCGAATTTAGGCACTTTAATCATACTGATTTTTGTTCCTTTTGCCGGATGGTATTCGGGATCAATATTTTCGGGATCTGAAATACCGGTATACTTATTATCAGGGCTTCTTTCGAGCTTTGTTGCTCCTGTAACTGGAATTCCATTCATGCTAAACATGTTGGATATCTCTGAGGATATGTTTCAATTATTCTTTGTGTCAACAGTTTATACAGATCGAATACGTGTAGTGTTGGGCGCAATGCACTTAATTACTTTAACACTAATTGCTACAGCTATTACTCAGGGAATATTTAAACTGAACAGCAAAAAATTAATTGCCTGGGGAGGAGTTACCATTGTTTTATACGCGGTAAGTATTATTGGTATAAAGTACTACTTGACTTATTCATTAGAAGGCACTTACCAATACGATAAAATGATCTATCAGATCCCGCCGAGATTTAGTAGCAATGTGTCGTTCAGCGAGTTAAAAAAGGCTGCACCAAACCCGGTTAAAATTCGAGGATGGCAATCAAGGTTAAGTCGTATTCGTACTAGTGGTGTTATTAGAGTTGGATTTATTGAAAACTATTTACCTTTTAGCTACCGAAATGATATTGGCGAGCTAATAGGCCTTGATGTTGAAATGGCAAAAATGCTTGCTGAATCGCTAAAGGTTCGAATAGTGTTTGTGCCGGCAAACAGTAAATCATTAGTGCGTGAGCTTAATCGAGATTATTATGATATTATTATGTCAGGCATACCTATGTCGAGTGAACTAACAGCCGATATAGAAGTAACCCATTCTTATATGGATTTGAATTTAGCATTGGTCACAAAATCGCAAACTGCTAACCTTAAAAACTATGAAAATGCTCAGGAAATGGACACCATAAGAGTGGCATATAGTGCCAGACCTGAATTTGTTGAGTTAATGCAATCGTTCTTGCCTCAAACTAAGCCGGTAAAAATTGAATCGCGCGCAGAATATTTTGCAGGTGACACACTGATCGCTGATGGTTTACTCACCAGTGCCCAATCTGGAGCATATTACACCTTATTGAACCCCGAATTTAAAATTGTAAATCCACTTCCTGAATCGGTAGCTATTCCTGTGGTATACCCTGTTGGTTATGAAAGTAATGAACTAATAGAGTATGTAAATAATTGGATAATTCTTGCTGCCAAACAAGGTAAGATTGATAAATTATATGACCATTGGATACTTGGCAAACAAGTAACCAAGCCTAAGAAGAACTGGAGTGTTATTAAGGATGTGCTGCATTGGGTTGAATGATAACTCAGCAAGAATTAACGGTAAGCCCTGATCAAACTCGCAATCTTTACTATGTTAACCTGCAAAAATATGGCGAAGAAAGACTGTATAAACAGCTACCAGCAGGATTATTATTACAAAGTACGGAAAGTATGGGAATGATGATTTTTTTAGAACCATTATTAAATCAATATCAGCAAAGCCAAGATTTGATGCCAATAAATTAAGCTTCTCATTCTTGCCTGTTTCGATCTTTTTGATATTTATAAATTCATTCAACGACAATTCAGATCCTTCAACCGGAAGTGTTATGGTTAGATTCTCCGGTAATAAAATACTGGCCTTGTAATTGTCAATGTAATATTTCATGCTTGTTACATCTGCATAGTCAATCATCAAATTTCGCTCATCCTTTAAATTCCAAAAATGGTCATCGGGTAATAAATTATTGTATAGGATATCTAGCTCAATATTTCTATCCATAGATGTTTGTTCTATGGATCTTATTAACAAATAATTGGTTGTGTCTGTACTTAATAATTTTACATAAACATCTGGTGGTGAATTAAGCAGGGTGATTTTGCTACTAACTATCAAAGGCAAATAAAACTCCAGACATG
>Ga0164313_10005268_pt1 | contig 11445 bp, 12 predicted proteins | sample GuaBasSedimGuay4_FD_113735 | JGI IMG/M metagenome (GOLD analysis project Ga0164313, IMG submission 113735) | Subseafloor sediment microbial communities from Guaymas Basin, Gulf of California, Mexico - Guay4, Core 4569-4, 0-3 cm | ecosystem: Environmental > Aquatic > Marine > Hydrothermal vents...
CAGGTATCGACATGGTGAAATCGATCGCGAATTTCACTCAATAGGGATTCGTTGAACATTTTTTCTCCGTTTAAGTTGTGACGGGCGCTAACTGCCTATTGTCAGCGATTCAGAACCGGCCTACGCGCGTCCGGCAATATCTCGATGCAGTCGCTCAAATTCATCTCGTTTCTGCATCGCGACTGGCTCCAGATCCGAAGTCGCTGCCAGATCGTTTTCATAATGTCGATAGCGATCAACACCGCGAGCCAGTAAGGCCGTGTAACCAGGTATCTTTGTTTGCCGCACATGGGGTGCTATGTATTGAATATTGAGCCCAATACGCCGGTCGGCACTCGTATTGGGTGATGACGCATGTAGCAGCCAGCCATGATGGAACGAGGCCTGGCCGGACTTTAAAGGAGCGGCGACAGCCTTCGACTCGTCGATATCGGCGACCCGCTGGCTTTGAAACAAAACGTTATTTTCATCTTGCTCACCGAGTATATGATGCTGTTGCCCAAGCTGGTGACTTCCAGGAATCATGCGCATGCAACCGCTGTTTTCACTGGCATCGGACAGGGCCAGCCAGACCGAGACCTGGTCATCGCTGTCCAGTCCCCAGTAGGTCAAATCCTGGTGCCAGCTCACATGCGATTTGGCGTTTGCTTCCTTGATGATGTAGGTCGCGTTATAGATCAGCAGGTCCGGACCAATCAACTGTTCGACGACATCGAGAATACGTGGATGGCTCACGAGTTTTGCCGCCGACGACAATATCGTATGTACTTTCGCGAGGTAGTGCATGGAGCCAATTTGCTGTTCCGCACGCTCGAGTTGTCGGCGGTGATCGGCAACTTCAGCACGGTTAAGAATATCGATGCCCGAGAGGTACCCTTCGGAATTATAAAGCTCTTTTTGGCTCATCATCAGCGCCCCAGACCCAAGTTTTCAAGCGCAATGCTAGCATCGACATAAATAAATAGATAACAGTTAATTCTTTAATTGTTATAAAATATTTCTTTAGAACATTTGTCGTCTATATAAATGTAATCAACTGCTGGAACTGGTCATCTACTATGGATATTCGTTATCTCGACAGTCTCATTGCGGTCGTCGAGTTTGGTTCGATCGCACAGGCTGCACGCTCTCAAAACCTGACAGCCGCCGCCGTCGGTCAGCGCATCCTCGCTCTTGAAAAACACTTTAATGCCGACCTGTTAAACCGCAGTACGCACAAGGCTACCCCAACTGAAGCCTGTCTCAACCTGTTACCGCGTGCACGGCATATCGTTAACGAATTCTATGCGATGAACGCTGATATAGATCATTCCGGACTTACCGGAAAGTTTTATCTTGGCGCCATTTCGACCGCTCTCACCGGTATTCTGCCTGCCGCTATTAAACAACTCTCTTTGACGGCGCCCGGACTGGTGCTACAGATTAAGCCAGGCACCTCGAATTCGCTATTTGCTGATCTTACCGATCGCCGCATCGATGCTGCGATTATCGTCTTGCCGCCTTACGCTCTGCCCAGCGCTTATCAATTTCTGGCACTTCGCGATGAACCGCTGGTTTTGATATCAAACCAGTCAAAAGGTAAAACAGTTCGCCAAAAACTGGAGCAAAACCCCTACATTTGCTATGACTCGCAATCCTGGGGCGGACTCAAGGCACGCCAATTTCTAAAGGACAAGGGTATCGAAATCGAACCTTATTATGAGCTCGATGCAGTCGAAACAATCGAAAAGCTGGTGCAGCAGGGAATGGGGGTTTCACTCGTGCCGCAATGGGCCGGACTCGACATATCTTCACCAAACCTGGAAACCGAGATCGTCAGACCAAAACGCTACGGCCGTCGGCTTGTGCTGGTAAGCCAGGCCAATAGCCCAAGGAAAAAAATTACCGCCGCACTCGGCCAGGCCTTGCTAACTCCAATTGTTTAATCTCTGCCCTGCATATTGCATAAAAGCCGCGAAAACAGGCGTTTCCGCGATATTCGCAATCCATGCTAAACTTTAATACTGAGGCAGATTGTTATGAAGGAATCCGATTCCGATGTATCGCAGGCGCGATTTTCGGTTGGTGAACTAGTCACCCACAGACTATTTCACTACCGGGGTGTAATCATTGATGTCGATGCCAATTTTCAAATGACCGATGAGTGGTATGAAATAGTGGCACAGTCACAACCACCCAGGGACATCCCCTGGTACCATGTACTGGTGCACGAGGCCAAACATACGACCTATGTGGCAGAGCGCAACCTGGAATCAGACCCCAGTAATGAGGCGATCGCTCATCCGTTGATATCGAGCTACTTTACCCGGCTCGAAGCGGGTCGCTACATCATCGACGCAAAAATCAATTAATCAACCTTTGATTAATTCTGAGTCGTTGCGATTAGAAATCAAATCATCCGGCTACCAATAACTGATCGCGGCGGTATAGATATTCTCGATATCGACCAGGTTGGTTTCCCGCGGCGCATTAGCAATTGGGCGCAGTTGCCGTACCGAGGATGCCGCCAGGTCCTTGACATCAGCCGAACCAAAACCCAGCTCTCCAATGCCATTGGGCATACCGGTTTTTTTCATTAACTCGATAAGACGTCCGGCCACCACTTCACCCGCGTCGTCGAGTCCAGCATCCAGCACATCGGCCCCGAGGCTATTCGCCGCCTGCATGTGTCTTTCCGGCGCCCCCGCTGCGGTGTAGCGAAAAATCGCCGGCGCCGAGGCGATCACGCTAATGCCATGGGGTATGAATGGTGACGCAATCGAGTAGCCATCGGTAGTAATATCCCGCATCAGGTGGGTGACACCGTAAGACATTGCATGGGGTAAATGGGTACCGGTATTGCCAAACGCCATACCCGCCAGAGTCGCACCCCACATGAGCTGATCGCGTGCCTCGTTATCGCTGGCGTCATTGATGCCTCGCTCGATGAATTCACCGACCAGTTCAAGTGCCCGTATCGCGGCCAGGTCACTCCAGGGATTAGCGCCCTGAGCATAGGGTCGTTTCAATGGGTCCTCTACTTTAGCCCAACGCGTGTAGGCCTTCGAGGTATAGCATTCGATCGCATGGCTGAGCAGGTCAAAACCGGTCGAGGCCACGACATTGCCAGGTAAACTATCACAGCAGGCCGGGTCTACCAGGGCCTCGTCGGGTAACAGAAAAGGGTTACCGAGTACAAATTTAGTATTCAATTCGTTGATCCGGATCACCGATACGGAAGTACATTCGGACCCGGTGCCCGATGTGGTTGGGCAGGCCAGATGCGGCAACAAGGCACCAGGTATCGGCAAGCCCTGCCCTATCGGTGGAGGGAAGTAATCGAGGAAATCGGCGGGGTAAAGGGCATAAGCCATGGCTGCTTTCGCGGTATCCATAACCGATCCGCCACCGACCGAGATTACCCCGTCAAAATTGCCCTCGGTGATAAATTTTGCGGCGTTTATGACAGTAGTATCGTCGGGTTCAATGCGTATCTCGGAAAACACGGCGAAATCCAGTCCGGCTTCACGCAGCGATTGCTGGACAGTCGATACATAGGGGCCATCCTTTAGATGCGCGTCGGTAAACAGCGCAACCCGGCTCATGCCACGGTGCGCGGCCCTTGTTCCCGCTTCTTTCAGGCAGCCACGACCAAACGTCAGCTTCGGAACAGCAATCGTAAAACTATCGGCACCGTGCTCGCAGGGTGAAAAATACTGGCAACCCATGATCGATTTCCTGTTTGTCGGTTGGTACTCAATAGTATCATCAAGTTATGGATTGGTAACCTTTCAAGAGGTGCAGTGGATTAATAAACAGGCATCACTTCTCAGGTGATAATTTTTATCAATCTCGCAGAGGCCAGTCAATTATCGAGTAGAAAATTCTCGCTAGAGTTTAATCAGGAAGCCGAGAGTTTAGTGCTAGCAGATGGTTCATTAGATTGGTATCAAGATCTGCTATGACTTACGAAAATGACAGGACGGTATCGCCCAGAATGTTGAAATCTGGCGTGACGCCCAGGCCGGGACTATCGGGCGCAGTCATCCTGCCATTAATACGCCTGGGTGCGCCGCTGGCGATAGTCACCGTGCCGTAGCTGTTAAAATCCGTAGCCGAAAAACAAAATTCTTCGGGTGTAGAGCGCGCCAGATGAGCGATTGCAGCAGTGGTAATGTCGCCGCCCCAGGTATCCTCAATCGTCATCGGGATGCCGGAGGCAACGCAGAGGTCACGCATCAGTTTTGCTTGTGTCAAACCGCCAACTTTGGAGATTTTGAGATTAATGACATCCATCGCATCCTCGGCGATACCCCTCACCAGCATCCCAGGCCCATCGATTACTTCATCGAGTATAAAGGGCAGCGCCGTGCGCCGTCGGATGGAGAAGCTTTCTTCATAGGTCATGCAGGGCTGTTCGATATAAACATCAAGATCCGACACCGCATTCACCACCCGCGTTGCCTCGTGCCGGGTCCAGCCCGTATTGGCGTCCGCCACTAACAGGTCCGACGGTTTCAGCGCTGCCCGCGCGGCGCGTATGCGTTCGATATCGTCATTCACATCGCCACCTACTTTAAGCTGAAATTTGGTATAGCCTTCGGCAGCATAGCCTGCAATCTTGGTGGCCATAGCTTCGGGGCTCTCCTGGCTAATAGCACGATAAAGCGCCACATCATCCTGCGCGGCGCCACCCAGCAAGGTATATACCGGCTGGTTCGTGGCTTTGCCCAATAGATCCCAGCAGGCAATATCTATAGGAGCCTTGGCGTAGGGATGGCCGCGCAGGGATGCGTCCATTATACGATTGACCTCTCCTATATTGATTGGATCAAGGCCGATCAAATGCGGCGCCAGTTCAGTTAAACCGGCTCGCACACCACGCGCGAACGAAGGCAGATAAGCGGAACCAAGTGGGCAACATTCCGCGTAACCTGTCAGGCCTTCGTCGGTTTCAATCGCCACCACCGTGCTGTCAAAAACGTCTATGAAATTGCCGTTCGACCAACTATAGCGCCCTTCTTTCAATGGCAGGTCAACCTGCCAGCATTTTATTGCCGTGATTCGCATATCGCTCTGACCAATTTATGGAGCCTCTGATTAATTCTGGGTGAATCGGGTTGTGATTCAAAATGCCGAAGCGTCGGACCGTTCAGTTCAAGGCGTGGAACGCAAGTAATAGCAGGGCTATTGCTAAGTTTCACAACGCGGAAATTGGTTATTTTGGACACAACACGTTCATTCATGAATTGATCAGAGGCTCCTTATTTAACTTTTGCAAGAAATTTCTTCAAGTGCTCGGATTTCGGCGCGCCAAAGAATTCCTCCGGCGGGCAAATTTCCTCGATCTGACCCTGATGGAAAAATGCCACCCGGTCCGAGACTTCACGGGCAAAACCCATCTCGTGGGTCACGCAAATCATGGTCATGCCTTCCTCGGCCAAAAGCCGTATGGTGTCGAGAACTTCACCGACAAGCTCCGGGTCTAGCGCGGATGTCGCTTCGTCGAATAGCATATAATTTGGTTCCATCGCCAGCGCCCGGGCAATGGCCAGGCGTTGCTGCTGTCCGCCCGACAGCGCCGAGGGATAATTCGAGAGTTTGTCTCCAAGCCCCACATGTAGCAGCTGTTTCTCGGCAATTTCCAACGCTTTTGCCTTTGACCATTTGCGTACGATTTTCGGTGCCAGCGCCACATTTTCGAGTACCGTCAGGTGCGGGAAGCTGTTCCATTGCTGAAACACCATGCCCAGATTCTGGCGCACCGTATTCAAGTTGGTGTCCCTGGCATGCACATCGATTTCATCAACATGAATCTGGCCTTGTTGAATGGGCTCTAGTCCGTTAATGCAATATAACAGCGTGGACTTGCCCGAGCCGGAGGCGCCGATAACACTCAGTACTTCACCATTTTCCACATCGAGATCAATACCTTTCAACACCTGGAGGTCGCCGAAACTTTTGTGTAAATTTCGAATTTTAATCATTGGGACCACCTTTTTTCGAGGCGCGATGCGTAGTATGAAACTGGATAAGACAAGGCGAAATAGAACGCCCCGACAATAGCCAGGATCAAGATAGTTTCCTGCGTCCTGGTGACGAGTATCTGGGAAGCTTTCAGTAGCTCTACATATCCAAGTACGGACACCAGCGCGCTGTCTTTCATAACACCGAGTGCGACACCCACCCATGCGGGGAAAACAGCCCGAAGCCCAATTGGCCAGACGACATAGCGTAGGTCCTGCCAGTAAGTCATACCCAGGCTACGGGCGGCCCGGCGCATGGGTTCGCCGACGGCCTCAATACCGCCACGGACCACATTTGCGACGTTGGCGGAGGTATAGACGAGCAGCACGATCAGCCCGGCTTCAAACGGATCAAGCTTGAGGCCGATGATCGGGGCGAAGTTGAAAAACAGGACCAGTTGAATGATCAGGGGAACCGACCGGAAGATGTCGAGAAAAGGGGCCAGCGTGAAGCTGCCTGCGACCCCGGACACACTAAGCGCCCAACCAAAAATTATTCCCATCAACGACCCAATACTGATCGCCAGAAGCGAGATCCACAGTGTGCGCAGGGCGGCCCCACCGAGAAACAACAAATCGTTGGGGGAGAATCCGGAAAAGAATGTTGCTGTCGGTTGCATCTTAGACTCCCGTTAGTACCTGAACAGGCGTATGGCCAGTAGCCGTGAAGCCCCAAGGATAATCTTTACGATAAAGTAGTAGATCACGGCCGTGACCGCGAAATATTCAAAAATACGAAAGGTCTTGGAGGCAAAGAACTGGGTTTCGCCGGAAAGTTCGCGAAAACCTACCAGCATACCCAGAGATGACATTAACACGGCCCAGACCATCTGGTTGGTCATTGGGTGATAGACGATGCGTAGAACCTGCGGAATTATAATTCTGGTATAAGCCTGAAAAGCAGTCATCCCCAAACTGCGGGAAGCGCGCATTTGCGTATCCGGTATTGCATTGAAACCGCCCCGGAAATTTTCGGACAGGTAACCGGCATTGTTGAAGGTCAGCCCCATCAGCACGATCAGGTAAGGGCTAAAATGAATTCCGAACGCCCCCAGGCCAAACCCGAAGAAAAATAACTGTAATAGTGCCGGTGTGTTGCGGGCCAACTCGACCCAGGCCGTGGCAAACCACTTTACAGGGCCTTTCATATGTATCCTGATCAGCGACAATCCAAGGCCGATTAAAACTCCCAAAATCATTGATAATGCAGCCACTTCGAGCGTCAGCAAGGCGGCGTCTAACAAGTCCGGCAGGTCTTTGAACACGGGTCTCCAATGGAAATTGTAGTTCACATGACCCTCCTGCCCAGATAATAAATGGCCGGCAAAAGCCGGCCATACTGAGATTTAATTTTAGTAAAGCACACCAGGAATACGTAATTCCGGCGCTTCACCTCCCACATATTTATCCCAGAGTTCCTGATAGCGGCCTGATCGTACCTGATGCGTAACGAACAGGTTCAGATAATTCAGCCAGGTCACATCCATGCGTGGACCCACAACCGAGGTATAATCCGTTGTCCACGGCATGCGCGGACCCGCGACAATGGTGTCAAATTTCTGCGTAATCGGTAATACGGCGGTATTGGTGGTAATGCCGGCATCGGCCTTGCCCTGAGCTACTGCCAGGAACACCTCGTTCTCCGATTGATAACCCTGGTAATTACCCTCGACTCCCATTTTCTTCGCTAATTTCAGCCATTCCTGCTCGGGTACCGTGCCGACAGCCGCCGCGACTTTTTTGCTGAACATATCCTCGACGGTCTTGATACCACTATTCGCGCCAACCACGGCCTGTGCATAATAGATGGCATAGGGAATGCTAAACCCGACGGTCTTGGCGCGGGCCAGTGAGTCAGAAGTACCGCCGAACACGACATCGGCGCGGTTGGTGACGATCGACGGCAAACGCTCGGACCAGGTCAGGGCCAGAATTTCAAAATCTACCTCCAACGCGGCGGCCAGATCCTTACAGTAGTCGACATCGAAACCCGCGGGTTGGTTATTCGCATCGCGATACCCGATCGGCGGAAAGTCGAGCACCACGCCACAACGTAATACGCCTTCATCAATCACATCGTCCAGCTTGTCTGCCGATGCAATACCGGCGCTAAGCAGCAGGGTTATTGCCGTCACAAACGACATTAACATCTTGGAAAATAGCTTCATTAGTCTCTCCTCTATTATTAGTCACACGAGCAGCCTTCCAATAAGACGCCCTGTGTCGGAAAATTATTTGAACACATTGTGTCGACAAACACAAATACAAATTGAATACGAATTATTTCATACTGGTTCCGAGAGACAAATCCGTCTGGCCCAAAGCAGAACAGGAGCGCTGCCCCAGAGAGAGCGCAGGCAGAATGGGCTAATGCTGGTTAATTATTCGGGTATGGAGTGATTAGAGCGAGACGGTTATATCGCTTGTTTGCCGTGAGCCAAGATAGTCGAGAAATCGTTGCTGCATTTCTATTGTATGTTCGTGCGCCAGGCGTTCGGCTAAATCGACATCCTGCGCTTCGATCGCATCAATAATTAACTCATGATTATTGATCATCTCTTTAGGCAACAGGTCGTCGTAGGATTTGAAATACAACCTCAAAGACCGCCGTCCGTCGTCGAGTAGCCGACGATAGATTTGCTCAAGGTAGCGATTATTAGCCGCTTTGGCGATCGCTATATGAAAATCCCGATTAACCAGGATCATCCCCAGTACGTCACCTTCGTCGACGCACTGGGTAAATTTAGCTTGTTCTTCGCGGATTTTTTGCAGATTGGCGGAATTTCTGAACTTGGCGGCCAGGCGTGTCACAGATCTCTGTACCAGGTCCAGTGCATCCACGTATTGCGGAAATTCTTCTATTCGCAGAGGAGCCACAATCGTTCCCTTATTGGGCAAGGTTTGTAACAAGGATTCCGAGACAAGCCGGACCAGCGCCTCGCGCACAGGAGATCGAGATACGCCAAAACGTTTGGCCAGACTTGTTTCATCGACCAGTTCACTTGGCTGTAGTGTCAAGGAAAGTATCTCATCCCGTAGCGTTTCATAAATGGTGACGGCGCCAAATCCCTTGGCCTTTTTCTTTGTTTCAGTATGGATGGTTTTTACAGTCATTTTCCTGCCAAAGTATTTCAAAACAGCATGATTCCATTTTTGAGTGTTGAATTCAATATGTATTTTATGTAAGATATTATTTGTATACAATTTGTCGGCAAATATTGATAAATATTATTATCCCAAATTCAACCTCATACCACTGGAGATATAATCATGAGATTTGAAGGAATCTACACCCCCATCATCACCCCATTTCACGAGGATGGCTCTGTCGATTGGGACCACTATGCCGATGTAATCGAATGGCAGATTGAAAACGGCGTTGCCGGTATCATCGTCGGTGGCTCTACGGGTGAGTTTTACGCCCTGTCGAAAGAAGAACGTATCCAGCAATTTAAATTCGCGGCTGAACGAATCAATGGTCGAGTCGAATTTATGGCTGGCGTCAACGATATCCGTGTCGATGAATGTCTGGCTATCAGCACGGCAGCCCGTGATGCCGGCGCACAATCGCTTTTGGTTGCCGCCCCCCCTTATTCATTGCCTTCCGAGGCCGAGCTGGCCCACCACGTGCTAAAGATCGCCGACACGGCTAGCCTGCCGATCATGCTCTACAACTACCCCGGCCGAACCGGCGTGGAGATGGGCGAAGAATTCATCACTGCCGTGGCAAAAAATCCCTTGATCGCCGGTATCAAGGAATCCAGCGGTGACTACAGCCGCTTGCCCTATCTGGCGCATAACTTCCCGGCTATCGAACTGGTTGTTGGCGGCGAGGAGCAAGTGCTTGAATTCGCAGCCTGGGGCGCAAAAGCCTGGGTCTGTGCAACCGGCAATATCTTCCCGTCAGAATGTGTTCGGTTCATGGATATTGTTGGTAAACAGTCCGACTTCGAGCGTGGCAAACGCCTTATGGACGCCTTTATGCCGTTGATGGGCATTCTCGAACAGGGAGGCAAATTCCTGCAATGCATTAAATTCGGCTGCGAACAGCAAGGCCGCCCGGGCGGCATCGTTCGTCCGCCCCTACTGCCCATGGATGACACGCTGAAGCAGGCAATGGCCGACATCGTCGCGAACACGCGTGAGTCGGTAAGCTCAATTCTCAACCAATAGAACTGATCGATGACTGACCTCCTGAGCAAACAAGAATAAGCAGCGATTACTGCGCTAATACTTCAATATCAGTGGCCATCGTGGATAGTGTCTGAAACCTCGGGTAACACAACTAACAAAGGTGCACTACATGCGTTGGAAAAAAACGGTCACCATGATCGAGGCCCATGCCGAGGGAGAAGTGGGCCGCATCGTTACCGGCGGCGTCATCGACCTGCCCGGACAGACCATGCTGGAGAAGATGAACTACATCAACCAGGTGGATGACAGCTTGCGCCGTTTCCTGGTGTTTGAACCGCGCGGCTATGCACAGATGTCGACCAATCTCCTGTTTGCACCGACCCATGTCGAGGCTGATGTCGGTTTTATGATTCTTCAGAGCGATAAGGCCCATGCGATGTCGGGTTCGAATTGTATCTGCCTGGTAACCGTGCTGCTGGAGACCGGCATGATCGAGATGCGGGAACCAGAAACCATCGTGACACTGGACACCCCGGCTGGACTGGTTCGTGCTAGCGCCAACTGCAGTGATGGTAAATGTACGCGTGTGACGCTAGATATGACGCCCTCATACGCCGATCAGTTGGACGCTCTGGTAGAGGTCGAAGGACTCGGCGAGGTCAGTGTCGATATTTCTTTTGGAGGTGTTTTCTATGCCCTCGTTGATCCGACCCAGTTCAATCTCAAAATTTCACCGGACAATGCCCGCAAGCTGGTAGATTTAGGCACCCGTATTCACCGTGCGGTGAACGATCAGCTTGATATCCGTCATCCTGAGCTGACAGGTCTGGAGGGTATTTCCTACGTGATGTTTGTTGGACACGACGACGATGGTGAGATGAAGGGAGCCACGATCTTGCCCCCCGGGCGTATCGACCGATCGCCCTGCGGCACCGGCAATTCCGCACGGCTTGCGGTGATGGCGGCACGCCGGCAGGTCGAAGTCGGCCAAGTCCTGAAAGCCCGATCGATCATCGATAGCGAATTCCAGGTGGAGATAATCGGCGAGAAGACCGTCGCAGGCCGCCCCGGCATTCTACCAAGGATCTCGGGGCGGGGCTGGATTCACGGTATTCATCAGATCGGCGTCGATCCGAGCGATCCCTATCCGCTGGGATATATGGTCGCCGATTGCTGGGGCGACGCCTTCGACCTTCTGAAATAAGGACGCAACATGACAAACCAGGCGTTTCCCCGCGGGGCATCGGTCGCGGTTATCGGAGCAGGTATCGTCGGCGTTGCGAGTGCCTGTGAACTCGCGCGTCGG
>Ga0164313_10005269_pt1 | contig 11445 bp, 7 predicted proteins | sample GuaBasSedimGuay4_FD_113735 | JGI IMG/M metagenome (GOLD analysis project Ga0164313, IMG submission 113735) | Subseafloor sediment microbial communities from Guaymas Basin, Gulf of California, Mexico - Guay4, Core 4569-4, 0-3 cm | ecosystem: Environmental > Aquatic > Marine > Hydrothermal vents >...
GATGAGTTATTACCTCAGAATCTGGAACTGTAGTCTGCACTTCAAAAAAATATCAATAGAATATTTTCTGGATTAACCAAGACCTGCTTAGTAGGATGGATACCGAAATACAGAAGAAAAGCACAAAAAACATCCTAGACATAAAAGGGGAGTAGCAGAAGGTTTTTTAACCAAGGAGAAATTAATTGAATTATATATCGATAAGGAAATGTCGCTAACCGACATAGGTAAACTCGCTGGGTGTACTCGTGTTAATGTTCATTATAAGCTTAAAAGATTTGGAATCGAAGCAAGATCCAAAACTGAAGCACGCACCTTAGCTTTAGATAAAGGTAAAATCAAAACTACCAAAACCGACAGTTTCGGAAATGAAGAAGAAATTGTATTTCAAAAAATAAGATATAATGAGAATTTCTTTAAGGTTTGGTCTGAAGAAATGGCTTATGTCTTAGGCCTAATTTATACAGATGGGAATTTACACATACGAAAAGATAGATCCGGTTATGAATTAGGAACTCTATCTTTTGGACAAAAAGATAAAGAATTGGTAGAAAAGTTTCTTAATATGATAGATTGTGATGCAACTGTTAGATATAGGAAACGGCAGAAAATTAAAAATGTAACCTCAGGTGAATTATATTATTTTAGTATTGGAAATAATGATCTTACTAATGACTTAATCAAACTGGGTGTTACACCGAATAAGAGTTTGAATATGATCTTTCCTGAGATTCCAGATTTATTCTTCAGACATTTTGTTAGAGGATTATTTGACGGTGATGGATCAGTATATCTGGATGGAGCAACTTTAAGAGTTAAGCTGTTGTCAGGATCTGATCAGTTTATCGAAACCTTAAACATACGATTGGAAAAATTCTCATTTCCGTTAAGAAACATCGATAAATCTTATACAATAAAAGATGGTATAAAAACCACAAATGCAAATGTAATTTGCTATAGTGCGAAATCAGTGGTGAGAAAGTTTTATGATTTCATTTATAATAATGTAGAAGATCATATGTACTACAATCGTAAACGCAAAAAATTTATCGATAATTGGGACAAATTAATTTATAAATAAATAGCCTATAATATATATTATGATAAATAGAAGTGTGATAAGAAAGGGAGCAATCTGTTCGACCACTCCCCTTTAGACTTATACTTTGCAGTTTAAAATGTACACTGTATACTGTAAAGTGTAATGTTTAAATTTAAATATTCCTCGTGGCTTGCCGCGAGGTTTCCTATTAAGCTCCCCTGATTTTCAGGGGAGATGTACCGCTTTTGCGGGACAGAGGGGTATTATAAATTCTTGATCCTGTCATTCACTTCTTTCAGCTTATCCATCTGGTTCAGGATGGTATAGATCTGCTTCAGCGTTTGAAGTGTTGGTATGTTGTCAGGATTGAGTTTGTCTGATTTTTCCAGATAAGGCAGTGCCTTTTCCAGTAATGCATCAGCTTTCGCTTTCTCAGTATCATATTCTTCTACAGCGTCCAGCGGAAGCTCATTGGCTATCTCGATGATCTCGGCAGCCTGGTTGTTGAACATGGCTCCCAGGTTATAATAAGCATCAGCATAAGCCGGATCAATCTCAATACATTTCATATATGCCTTCTCAGCTTCTTCCAGCTTACCTACATTCTCGTAGTTGGTGCCGAGCGCAAACCATATGGTTTTATTCTCAGGATCGGTTTCCAGCGCTTTACTAAGGTTGGCAAGTGCCTTCTCATTCTCTCCCCTGGCAAGGTTCAGGTTTGTTTCGGCAATAAGAAGCTGGTAATCATCAGGATGTATGGCACGGCCTTCATCCACATATTTCTCTGATTGCAGCGTATCGAGTTTTACATTAAGATAAATGGAAGCAAGCGCATTATAAACCATAGGCTCTGTGTATCCTATCTCCAGCAATGCGTTATAGCTTTCAACCGCCTTGTCATAATCTTCAGCGACCTCATACGCCAGGGCTACGTTCGTCAATGCCAGCGTATCCACAACCCCCATGCTAAGAGAAATTGTATAGGTGTTCATGAAGCTTTCCGCAGCCTTAATATACTCGGATTCATTGTATAAGGCCACCCCTTTATTGAAAAAGTTGGATGCGATCACCCTGAAATTATGGTTCACATCAGTGGTATACTCACCCTTGGTGTCCAGTTCAGCACACTTTTTATATGATTCATAAGCTACTTCAAGTGCATTTGAATCCAGCGCCTGATACTCAGGATTGCTTGTTAATGCGATCTGCAGGTAAATATTACCACGGTAGTACCAGGTTTTAGCAACACCCATGGTCTTTTCATTGGTAATACAAGGATCGATGTATTCCTTGGCTTTGTCAAGTTTACCGTTTTTAAAGTAGTTAAATGCACTGGTACGTTTTGCATTCTGTGCATGAATACCCGTTACGATGAAAGCTGCAAGGAGCAGCATGATCAATTTCTTCATAATATCATTTTTTGGTTTTAGTCAATGCGACAAAATTATAAATTACACCTGTACAAAAACAAATTTCTTGCCAAGTTTTATTCATCTGTCTTATCGGATGGCTTATCTTCCTCTGCTTCAGGAGAATCATTTTCTAAAGTCTCCCCTTCCATTTCTCCATTTTCGAGCAGCTCATCATCCTCCTCACCTTCCAGCACCTCAACTTTTGCTACGGCAGCAATGGAATCGTCATCCCTGAGATTGATCAGCCTGACTCCTTGTGTTGCCCGGCCCATCACGCGCAGGCTTTCTACTGCCATACGGATGATCAATCCCGATTTGTTAATGATCATCAGGTCGTCATTATCCGTAACATCTTTAATGGCAATGAGTTGACCTGTCTTATCGGTAATATTAATGGTCTTCACCCCTTTTCCGCCACGGTTGGTGATCCTGTAATCATCCACACTGGATCGTTTGCCGTATCCATTTTCAGAAACTACAAGCACATCGTAGCCTTCTTCTGAGATGCAGATCATTCCGATGACTTCGTCTTTTTTCTGATCGGTGAGCTTGATACCCCTTACTCCTGCAGCATTACGGCCCATAGGGCGTACATTGCTCTCATTGAAGCGGATAGCTCTTCCTGAACGTAAGGCCATCATCACCTCACTATGACCCGTTGTCATGCGTGCTTCCAGCAACTGATCACCTTCATTGATGGTAATGGCATTGATCCCGTTCTGCCTTGGACGGCTGTATAATTCAAGTGAAGTTTTCTTTATAGTTCCCTTGCGGGTGCACAGGATAATAAAATTGTTATTGATGTATTCAGTATCCTTCAGGTCTTTTACATTAATAAAGGCCCTGACCTTGTCTGCAGGATCAATATTGATCATATTCTGAATGGCCCTTCCCTTAGAGGTACGTGTCCCTTCAGGTATTTCAAACACCCTCAGCCAGAACACCTTACCCCTTTCTGTAAAGAAGAGCATATAGTTATGGTTGGTAGCCACAAAGAGGTATTCCAGGAAGTCCTCATTACGGATGGTGCTTCCTTTGGCACCGCGCCCTCCCCTGTTCTGCCGCCTGTATTCAGTCAACTTGGTACGCTTGATATAACCCATGTGTGAAATGGTGATCACGACCTCTTCATCAGGGATGGTATCTTCGATGCGGAAGTCATCGGCAGAATATTCGATCTGCGTTTTCCTCTCATCGCCGTATTTCTCCCTTACCTCGACCAGATTCTCCTTTAGGATAATCATCCTCATGTCTTCACTGTCAAGAACTTCGTTCAATTGAGCAATGGTTTTCATGAGCTCGGCATGTTCATCTTTGATCTTATTTCTTTCCAGGCCGGTCAGCTTCTGCAGGCGCATATCAAGAATGGCCCTGGCCTGTACATCACTCAAATTAAATTTCTTTATCAGTCCTTCACGGGCGTCCTCAGGCGTTCTGGAGGCCCTGATAAGTGAGATCACCTCATCCAGGTTATCCAGTGCAATAAGCAAGCCTTCGAGAATGTGGGCCCTCTTTTCAGCCTGTTCCAGCTCATATTTTGTTTTCCTGATCAGCACTTCGTGCCTGTGCTCGACATAATACTTGATCATGTCTTTCAGGTTCAGCAACATAGGACGTCCCTTCACGAGGGCAATGTTGTTTACGCTGAAGGAAGTCTGAAGAGCAGTGTATTGATAGAGCTTGTTCAATACAACATTGGTGATCACTCCTTTTTTGAGTTCATATACGATGCGCATCCCGTTCCTGTCAGATTCATCACGTATATCGCTGATCCCTTCAATCTTCTTGTCATTGACCAGGTCGGCAGTCTTTTTGATCATATCCGACTTATTCACCTGGTAAGGGATGGAAGTTACCAGGATCCTCTCCCTCCCATTGGGCATATCTTCGATGGTAGCCTCTCCCCTTATCACGATCCTTCCCCTGCCAGTCTCAAAGGCATCTTTTACACCTTCATACCCATAAATAATACCTCCTGTCGGGAAATCGGGAGCCTGAATGTGTTCCATTAACTCAGGTATGGTAATATCGTTATTATCAATGTATTCGATAATACCATTTATGCATTGTGTCAGGTTGTGAGGAGCCATATTAGTGGCCATCCCCACGGCTATACCTGATGCTCCGTTTAGCAGGAGGTTTGGTATCGCTGCCGGCATAACGGTAGGTTCTTCCAGGGAGTCGTCGAAGTTCAATTGAAAATCAACAGTATTTTTATCCAGATCGCCCACCATTTCTTCGGCGATCTTCTTCATTCTTGCTTCTGTATAACGCATGGCCGCCGGGCTGTCGCCATCGATAGAACCAAAGTTACCCTGTCCGTCGACCAATGGATAGCGCAATGACCAGTCCTGGGCCATCCTTACCATGGCATCGTATACGGAGCTGTCGCCATGTGGATGGTACTTTCCAAGCACCTCTCCTACGATCCTGGCAGACTTTTTATAAGCCCTGTTGGAAAGCACACCCAGGTCGAGCATACCGTACAGAACCCTTCTGTGAACAGGCTTAAGGCCGTCCCTTACATCCGGCAGGGCCCTTGAAACAATCACCGACATCGAATAGTCGATGTAGGCCGCTTTCATTTGCTGTTCTATGTTAACTTTTACTATTTTTTCTCCTTCACGCATTGTCCTCAAAATTTATTTTTCTTCTCCAAAAATTCAATTCACTCTAAGAGCCACGAAAGTAGTGAAAATTCGGGAATTAGTGATGGTTTTGGGAGGCATTATTTTTAACAGATTCCTGTTGATAAGTATATGTGTTTCAAAGCCTCATTTCAGTACTGCTGTGAGTATCTTTGATTCCGTAATTAGGCCGCATTTCGATTATTTTATTTAAGTTCGGTCATTATTTGCTTTTAGCAGTGAACCACAGCATGGTGTTAATTGTTAAAAGCTCAGGAAATACAGTAATAACAGCTAATTATCAAAATGGAAGCGAAGTTTTCTCAAAGAGTAAAAGACGTGCTGACTTACAGCCGGGAAGAAGCAATGAGGCTGGGTAATGATTATATTGGGCTTGAGCATTTGTTGCTCGGGATTCTGCGTGAAGGAGAAGGGATGGCTGTGCAGATCATGCTTTACTTTGGCCTGGACCTCCCGCTGATGCGAAAAACCATTGAAAAATCTATTGCCAATCCTGAAAATAAGGAAAATAAACCTGACAATATACCCCTGGTAAAGCAGGCGGAGCGTGCATTGAAGATCACATACCTGGAAGCCAAGCTGTTTAAAAGCGAGCTTATAGGCACCGAACACTTGCTGCTGTCCATATTAAAGGACGAGGATAACCTTGTGAGCCGCACCTTCAAGAAATATGGTGTTGAATATGGCATGGTAAAGGATGAACTTAAGACCATCACCACCCGCGACAAGGATTCACCTCGTGTGGAGCCTGTAGATGAGCTTTCCGAGGATGCTCCTGATGACGAGATGGATGAAGGTGGCCGCGGATTTGGCGGAAATGTCAAGAAGATCTCTGATTCCAAGTCAAAAACACCTGTACTGGATAATTTCGGCCGCGATGTTACACATGCTGCCGAAGAAGGCAGGCTGGACCCCCTTGTAGGCAGAAAGAATGAACTGGAGCGTATTGCCCAGATACTGAGCCGGAGAAAAAAGAATAACCCCATCCTGATCGGTGAACCCGGAGTGGGTAAGTCAGCCATCGCTGAGGGGCTGGCAAGCCGTATCGTGGAAAGAAAGGTGTCGCGTGCCCTTTTCGGGAAACGTATCATTACCCTTGACCTGGCATCACTGGTGGCAGGGACCAAATACCGTGGTCAGTTCGAAGAAAGGATGAAAGCCGTGCTGAACGAACTGGAAAAGAACCCTGATATCATCCTGTTTATTGATGAAATACATACGATCGTAGGTGCCGGTAATGCATCCGGTTCCCTGGATGCATCCAATATGTTCAAACCTGCTCTGTCAAGGGGTGATCTGCAATGTATCGGTGCCACCACCCTCGACGAATACAGGCAATACATCGAAAAAGACGGTGCCCTGGAGCGCAGATTCCAAAAGGTGCTGGTAGATCCTACTACTCCTGAGCAGACCATCGAGATACTCAACAACATTAAAGAAAAATACGAAGACCATCACCTGGTAAAATATACCGATGATGCCCTCAAAGCCTGTGTCCACCTTACAAACAGGTATATGAGTGATCGATATCTGCCGGATAAGGCGATCGATGCCATGGATGAAGCAGGTTCACGCGTGCATATTACCAATATCCATGTACCTGCAGAGATCATCGACATTGAGAACCGCATAGAAGAAGTTAAAGCCAAGAAAACCCTGGCCATCAACAGTCAGAAGTTTGAAGAAGCAGCCGAATACCGTGATTCTGAACGCAGCCTCAATATTGAGCTCGATAAGGCCAAGAAGACCTGGGAGGAAGAATCCCAGATCCATCGCGAAACGGTAGATGAAGAGAACGTTGCTGAGGTTATTGCCATGATGACCGGCATTCCGGTACAGCGAATTGCTACCAACGAGAGCGACCGCTTACTGAACATGGAAAATGATATGGGAGGCTCTGTAATCGGCCAGCCGGAGGCTATTACCAAGGTTGTAAAAGCCATCCGAAGGAACAGGGCCGGCCTGAAGGATCCGGACAAGCCTATCGGAACCTTTATTTTCCTGGGTCCGACAGGTGTTGGTAAAACACATCTGGCCAAAGTACTGGCAAAATATCTTTTTGATACAGAAGAGGCACTGGTAAGGATCGACATGAGCGAATATATGGAAAAATTTGCTGTTTCCAGACTTGTAGGTGCCCCTCCGGGATATGTTGGATATGAAGAAGGCGGACAGCTGACAGAAAAAGTCAGAAGGAAGCCCTACTCCATCATTCTGCTCGATGAGATAGAAAAAGCACACCCCGATGTTTTCCACCTGCTGCTGCAGGTACTGGATGACGGCGTGCTCACCGACAGCCTGGGACGCAAGGTCGACTTTAAGAATACCATTATCATCATGACCTCCAATATTGGATCAAGGCAGTTGAAAGATTTCGGACAGGGTGTTGGTTTCTCTACTGATTCAAAGAAATCAAGCAAATCATCTTTTGCGAAGGGCGTCATAGAAAATGCCCTCAAGAAATCCTTTGCACCGGAATTCCTGAACAGGATCGATGATGTGGTCATCTTCGAGAACCTCGAGAAAGAAGATATCCATAAGATCATTGATATTGAGCTTAAGCTACTGTATGAACGCATCCACGGACTGGGATATAAGATCAAAATTAGCAAGAAAGCCAAGGATCATATCGTAGAGAAAGGCTGGGATCCGCAGTTTGGTGCCAGGCCGCTGAAAAGAGCCATACAGAAGTATGTCGAAGATGTGCTTGCTGAAGAGTTCATCAAACATAAGTTGAAAGAAAATGATACCGTCTACCTCGACTATGACGAGAAGAAAGACGAGATGAAGGTGAAGATCAGCAAGCCACCGGCATCTGCTAAAGGAAAATAGTATAAAGCATTACACCCTAATGCTTTAAAGATGGCGAATACTGGATATTGGCCATCTTTCTTTTAATTGTTTGCTGCTATTCATATCTTTGCAGCGCTAAATTGAGATAAGTATGGACAAAGAAAAAATTGAAAGTGGCGGTGAATTTCTGATCAAGGAAACAGCTGCCGAAGATGTTTTCATTCCGGAAGAATTGAATGAAGAACAACAAATGATCATTGAGACTTGTGAAGGCTTTCTCGAGGCTGAGGTCTTCCCAAACCTGGACCGTATCGACAGACAGGAAGAAGGCCTGATGCGCAATCTCATCTATAAAGCGGGTGAACTCGGGCTGCTTGGGATTTCCCTTCCTGAAGAATATGAAGGATTTAATCAGGATTTTGTAACCTCTATGCTTGCCAGCGATGCTATGGGAGCCGGATATTCCTTTTCTGTAGCCTATTCAGCGCATACCGGGATCGGTACACTTCCAATCCTGTATTACGGTACTAAAGAGCAGAAAGAACACTACTTGCCTAAACTGGCATCAGGAGAATGGGCTGCAGCATACTGTTTGACAGAACCGAACGCCGGTTCCGACGCCAACTCCGGAAAAACCAAGGCAGTGCTTTCAGAAGATGGAAAACATTACATCCTGAACGGACAAAAGATGTGGATCACCAACGGTGGTTTTGCAGATATACAGACTGTTTTTGCCAAGATCGATAACGACAGGGTTTACAGTGCATTCATCGTAGAGAAGAACTGGCCAGGCGTGGTGATCAACGCTGAAGAGAGAAAAATGGGGATCAAAGGCTCATCCACAGTACAGATCTTCTACAACGATGTAAAAGTTCCGGTAGAGAACCTGCTTGGAAAACGTGGCGGTGGATTCAGGATCGCTCTGAACATCCTTCACATGGGTAGGGTAAAACTGGGTGGTACCGTACTTGGCGCAGCCAGAAGGGCTATCACACAGTCGGTACAATATGGAAATGAAAGAAAGCAATTCGGACAACCTATCTCTAACTTCGGAGCCATCAAGCACAAGTTAGGAGAGCAGGTCATTCGCACTTTCGCTACTGAATCAGCTGTATATCGCGTCAGTAAGAATATCGACGATGCTACTGCCATACTGATGGCTGAAGGTAAAGAGAAACCCCAGGCTACCATTGAAGCCATAGGCACTTTTGCAATCGAAGCTGCGCTACTGAAAGTTTTTGGTTCAGAAGCCTTGAACTATGTAGTTGATGAAGCTGTACAGATATTTGGTGGAATGGGATTCTCGTCAGAAACCGATGTGGATCGCGCCTACCGTGATTCAAGGATCAACCGTATCTTTGAAGGGACCAATGAGATCAACAGGCTGCTGGTGGCTGATACTACCATTAAAAAAGCCCTGCGCGTCGGATTTGACGTAGTCAGATATGCAAGGCACGTAGTAAGGGAGTCAGACAAAGAAGCCGAAATAGCAGTATCAAAGATGTATTGTTATGAAGAGAAGCAGCATTGCATTAATAATTACAAAAAAGCTGTTTTATTCCTTCTTGGTGTTGCTACCGATGCATTCCAGAAAGATCTTTTCAACGAGCAGGAAGTGCTTTGCAACATTTCTGACACCATCATGCAAACCTATACTGCCGAATCAACCTTGTTGAGGGTGAAAAAACTGGATGAAACCGCTAATGAGAAGTACACTGAAGAACACCGTGATATTCTCGATGTGACCATCTATGATGCAGCATCCATAATCAGAAAAGCGGGCCATGATGCCATCAATTCCCTTCCCGACAGCGTTAAAGGGAAAGAAATCATGATTGAACGTATCGATCTTTTTACAACGAATGTGAAGCCGGTGAATGTCAAAGATGCACGTCGCAGGATCGCTGACAGGCTTATCGATGCAAACAAGTATTGTTTCTAATACAGTTTCATATATAATATAAAAAAGCGAAGTGATGTCTCACTTCGCTTTTTTAATACATGCTGATTCAGTAAATAATTATTTGATCTGCCAGCCAAATTTTAATTCTATCTTAGGGCCATATCCGCCAACCTCAGAGTATTTCAGGCGTTCAGTCTGACCATTACCGGTTTCATACTTGCTGCTTTTTGTACGAAAAACATGCAGGCCTATGATGTTCAGGTTCATCTCAATCACAAGGGGAGCACTCCGTAGATTAAACTGGAAAGGAATGAAACCCAATTCGGTGGAGAATACGTGTTGATTCAAATTAATATCCATGCGCTGGGAATACATCCCCTCATCCATAGGAACATAAACTGTCTTGGTTCTTTGGTCATATTCATATCCTGTATAAAGGTAAATACCCATTCTCCAATTTTCCTTGTCGACCCAATAAAACTTCCAGTTTGCCCCCAGAAAGCCACATGTTTGGTATTCCCTGAAAGAAAGACCAAGTTTAGGCTCAATGGCCAGGGCCATGCTTGTGGCAAAGCTCCACCTATGTTCATATGCTATAAAAAGCTGAGTATTAGGGCCGTCATAATTTTCCAATGCCCTTGAGCGGCTAGAGTAATGATAATAGTAGTCATAATAATAGTAATCATAATTACTATAGTAACCACCATTAAATTCATACTGCAGTGATGCACCAATTTTTAGTTGATGACTGTGTTTTGCCTTGGCAGGACTTTCATGGCTCACTTCTTCCTGGGCATTGAGCCAGACGAAGATGAGCAGGAACGCTAAGATACTAATATGCTTTTTCATCATTAAAAAAGGATATTGGAAAGCAATTCAAGGTTGTTAATATTATCGTAATTGTATTGGAAAAGGCCATCTTTTCCAATCAGTACCAGAATATTATTATGGATGATAACATCGTATGAATCAATACCTGTTATACCGCTTACACGATTAAGGTTATAGGGATTTGAAATATCATAAATATCCATTCCGCTTGCTCCATTGCATACAAAAAGGTATATCCCATCGAGTCCCAGTCCTTTAGGGTCCTCCATATTATATGAAGATATAAGCTGTGGATCAACAATATTGCGTATGTCGATCACATCAAGTTGGTTGGCTCCCATTTGCCATCGGCAGGAACTCATGGAGTTGAGGGTGGAAAATGCAATTGAATCATTTGCAACTACCGGATCACAACTCCGGATATGCTCATAATGTGACAGATACAGTATGGAGGCAGGATTGCTAATATCATAGATGTAAACTCCGTCATCGGAACCAATAAATAGTTTGGAACCCATGGAAAATACTGTTTCTATTCCAAATTCAACTTCCAGATTTCCTACTTCCACAGGAGAAGCTTCATTGATGATATTGTAGATCAACAATTCAGTTTCATTGATTAGAAAAAGATGATCATTGGCAATGGTAAATTTGGCCATGGAGCCACCAACACCAGGTCCGTCACCCCCTCCTATTGATGGAGACATCTCACTACTATCTGAACTCTTATTACAAGAATAAAGGAAACCGGCCAATACAACAAAGGCAATATAAATATATCTTTTCATGGCTTCTCTTTAATATGTAGTTAAACAA
>Ga0164313_10005270_pt1 | contig 11444 bp, 11 predicted proteins | sample GuaBasSedimGuay4_FD_113735 | JGI IMG/M metagenome (GOLD analysis project Ga0164313, IMG submission 113735) | Subseafloor sediment microbial communities from Guaymas Basin, Gulf of California, Mexico - Guay4, Core 4569-4, 0-3 cm | ecosystem: Environmental > Aquatic > Marine > Hydrothermal vents...
CCCGCCGCCCACCGCCGCCTCGGCACGTTCCCCGACGGTGCCCTGCGCGTGGGCGTGGGGCCGTTCAACACCGAGGAAGACGTCGATACACTCGTCGAGGCGATTCGCGATGCGGCCGGCGGTAAGATGTACACATGATTTCGAATTTCGAATTTCGAATTTCGAATTTCCGCCCCGCATCCCTAGTTATTGGGGGTGGGCGGGCGACAGGTTGCTCCTTTCCTGGAGCCGACTCATTGTGGTGGCGGGCCCTAAAGGACCTGCCTACAAAGGTTGCCAGGAGGCCTGCAGGCGGGTCCTTTAGGGCCCGCCACCATTCGGCAGCCGGTGATCCCAACTCAAAACTCAAAACTCAAAACTCAAAACTGACCCCCTCGCCGGATTCCGCATGACTATTTCAGCCAGCTCGCGCGATCTGTTATTGGTGTTTGGCAACGTGCAGCGTGTCATGCGTGCGGAGCGTGCGGCACGCGAGGCCGGTCTCGATGTCGACGCCGTGCCGGCACCACGTTCGGTGAGCTCGGAGTGCGGGGTTGTGCTCGAGGCACGGGCGGAGGAGGCCGGAGCTCTGTCGGACGTCCTCGCTCGGATCGAGCTCGAGCCGCAGGCGGTCTACCGTCGCCGTGACGGCGCCTGGACCCCGAGCGCGCTCGACGCGGTGATCACGGCCGAGACGGTCAACCTGACCGCTGGCTCGGCCTACGGCGGCTGCGGCGCCAAGCTCGCCAAGGGGCTGCTGGAAAAGATCCTGTGCGGGCTGCCACGGCTCGAGTCCGAGGACCTGTTGGTGGGCATTGAATTTGCCGACGACGCCGGCGTGGTGCGGGTGTCGGACGAGATTGCGATCATCCACACCACTGATTTCTTCCCACCGATGGTGGATGATCCCTACAGCTTCGGTCGTATCGCGGCGGTCAACGCGCTGTCCGACGTGTGGGCGATGGGCGGCACGCCGCTGGCGGGTATGAACCTGGTCAGCTTTCCGCTCGCCGAGCACGGTGGTGAGACCCTGAAGGAGATTCTGCGCGGCGGTCTGTCGGCGCTCGCCGACGCGGGCGCGGTGCTCGCCGGCGGCCACACGATCGAGGGTCAGGAGCTGCTCTATGGCCTCGCGGTCACCGGCACCGTCCACCCCGACCGAATCTGGCGTAATGCCGGCGCCGAGCCGGGCGACGCGCTGGTGCTCACCAAACCCCTCGGTACCGGGGTTATCACCACCGCGGCCAAAGCCGAGATGGTCAACCCAGCCCATCTCTCGACCGCTCTTCGTTGGATGGCGACGCTCAACCGCGAGGCCGCCGCGGCCCTGCACAAGGTTAATCCGCACGCTGTCACCGATGTCACCGGCTTCGGCCTCGCCGGCCACGGGGCCGAGATGGCCGAGGCCTCGGGCGTGGGTATCGAGATCGAGCTCGGGGCCCTGCCACTGCTTCCCGGGGCGCTGGAGGCCGCCGCCACCGGCCTCGTGCCCGCCGGTGCGGGCAAGAACCGCGACAGCATCGCCGCCGTGCTCGCAATCGACGACGGCGCCGACGAGCTCCGGGTCGATCTCTGCCTCGACCCCCAGACCTCGGGCGGGCTGCTCGCCGCCGTGCCGGCGAATGAAGCCGATGCCCTCATCCGCCGACTTCCCGGCGCCGCCATCGTCGGCCGTGTCACCAACGGCCCCACAGGCACGGTGAGGCTGGTTCATTCGGATTAACCGCCAAGACACCAAGGTCTTCACGAAGAAGACCACAAAAGTCTGTTAATTTGCGCCCGCCACCTCAGTTGGGGCGAGTGATTTTCGATCCCAGACCACCCTCGGATCTCGAAAAATAATCCTTCGTGATTTCTTGGTGATCTTGGTGTCTTGGTGGTTCAGGCGGACCTGACGCGCTGTAGGAGGATTCCCGCGGAGACGGCCCCTCACCGGATGATGGCGATCTCGATTCCCAGGTCGAGGGTGGCCCAAACAGCGTCCGCTGTGAGGACGGGAGAAGACGTGGAGCGGGCCAGGGCGAGGCAGGCCCGGTCGCCCAGGGAGAGGCCAGCGCTTTGAGTCCGGGGGCGGAGGAGCCCGGCCGCCCATGCCAGGGCCTCGTCGAAAGGAACAATCTCGAGGCCCAGGTTGAGGGCTCTGCGGATGTCCGCTTCGGGCATATCATGCCCGGCGAGCTTGGCGACCACCTCGCTGAGGTTGACCGAGCACACTAGAGCCCCCGGGAGGGTCTCGAGCACCCGGTCGCTCCCCGGTTCTCCCTGGAGGAGGGCAAGGAGCGCGGAGGCATCCAGCACAGCGTTACTCATCTGCCAATTCTCTCCTCCGTTCGGCGACGAGACTTTCGGCGAGGCTCTCGTCAGGTTCGACGTAACGGCGTACTAGCTCTTGGGCACGCCGGGCCGCATCTGCGACGGTCATCAGACGGATCTCCCGACCCTCCACATCGACGATCAGCTGGTCGCCGGGACGCAGCCCCAGGGCGCGCCGCACGACCGCCGGCAGCACAATCCTGCCATCGGAACCAAGTCGTGTCTTAATTTGCATAATCTGTCACCTTACTCATATTGTGGCAGAAAACCTCACTTCTGGCAAGACATTCAGCTCGTCGGCGGTCCGGGGATGACGGTCGCGCCTTCCAGTCCGAGGTGGTGGTCGATACCCCACACGGTCGAAATCCTCTTGGTCCGTATCCACACCAGGCTCGATGCATCCACGAAGGTGAGGCTGCGGCCGCGCAGGCCATCCAGCATGCGCCATACCTGCCGGCGGTGGGCGGCGTCACCATCGAGAATATCGAGGCCCGCGAGCTCATCGAGAAATGAACGGAAGAGCCGCGCCGCGTCCTCGCCGTGGCGGTGCAGGAACCAGCTGTAGGTCTCTGACACAACGAGGGTCGAAGTGAACCACGCTGGGTTCGGCCCACGAAAGAGGTCGACGACCTCGGCGTGAAGACGGTCCGCCCGCACCAAGTAAGCGATGAACGCGCCTGAGTCGATAAAGGCGCCCGCGTTCACGGGGTTTCGCGTCCGTACACCACCGTGTCTACTGAGGTGCTGGCATCCGGGTCACCGTCCTCGACGGCGCCGGCGAAGCTCGCCCACGCCGGCTCACCGCGCCGCTTCGCGAGCCTCCTCGCAAGGGCGCGCCGCACGAGCTCGGCAAAGGAGATGCCACACCGCCGCGCCTCCTCGCGCGCCGCCCGATAGTCCTCTGGGTCGAGTGAAATCTGGGTTCGAATCATGATAACAATATATATCAATGTGTTATCACCGTCAAACTACAGACCAGGTCTCTGTGTTTCGCTCTGTGCCCTCTGTGCCTCTGTGGTTCAACCCGACCGCAGGTGTTGAAGGAGAATTCCGGCGGCGACGGCGACGTTGAGCGACTCCACGTCACGGCCCATGGGGATGGTGACGGTGCCGTCGGCGAGCTCGGCGATTTCAGGCGTGAGCCCCGCGCCCTCGGCGCCGATGAGGAGGAGGCAGGGCTCGGGCGGGCGCCAGAGCGAAATAGGTGTGCCCTTGGCACCACTCGCCCACACCTCGCCGCCGGCGGCGCGCAGCCGCTCGACCGCACTCTCCGCCGTCACCTCGCGCTCAACGGGGAGGCGGAAGACGGCGCCGGCCGATCCCCGTACTGCTGCGGGAGAAAAACCGTCGGCACATCCTTGGGACATCAGTACTGCCACAGCGCCGAGGCCGGCAGCGGCGCGCACAATACCGCCGAGGTTGCCGGGATCCTGAACCCGGTCGAGCCACAGGGCGACGCCCCGCTCCCCCGACCACCGCGGCCATCGCGGCGTTTCGGCCACCGCCAACACACCCTGCGGGCTGCGGGTCGGAGCGAGGTCGGCGAGGACCGACGGCTCGAGCTCGAAGACGATCGAGGCCACCGCCTGCCACGCGGCTGCCAGGGGCTCAGCGGCGAGCTCCGGAGTGAGGTAGAGCTCGCGGATCGGCACCTCCCACCGCACCAGATCGTCCACAAGCCGCCGGCCGTCGACGATCACCTCGTCCTCACGACGGCGCCTGACCCTTCGCCTAAGATCCTTCACCCGTGCCCCGTGTCGCCCAAGCTTCTCAATCATGCAGTCTCCATCTCCGTCTCACAGCATGGCATTTCTGTGAAAACCGTCAAGGCTGAAAGATTTCGGATTTCGGATTTCGGATTTCGGATTTGACGTCCCGCAGCCTCAGTTCCCTTCCGGGAAGCCTGAGTCGGCGTCGCGCTGTTGCTGAGGACCTGGCAAGTCGCCCGCTATTCTCCCGGAACGAGGAACCTGGATGTTCTCGCCACGCATATCGCTTCCAACACCGTCGACATGTCACAAATCAGCGTCATAGGATAAAACCATGCCCTTATCTCGGAAAGCCACGTTGGGATACTGGCGGCCGGCGGCCGCCAGTATCCCAACGTGGCTTTCCGAGTGCGTTTAGTGGATATTTTCACAACCTTCTGAGATAATTCGCCACCCGTCGCAGATAGCGACGGCAGAAGGGAAGTGGCAACCATGAGCCTCTCCTTGATCGCCAAATCGATCGGCGAGTCCGCTACGCTCAAGCTCAACGAGGTGGCGGCCATTCTGCGCGCCAAAGGCGACCCGGTGATCCACCTCGGCGGCGGCGAGCCGAAGGGCAAGGCGCCGCTGGATGCAATTCTTGCTGCGACCGCGCTCATCAACTCGGGTGAGGTGCGGTACACGCCTCCGGACGGCATCCCTGCGCTCAAGCAGGCGATCATCCGCTACACCGAGGACTTCTACGGTTGGCGGCCGGCGCCTGAGAACGTGATGGCCTCGGGCGGCGCCAAACAGGCCATCATGTCGGCCCTGCACGCCATCCTCGACCCTCAGGCAGAGGTCATCTTCCCGGTACCCTACTGGGTGTCGTACCCCGAGATGGTCAAGCTCGTCGGCGCGGTGCCGGTGCCGGTCCATCCCGAGGACGGCAGCTTCATCCCCCGCATCCAGGACATCGAACAGGTCATCGGCTCCTACACCAAGGCGGTGATCCTCAACAGCCCCAACAACCCGTCGGGCGCGGTCTACCCGGCGGACTTCGTCAAGGACGTGGTCGAGCTGTGCGAGAAGCGCGGTCTGTGGCTGATCATGGACGACATCTACCACCGGTTGATCTTTGACGGCCGCCAGCGGGTCAACGCCTATGACTACGCCAAGGACCGCACCGACAACTCTAAGCTCGTCATCATCAACGGGGTCTCCAAGCAGTACGCCATGACCGGCTTCCGAATCGGCTGGGCGGTGGGCAATACCAACCTCATCGAGGCCATGACCAACATCCAGGGACACGAGACTTCGGGGCCGTCGGCGGTCCTCCAACACGCCGCCGCCGCCGCCATCAACGGCATCCAGTCATCGGTCGACAGCCTCCGCACCACCCTGGAGAACAACCGCAACGTCCTCATGGAGCAGCTGCGCTCCTTCGACGGCGTCCGCATCGAGGAGCCCGGCGGCACCTTCTACTCTTTCCCCGACTTCAGCCATTACGACAAGGATTCGGTCAGGCTGTCGGAGTTCCTGCTCGAGAAGGTGCAGGTGGTGACCGTCCCGGGGGTCGAGTTCGGCAAGGAGGGTCACCTCCGGATCTCATTTTGCGGCTCGATCAAGGAAATCATCGAGGGCGTCGAGCGCATGAAGTGGGCGCTCGACCCCAACGCCCCGAACGAGCTCTACATCGGTGAGCGCAAGCTGGTGAGGGATTGGACATGAGCAAGTACCTGAAGTTCGACACGCCCGCCACCGGCCAAGCCGGAGACCTCAAGAGCCGTTACGGTCTGAAGAACCACGGGCTGGTCCACCTCGATCGCGTGTTTTGGAACCTGCCCGTGCCGGCTCTTTACGAGGAGGCCACATTCCGAAATGAGGGTTTCGTCGCCCACGGCGGCCCGCTGGTCGTCAACACCGGCAAGTGGTCGGCTCGTGCCGCTCAGGACAAGTACATCGTCCGCGAGTCGTCGACCGAGGACAAGATCTGGTGGGGCGAGTACAACCGTCCCATCACGCCCGAAAAGTTTTCGAACCTCTACTCCCGGGTTCAGGCGTATCTCCAGGACGAAGAGCTCTTCGTCCAGGACTGCTTCATCGGCGCCGACCCTGAGTACCGGATGCCGATTCGAGTGATCGCCGAGGATGCCTGGCACTCGATCTTCGCCCGCAACATGTTCATCCTTCCCAAGACGCAGGAGGCTTACCTGGACCACGTTCCCGACTTCACAGTGATCGCGGCCCCGTCCTTCAAGGTGGATCCGCGGATTGACGGCACCCGCTCGGAGACCGCCATCATCCTCAACTTCGCCGAACGGCTAGCCCTGATCTGCAACTCGAGCTACGGCGGTGAGATCAAGAAGAGCATGTTCACGGTCATGAACTACCTCCTGCCGCTCAAAGAGGTGCTGGCCATGCACTGTTCGGCCAACGTCGGTGCGGACGGCGACGTCGCCCTCTTCTTCGGCCTCTCCGGAACCGGCAAGACCACCCTGTCGGCGGATCCCAAGCGCCGCCTGATCGGCGACGACGAGCACGGCTGGTCATCAACCGGCGTCTTCAACTTCGAGGGCGGCTGCTACGCCAAGGTCATCCGCCTGTCGGCCGAGCACGAGCCCGAGATCTACGCCACCACCCGTCGCTTCGGCACGATCCTCGAGAACGTCGTTATGGACCCGACCTCGCGCCGGCTCGACCTCGACGACGACCGTTACACCGAGAACACCCGTGCCGCCTATCCGCTCGAATTCATCCCCAACGTGGTGCCCGATGCCATGGTCCAGTCGCACCCCAAGAACGTCATCCTCCTGACCTGTGACGCACAGGGGGTGCTGCCCCCGATCGCCCGCCTCGACCCCGAACGCTCGGTCTACCATTTCATCTCCGGCTACACCTCGAAGATCGCCGGCACCGAGATCGGCCTCGGTATCGAGCCCGAGATCGCGTTTTCGGCATGCTTCGGTGCGCCGTTCATGGTTCACCACCCCTTCACCTACGCCGACCTTCTGCGCGCCAAGATGCTCCAGCACGGCGCTACCTGCTGGCTGGTCAACACCGGCTGGGTCGGCGGCGGTTGGAATACGGGCAAACGGATCTCGATCCGTCACACCCGCAACCTGCTCAACGCCGCCCTCGAGGGCAAGCTCGACAAGGTGAAGTTCCGGAAGGACCGGCTCTTCGGCTTCGAGGTGCCACTGTCCTGTCCCGACGTGCCCGAGGACGTCCTCGACCCCTCGACCTCGTGGGGCAATAAGGACGAGTACTGGAAGCGGTACGACGCCCTCGCCGCACGGTACATCGAGAACTTCAAGCGCTTCGCCGATGGCTGCCCGCCAGAGGTCCTCGCCGCAGGGCCGATGCGTCTCAAGGACGTCGAATAGAACCACCGCACGGTGCCTGGCTTCAGCCTGGCACCGCCATGCAGTTTCCGCCAGGCACCGCCAAGGACGTACCCAAACACCCGTGGCGGTGCCAGGCTGAAGCCAGGCACCGTCCCACGCTTCGATCGGCCTTTACGACTGCGTTGGGAAGCGTTTATTGGCAAACGTCGGCGGCTCGAGAGGCGAGATCGTTGGTTTAGCGCGTGGCTCCTTCGGCGCGAACGACAGATAGAGCGCGACCCAGCAATAGGCGCTGCCCAGCCAGGCTGGCAACAGCACCAGCCATGCCGCGAGGCCTTCCACCAGCAGCGGCAGCGCGAGCAAGGCGAAGCCCGGGAGGCTCCATAGTATGAGCGTCCACAGCGACCGGATCGGCTGCCGAAGGGTTGAACCGAGGCCGCGCAGCCATGCCACCACCGCCGAGCGGCGGCCGGACTCTCCGAGCAGCCACGCCCCGCGGAGGGTGGCGAGCCAGCAGATGCTCATCACAACCACGGTGAGGACGAGGCCCGTCGCGAGAAGAACACCCGCACGCCCCCCTCCGGCGGCCGTCTCGGCGCTGCGGATGAGGGGTTTGAGCGGTACCCAGATTGCCGCCAGCATTGCTGCAGTGACCGCTACGGCAACCACCACGAGCCGTGCGTAGCGCCACCACCAGACGATTCCGTGGCCGAGGATCTCTGCAAGTTGGACGCTGGCGGCACCTGCGCCTTTCCACCACCGCACCACCCCCCCATGCCACAAGACCGACCACGCGAGGAGCGCGAGGACCCCCGAACCCAGGGCGAGGGCGAGCAGGCCCGCAACCGGGCGGATCACCTCGACCAGAATCAGCATGCTGTCACCCGGCGGCAGGGGGCTGTCCGGCAAATTGGCGCGGGTCGCACCGACGGCCCGATTCATCACCAGTTGCGCTGGCAGGAAGACAGCCATTGACATCAGCCACACTGCCGCAACCAACTTGCGCAGCCGCAGTGCGAGACGAAGTCCGGATCCCGGGGACGGTGTGTCGGCCACTCTCAGCTCCACTTCAGAAACATATTGCCGGCAATACCGAGAAACTCTCGCACCCACCACAGCGGATGATCCTCGCGGGCCGGTTTGTCGCGCCAGTAATTGTCGGCGCGTCGGGTCTCGAGCGCCCACACTCCGTCGGGATCCACAACCACCTGCGCCAGCCGCTCGGACCCCTCGAGCCTCCAGCTCACCCAGCGTTCCTCACCCCCCCACGTGCGCCGTTCCGAGGCGCCGTCGGCCCATGTCAGCTCGACATCCACCGGCCCGATAAAATCGCCGAGCCGCGCCAGCTCGACATCCACCTGCCAAATGTCGGAATCAGCCGCTTCGTCGTCGGCACCGTCGGTCTCATCTCCCTCAATAACGTGCCACTCGCCGCCGTCCCAGGAAAATCCTCCAGCCGTCTTCGGCGTGCGCTGGCGCACCGATGTCACCGCCCAATCGGGAACGGCGTCGCTCCAGATCGCCTGTTCGAAAAACGGGCCCAGGTCCTGCCCCGCCGCATCGCTCAGGGTGGCCACCAGGTCATGACCCGACGGGTGACCGAAGGCATGCCGATCAAAGTAGGACCGCAGACCAAGGGCCATCGCCTCGGCGCCGATCAGACCCTCGGCGGTGCGCAAAACGACCGCGGTCTTGGCGTACGAGGCGAGGTAATACACCCAGCGCCGCCGGTAGTCCCACGCCCTGACGCCAACCTTGACCGGCACCTGAGGCACCGCCAGGGCGAGGCGCTCGGCGCCCCAGTAGGGAAAGGGCCGGATCTCCGGCACCAGCCCGTCGGCTGCAATCGCGGTCATGCATTCGAGCTCGGCGTACGTGTTGACGCCCTCATCCAGCCACGCCTCCTCGAACTCGTTCGACGCCAGCATCCCCTGGAAGTACTGGTGACCGAACTCGTGCACCGTCACGGCTTCAATATCCGATGACCAAGAAAACGGGGAGTAGGCATCAAGGCGGTTGGCGCCGGTGCCGATAAAGTTCGGGTACTCCATTCCGCCCGCTTCCTCGGCGCCCCTGGGCGGCGACACGATCGTCAGCTGCGGGTAGGGGTAGGGGCCGTAGAAGAGGCCGAACCATGCGACCGAGAGGCGCGCCGCCCGCACCATTCGCGGCGCGAGGACCCGCTGGGCACGGGGCACGATCAGGCGCAGCCGCATCGGCGGCAACTCGAGCTCGGCGGCGCTCAGACCGAGCAGAGACTGCGCCCGTTCGAGCCACTGCAACGGCACGTCGCGACCGGGGGAGAAGTCGGTTTCCACGACCTCCATCAGATCCGGTGGCGCCGCGCACCACGCAAAGTCGTGCACCCGTTCGGCGCGGTACGTTACTGTCCGCCGTCCGCCATCCGCCGGAGCGCTCCCGGACTCGACCCCGGTGGCGCCGAGAACCCAATTTTCTGGGAGGGTGATCGATACCCGGTACCTGCCAAAGTCGGCGAAGAACTCCGATGAGGCGTGGAATTGATGGCAGTTCCACCCCTCCTCTCCCTCAAAAACGCCCAGCTTCGGGAACCATTGGCCAACGAGGTAAAAGTCGTCCATAAAGCCGGTTCGCGCGATAACTCGCGGCAGCTGAGCCGAGAACTCGATCTCGAGCTCGACGACGTCGCCCGGCTCGACGACCCGCCCCAGCGCCACCCGCGCGACGCTGAAGTCATCGGCGTTGTCATCGTCCGGACGCACGAACTCCATTTCCGGCATCAGATCGACACTGCCGTCGAGGACCATGCGCTCGATACGCACCCACCCCCAGTCATCGGACAGTGCGACTCGGCCGCGCAACGAGCTGCCTCTGAGCTCGCGCATGAACGTGGTTTCAGAGCTCGCGAAGGCGTTGAGATACAGGTGGAGGTAGATTTCGTCGGTGGGCGTGGCGGTCGAATTGGTCCACCGGACTCGCTCCGAGGCCTGGAGGCGGTGGGTGTCCGGATCGAGGCTGACCTCGATCTCGTAGTCGGCGGTCCCAGCGTCGGCGGCCACGACCGGTCCCATGGTCAACGCCGCCGCAACCAGCCCAAGCAGCAAGGAGCCAGCTCGATGAGTACATCTCACGCCCATCAACAGAGTGTACCCGAGCGGGCCGACCCTTTCTCCCAAGAAACTCCGCGAGTTCTCAGGAGTGCGGGTTCGGGGATCGGGCTTGAGATCTAGCGCCGAAGGCGCGACAGATACATAGCCTGGGGCGTGAGCCCCAGGAATCGAGATGCGTCCATTCGAAAAGCCCTGGAGGGGCGACAGATTGCGGCTGCGGCGTGAGCCGCAGTCATATTCTCCTGATTGTCTGTCACCCCTTCGGGGTTTGACTCATTTTGGTTCGCGTGGTTCCTGGGGCTCACGCCCCAGGCTATGTATGTTTCGCCGCTTCGCGGCTGACGATCCATCTTGCGCCAGTTTCATGAGAGTGCGAGCCGGACCTCTGCGGGCTGGCCAACCGCACGGAGAAGCATTACATTAGAGTACGGAGTTGATTGTGCGACGAATTCTCACCGTCATAGTATTGGCGATCGCAGCGAATTTCGCGGCGGCGGCGGATGTGGATTTCTCCCTCAATATCGACAAGATCTCGCTGACGCCGAGACCCGATCCCCGAAAAGAGGCGCGGCTTGCCGAGTGGAACTCACCGATGGGCCGGCTGATACACAACTTCAACCAGCAGCAGGCGTGGATGATGCGGGGGACCATGCCGGGCGGTGAACGGGTCCACGGCCTCGCGGTCAAGGTCAAGGTTCAGAACGGCCTTCCCATACACCTGCTGGCAGCCACGATGCAGGCGAGCACCGCGATCAGCGAAGCCAGGATCGCCGTCGTTCAGTGGCCCTGGAGCACGGACGTGGAAGAACCAGTGTTGTCCCTCGACGAACAGCTCTCGCTGCTACTGGGGAATCGGCTCACGGGGAGCCGATAGGTATTAGGTATTAGGTATTAGGTATTGGGTATTAGGTTTTAGGTTTTAGCTCATCGCAGCTTCCCACCGGCCCTCTACCTGGGTTCCAGTGTTGATGCCTCGGTCCGTCCTACATGCCCGACATTCAGTGGAACGTCGAGTCGTTGCGATGGTC
>Ga0164313_10005271_pt1 | contig 11444 bp, 10 predicted proteins | sample GuaBasSedimGuay4_FD_113735 | JGI IMG/M metagenome (GOLD analysis project Ga0164313, IMG submission 113735) | Subseafloor sediment microbial communities from Guaymas Basin, Gulf of California, Mexico - Guay4, Core 4569-4, 0-3 cm | ecosystem: Environmental > Aquatic > Marine > Hydrothermal vents...
TGCACGAACATGTCAATCATCTTTTTGTCAATATCCTGCTACTCAGGGAGCAGTCGACACTTTACGAATATTCACTTGATGAACTCGCTGCCCGTAAAAAACTTGTCGCGGCAGGTGTGGAATACGGGACAATTCTCCCGAGTGAACTGACGCATATCACCGTCAGTGAATTGCAACTCAAAGCACAACGGGCAGATGCCAGGACAAGGGTCTCCGGCATGATCCGTACACTATCCAGGATGCTGGGTGTAGAATTGGCCGAAGATATCACACTGGAGCTCCCCGAGCTCGCTGATGCTGAGATGATACCCGAACTGAAAAGGCCCGAGCTCGAACTCTTTGACCTTCAGCGCGATGCTGTCCTCGCTCAATCAGATATGATAGACGTCAGCCGACGGCCGCATCTGAGCGCATTTGCACAGGCAGGTGTGGGATATCCCAACCCCGTGAACTTCTTTGATACAGAAGTGGCTCCTTTTGGAATAGTCGGGGTGAATTTTGCGTGGCGCATTACAGACTGGAAAAAACAAGATCTCGAAAGAGACATTCTGTCGCTGCGCGCTCAACAAATTACCTATGCCAAGGAGACATTCGAATTCAACCTGAGTACCCAGGAAGAAAATTACCTCAGCGAAATAAACCGCATACGGGATCTGGCGATTGTTGATGAACAGATCGCGCAGCTTGAAGCTGAAATTCTCGTACAGCTAGCAGCACAACTCGAGGAAGGGGTGATCACATCAGCCGAATATATCTCACAGGTAAATGCCGAACTGCGGGCACGGCAGAGCCTGCTCATACACGATACCGAATTACTTAAAACACAACTTGACTTCTGGAATTCCAGAGGTGGATTATAATTGACTATTCGAATAAATTAAAACATATGTATCGATTAACCGGAATATTCCTGCTCATTGCTCTCTTCAGCGCTTGTACAGAAACTGATGACCTGTCCGACGCATACGGCAATTTTGAAGTGGACGTCACTACCATCAGTTCTGAAGCGAATGGCCGTCTGCTCTTTCTGGATGTCAGTGAGGGGGCGAAACTAGATATAGACAAACTTGTAGCACAGGTAGATACCACTCAACTGCATCTGCAGCGCGCGCAAATCAGGGCGAGTATCCAAACCCTTCCCAAAAAATTGAGAAACACATTGGATGATATTGAAGTCTTGCAGCGTCAACGCGCCAATCTTGTCAGAGAGCGCGATCGTGTGGAGCGATTGATCGCAAAGCAGGCTGCCACTCCTAAACAACTCGATGACCTGAATGGTAAAATTGAGGTCGTAGATCAGCAAATTGCCGCGTTACGCACGCAGACTCAGACAGGTAACTCGGCCATTCTCGCTGAAAAAGGCCCCCTTTTGGCACAGATTGAAATCATCAATGAACAAATTCGCCGCTCTACGGTCTACAATCCTGTCGAGGGTACTGTACTGACAAAGATGGCCGAGCCGTACGAACTGGTACGCGCAGGGTCACCGCTGTATCGCATTGGCTCGCTGGACACAATGACCCTGCGATTTTATGTCGATGGCCTGCAGCTTCAGGATATCAAACTGGGCCAGGAAATCGAGGTGCTGATCGATAGTGGTGAGGATGGATACAAAGAACTCACAGGCAAGATAAGCTGGATATCCGCCCAGGCTGAATTTACGCCAAAGACGATTCAGACAAAAAAGGACAGGGTCAATCTGGTATATGCCCTGAAGGCCAAAGTTCCGAACAGCGAGGGATTTCTTAAAATTGGTATGCCCGCCGAGGTAAATTTTAATAAATAATAAACTTTGTACCGTGGTCAATAACGCCATCGAAATCAATAATATATCAAAGTCATACGGTGATGTCACTGCCGTAACAGGCGTCAATTTGAATATTGCAAAGGGCGAATTATTTGGATTGATCGGGCCGGATGGAGGGGGTAAAACGACGTTGTTCCAAATATTGACAAGCCTCCTTATCCCCGACACGGGTCATGCCATTGTAGAGGGTCTCGATACCGTAAAAGACTTCCGAAAACTGCGTAAGATTATTGGGTATATGCCGGGAAGGTTTTCCTTGTACCCGGATCTTTCAGTCCACGAAAACCTGGAATTTTTTGCGACCATTTTCAATACAACAATTGAAAAAAACTACCACCTCATTGAGGACATCTATGTGCAACTGGAGCCTTTCAAATCGCGGAGGGCGGACAAACTGTCGGGGGGGATGAAGCAAAAACTTGCGCTTTGTTGTGCGTTGATCCACCAACCGGTGGTCTTATTCCTAGACGAGCCTACAACAGGAGTGGATGCGGTCAGCAGGGAAGAATTTTGGGTGATGCTCAAACGCCTGAAGCAAAAGGGCATCACAATCCTTGTCAGTACGCCGTACATGGATGAAGCATCACAGTGCGAGCGGATAGCCTTGATACAGGATGGACGTATCCTGCAAGTGAACACCCCGACTGCTGTGACATCCGGATTTGACAAGACACTATTTGCAGTGCGCAGTGATGACTCATACAAGTTGCTCCTCGATTTGAGAACATTACCGTTTGCCAAACGCACAGAGCCTTTCGGCGAATATATGCACGTGACGACCGAACCTGACGTGACTGCAGAATATATCGCTCAGATACTCAATTCGCGCGGTCATAAATCGATAGAGGTGAAACCGACGAGCGCAACTGTTGAAGATGTATTTCTTGACCTAATGTAATGCCAATGCCTTCTGAAATTGTCATAAAAGTAAATAACCTCACAAAGAAATTCGGCGATTTCACCGCTGTAGACCAAATCACATTTGATGTCAAAGTCGGTGAGATTTTCGGTTTCCTCGGAGCCAATGGTGCAGGAAAGACGACTGCGATTAAGATGCTGATTGGATTGAACCGGCCGACTGATGGAGAAGCACAAGTAGCCGGATATGACGTGTACAGGGAGACTGAGAAAATCAAGCAAAACATCGGCTATATGAGCCAGAAATTCAGCCTGTATGAAGATCTGAGTGTGCGACAGAATATTGAATTCTACGGTGGCATCTACGGCTTGCCACGCAAAGCTATCCGAAAGAAGACCGATGAAATCATCCAAAAACTCGGCCTGCAAGACCGGGCAAAGAAAGTGGTTGGAGACCTGCCACTGGGATGGAAGCAGAGGCTCGCTTTCGCAGTGGCTGGCGTGCATGACCCCAGGATCATTTTTCTAGATGAGCCAACAGGTGGCGTAGATCCGGTCACGCGCAGACAATTCTGGGAGATGATATACGAATCAGCCAACAATGGTGTGACAATTTTTGTCACCACACACTACATGGATGAGGCAGAGTATTGTGACCGGATCAGCATCATGGTAGATGGCGAAATCAAAGCACTCGGAACCCCGGCAGAATTAAAGGCAAAATTCTCTTCAGAGACAATGGACGATGTATTCATCAAACTTGCGAGAGGGTGATCAAAATAAATAAGAGATAAAATCATGCACAGAACGTTTTGGGCAATTGCAAAGAAAGAAATGTACCATATCCTCAGGGATACGCGGACATTGATCATCCTCTTCGGGATGCCCATTGCACTTGTGATCATTTTTGGATATACCATCAGCAATGAATTTAAAAATGCCTCCATTTCGGTCATTGATCAGTCACGCGATGATCTGAGTAAATCATTTATCGAGCACCTCACATCTTCGGGGCATTTCAGACTGGTCACAACCGGAAAGAAAGTAGAAGACCTGGAGCATGCGTTTAAGGCAGGACAAATAAAAATGGGAGTGATCATTCCTCCAAAATTTGAAACTCAATACTACAGGAATAATACGGTCACCGTCCAGATCATCACAGATGCCACTGAGCCCAACTATGCGGCCACACTCAACAATTATGCGATCAATATCATCAGCTCTTTTAATAAAGGGGACCCTGCACTATCCAGCGCCCCATATCGCATCGATATTAAAACCCGCATGTTTTACAATCCTGAACTCGTAGGTGCTTATAATTTTATCCCGGGAGTAGCGGCGTTGATCCTCATGCTGGTCAGCGCCATGATGACCTCGCTGACCATTGCCAAGGAGAAAGAGACAGGCACGATGGACCTCCTGCTGGTCTCTCCGGTTCCTCCTTTGATCATCATTCTGGGAAAAGTTGCACCATATATTATTCTGTCTTTTATCGACGCCCTCATCGTCTTTGCCATGGGGTACTATATCTTTGAAGTGCCCATCCTTGGCAGCTTACCCCTCCTACTCCTGATGAGCCTGATATACCTGATGGTTGCATTGTCACTTGGTGTACTGATATCAACAGTAGCTGACACACAACAGACCGCGATGATGGCCTCCATGTTTGCCCTGCTGCTTCCGACCATGCTTCTTTCCGGCTTCATTTTTCCAATTGCCAGCATGCCCACACTTCTTCAGGTTATTTCGAGGATTATTCCCGCCACATATTTTATTGATATCGAAAAGGCTATCATGCTTAAAGGGGCCGGCTGGGAAGTCATACAGCAATCGGCAATCGTAATGGTAGTAATGGTAATTGTTTTGCTCCTGATCACATGGAAGAACTTTAAAATTATCCATAAGTAATTAATTATGGTGCGACTATATTATATCATCCGCAAAGAATTTATTCAGATCAGGCGCAACAAGGCGATGCTGCCGATCATGACAATACTTCCGATTGTACAGCTCATTTTATTGTCCTATGCCGCCGACAATGAAGTAAAAAATGTAAACCTCGATATCCTCGATCAGGACCGCTCTGTGTATTCAAAACAACTCATCGAAAAAATCCGTATTTCTGACCGGTTCAATATTATTGAAATCTCCTCCTCAATGCATCAGGCTGATAAACTCATGCAAGACGGAGAGGTCGACATCATCCTTGCCATTCCCCCTCAGTTCGAAGTTGATTTTCATAAAAATAAAGCGGGAGATCTGCAACTCCTCGTCAACGCGATCAATGGTCAGCAAGCCACCGTTGGGGCCTCATACTTATCGGCCATCATCCAGTCATTCAACCAGGAAATCAGGGCAGATGCTGCTCCATCTCTGGCTATGACCGGGTCCATGCCAGAGCCCATGCCACGCATAAGCACAGAATATGCATACTGGTATAACCCGGATCTCAATTACAAGTACTTTATGGTACCCGGTATACTGGGCGAGTTGGTGACGATCCTGGTGATGCTCCTCACTGCGATGAATATTGTGCGGGAGCGCGAGATAGGCACGATTGAGCAGATCAATGTCACACCGATCAAGAAGTGGCAGTTCATCCTCGGAAAGATGATACCCTTCCTGATACTTGGCATGGTCCTCATGGTCATAGGACTCACGCTCGGCAAACTCATCTTTGATGTACCGATGCGTGGAAACCTGGCCATCGTCTTTGCATATTGCTTTGTAAATCTCACGGCTGTGCTCGGTCTCGGGTTGTTTATTTCGAATCTTTCCGACACCCAACAGCAGGCGATGTTCACCACTTTCTTCTTCGTTATCATTTTTATCCTGATGAGTGGGTTGTTTACCCCGATAGAGAGTATGCCGGAGTGGGCGCAGTATTTTACGATCCCAAATCCCATCGCACACTTTGTGAGTGTGATGCGTGCCGTGCTGCTCAAGGGGAGTGGCTTTGCCGATGTCGCATATCACTTCCAGGTGACAGCAATACTGGCTGTGGTATTCAATACGCTTGCTATCTGGAGCTATAGTAAGGTATCCTAGGAAATTTCATTGACACAACAAATTCTCCGGATAAAGCATCTTATAGGTACATTGGATGAGATTTTGACAGGAGCCGGTCTGACATACACAGGGTGCTCAATTTTACAATAGTAATTATGGCCTTATTCAACTTCTTTCACACGCCACAACCACAGCGGTACAGGTATATTCCGAGATTTTATGATCCGGATAAGGAAGAACTTGAGGCCAGAATTGAGCAGGCTAAGCCAGGAGGTCCGGATGATTTTTCTCCTGAAGCGGTAAAGGTGCGTATGAAAGCAGGTTTCAAACGGGGTCATACGATCGATCGAAAATTTAAACGCAAACTGAGGAGGCGAGCAAACCGCAGGGTGATTCTCATTGGTGTTGCTCTGGCACTTATTTCCATGTATCTCATCTGGGCAAATCTTGATGCCATCCTGAATTTAGCAAAGTGATCGCTCGATTGCGTGCCTGATGACATTTACTAAAACAGGCGTTATCTCTACCTAAAATCCCGTATTTTGGGCCTTCTTTTTGAGGCGATAAATTGTATTAATTCCAACCCTATGTCAGACATTATCCGGTTACTCCCGGATGCCATAGCCAACCAGATTGCTGCGGGTGAAGTCATTCAGCGCCCTGCTTCGGTCGTGAAGGAACTCATCGAAAATGCAGTCGATGCGGGGGCTACTGATATACAGGTCATTGTCAAGGAAGCCGGCAAAGCCCTTATAAAGGTCGTGGACAACGGCAGGGGAATGTCAGAAACTGACGCCCGCATGAGCCTGGAACGGCACGCAACCTCCAAACTGCGCACGTCCGAAGATCTGTTTGCGATCAGATCCATGGGATTTCGCGGCGAAGCACTTGCATCCATTGCCGCCATTGCTCAGATGGAGATTCGCACAAAACAGGAGGATGATGATGTGGGGACGCGCATCGTAATTGAGGCAAGTCGTGTGAAAACTCAGGAGCCCACCCAGTGTGCCCCGGGAACTTCGATTGACGTCAAAAACCTGTTTTTCAATGTGCCTGCCAGACGGAAGTTTCTCAAGTCTGATCCTGTCGAGTTCAGGCATATCACGGAAGAATTTGCACGTGTGGCACTCGCGTATCCCGGTATTGGCTTTTCGCTGCACCATAATGATATCGAGATTTATCGCTTACCACCTGGCAAATTGAGACAGCGTGTCATTGGAGTGATCGGCAAAAAGCACAACGAGCATTTGGTACCTGTTTCAGAGGAGACGAGCTATGTTACCATCAAGGGCTTTGTAGGAAAGCCGGATGCGGCGAAGAAATCTCGCGGCGATCAATACCTCTTTGTCAACAATCGATTTATCAGGAGTCCATATCTACATCATGCCATCAGGGCTGCATTTGACGAAATGATCGCTTCGGGTGCACATCCACTCTACATCATATACCTTGAAATCGACCCTTCCAAAATTGACGTCAACGTACATCCGACCAAACAGCAGATTAAATTTGAAGACGAAAAGATCATTTATAACTACTTGCGTGTTTCAGCAAGGCATGCGCTTGGGAAATACAGTGTCACGCCAAGCCTAGATTTTGACCAGGAGAGAGCGTTCAGGCCCGACCATGGCATGCGGCCACACGATCCGTCTGGCGGGCTACAGCGTACCAACATTCAACATTGGGACAAGCTCTTTGAAGGAATGCAAAACGATGCTGAGCAAGTCAATACTTTAACACTGCAAAGTGAAGTGTTTGCAGATGATCCGGATCGTATCGCTCCTGCGGATGACAAACGTAACGCACCCTATCAACTGCACAATACGCTGCTCATCAGTCAGATAAAGTCCGGAGCATTGGTCGTCGACCAGCAAGCGGCCCACGAGCGCATTCTGTACGAACGCTTGTTGAAAGCCCTTGATGTTGAAAACCCGGGCGTGCAGAAAGTACTTTTCCCGCTAACATTGGAGTTGAGCGCCGGTGATGCTGCTGTTTTCAAGGATCTCCTTCCGCTGATCAATGGGCTGGGGTTTGAAGTCGAGGATTTTGGACAGAATAGCTTCGTCATTCATGGCACTCCTGCGATTCTGGAGGGCGGGGACGAAAAACAGACCCTTCTCGACATGCTCGACAAGTTTAAAAACGACCTTGACCCAATCGTTGGGAACAAAGAAAAAATGGCAAGAGCGCTAAGCCTGAGTACTACTACCAAAAGAGGGACATTTCTTCCCGTTGAGGAGCGACAGACACTCATTGATGTACTTTTTGCCTGTGAAAATCCATATACTAGCCCATCCGGTCGAAAGTGTTTTGTTGTTTTAGAACTTGAAGAGTTATTAAAGCGTTTTAACAAGGATTGATTTAAGAAAAGATATGTTTCCACCAATTACAGGAGTCGTAAAGCAGTTAGTGATTATCAATGTTCTCGTATTTTTCGGGGCGAGTTTTCTTCTACCCGATCACGGCAACATTCTGGCGATGTCCTCGCCATATTCACCAAATTTTCGTGCGTTTCAAATCGTTTCGCACATGTTCATGCATGCCAATTTTCAGCATATCCTGTTTAATATGCTGATGCTCTACTTTTTGGGACCAATGGTAGAACAGGCTCTGGGCTCGAAGAAATTCCTGATTCTCTACCTCGTTTCAGGATTTGGAGCACTTGCAGCACATTTTCTGTTTTTCCCTTATTCTGGAGTCGTAGGCGCATCCGGAGCCGTTTATGGTGTCCTGATCGCATTTGCCACACTATTTCCCAATGTCCAGCTCATGCTCCTCTTCCCTCCTATTCCGGTCAAAGCCAAGTATCTGGCCCTCGGTCTGATTGTGATTGGACTTGTGTCCGGAGTTGGTGGTTATCAACAGGGAATTGCGCACTTTGCGCACCTGGGAGGGGCGTTGACCGCCTTCATTTTGCTGATTATCTGGAAAAAGGTGAACTTCAGGAGGTAAGGTTGCTTCGGATTCGAAAGGAATGAAAAAAGAAGGTTTTTCTTGATTTTAAAACAAGCTGACCCACAATCACATTACATTTAGGAGATGTTTAAATCGATCGCACAAGACGTGAAACAGCAGTTTGCCTTCGGTAATCGGATTACGCGATTGATCCTGTTCAATACTGCCGTCTTTGTTGCTGTCAACATTGTCAGACTGGTCTACACCATGGCGGCGGGCTTTGAGCCAGCATCAGGATTTAACCAATTCCTGAAATACCTCTCTCTATCGGCAGACTTGTCATTTGACTTCACGCATCCGTGGGTATTCCTCACGCACATGTTTTTGCATATTGGCTTCTTTCATTTTGCCTTCAACATGCTTTTTCTGTTCTGGTTTGGGCGCATACTCGGTGATTTCCTCGGTGATCACCGGATCTATCCCGTGTATTTGCTATCCGGGATTACAGGCGCGATTGTATTCCTGATTGCCGCCCCGTTTTCGCACGCCGCCATGGCATATGGCGCCTCAGCAGCGGTGATGGGAATCGTTGCCGCCGCAGGCACTATCGCACCTGACTTCAATATGCGTCTCATGTTTATCGGCAATGTGAGATTGAAGTATATCGTGCTTGTGCTGATTGCACTGGATGTTTTCGCACTGGGATCAATGGCCAACTTTGGAGGTCATATCGCACACCTCGGAGGCGCCTTGTTTGGATTTGTCTTTGTCGCCATGCTCCAGCGGGGTTCGGATATATCAGAACCTGTCAATAAACTGTTTGGTTGGCTCCAATCTCTGGTATCCAACGATTCAAGGATGCAAAAGAAAAAGAAGAAATCCCCCATGTTTGCACGTCACGTACGTCAGAGCAAGGGCCGTCAAAGTAGTGATAGCAGCCAAAAGCAGAAGAGTGGATATCAGGAAGAGCTCGATGTCATTCTCGAAAAAATCAAGGAGGCGGGTTATGAGAGCCTCACTGCTGAAGAGAAGGAATTTTTATTTCAGGCCAGTAAAAAATAGTTAGTGCAGAAAATCAGGCACTTCTTCATCTTTTTCAATGTGCTTGTTGTAGCAGCCACACTTCTGGCATATACAGCTCAAATGGTCCACCCTTCCAAAAGTGGGATCATCGCTGTGATGGGCTTACTTTTTCCAGTCCTTTTCATTGTCAATGTTGTGTTTGTCATTGGATGGCTCACGCTTAAAAAATATTACGCCCTATTATCACTGGTGGTACTCGCACTAGGCTGGAAACCAACGACCTCTCTCATCAATTTTTCTGGACTTGCACGTCAAGGTGATCAAGCAGGCATTCTTACAATAGGCACACTCAATGCACATCAGCTGATCGATCTGGATGCGTCGAGAAAACCAACGCGCCAGCAGATGGTGAAACTCGGAGAGCAGCTGATGCATCCCGATATCTTATGCATTGAAGAGGGAGGCGAAGCGTTTAAGTTTAAGGAGAGTTTGGGATATAAATACTCAAAGCGCATTCCAGCTTCGTACAGTATCCTCTTCAGTAATTATCCAATAGTCGCTTCCAAAAATCTGGATCTTTCACCCCACAAATCTCTTTCGGGATGGTTTGACATCAATATTGGCCCTGATACGTTGCGCGTATTTTTAATCCATCTGACGAGCAATAGCATGACAGCCGATAGCGAACGCCTGATGGCAGAAGGGGATATCCGCGATACTGAGACCTGGGGCAAGATGGGCGACCTGATCGGGCGATATGCACGGGCTGCCGGCGCAAGAGCAGATCAGGCAGAGATTTTGAATACGTATATCACCGAAAGCCCCTACCCAGTCATTGTTTGTGGTGACTTTAATGACGTACCCACGTCGTATACACTGACAAATATCAAAGGAGACCTCAATGACAGTTTTGTAGAAGCAGGATCAGGGCTTGGGATCACATACGCAGGAAAGGTGCCCGGATTGCGCATCGATTATATCCTCGTGGATCCGAAATTCAAGATTATTTCTCACAAAGTTCCAAAGCTCGGCGTGTCTGATCACAATCCAGTCATTGCGGGTATTCAAATCACAGATTTGTAAGTACTTTTGCCGCCATGAGCCTGAAGATTTATAACAGCCTCACGAGGCAGAAAGAAGAGTTTGTACCTATTCATGAAGGACACGTCGGCATGTATGTGTGTGGTCCCACCGTTTACAGCGATGTACACATCGGCAATTGCCGCACCTTCATCAACTTTGACGTCATATACAGGCACCTGCTTCACAAGGGGTATAAGGTCCGCTACGTACGAAATGTGACCGATGTAGGCCACCTCGTCGGAGATGTAGATATCGGAGGTGAAGACAAGATTGCCGAAAAGGCCAGGCTGGAGCAACTGGAGCCGATGGAAATCGTGCAGAGGTACAGCAATGGGTTTCATGAAATGATGCAGACGTTCAACAATCTTGATCCAAGCATTGAGCCACGGGCCACTGGTCATATCATAGAGCAGATCGCTATGGTTCAGGACATTCTCGATAATGGATATGCATATGAGGTCAATGGTTCTGTGTATTTCGATACGGTAAAATTTGCTAAAGAAGAAGATTACTACGGGAAGCTGTCGGGCAGGGTTGTTGAAGAACTCCTGACAGCTACGCGCGATGATTTGAAAAATCAGGAAGAAAAACGCAATCCGGCGGACTTTGCAATTTGGATCAAGGCAGGAGAGACACATCTGATGCATTGGCCTTCTCCATGGTCTGAGGGATTTCCGGGATGGCACCTCGAGTGTTCAGTCATGAGTACGCGATACCTGGGCAAGACATTTGACATCCACGGAGGTGGTACAGACCTCAAGTTTCCACA
>Ga0164313_10005272_pt1 | contig 11442 bp, 6 predicted proteins | sample GuaBasSedimGuay4_FD_113735 | JGI IMG/M metagenome (GOLD analysis project Ga0164313, IMG submission 113735) | Subseafloor sediment microbial communities from Guaymas Basin, Gulf of California, Mexico - Guay4, Core 4569-4, 0-3 cm | ecosystem: Environmental > Aquatic > Marine > Hydrothermal vents >...
GGACAGCAATATCGTCTACGTGGCGGCCCAGGGTCCGCTGTGGAACTCGGGTGGAGATCGCGGTCTTTACCGCTCGACCGATGGTGGCGAAAACTGGGAGCTTATCCTGGATATCGATGAAGACACAGGGATCAACGAATTCGTCATCGACGCCTCCAACCCGGATGTAATCGTTGCTTCCAGTTACCAGCGCCGACGCCATGTATGGACGTTGATCAATGGCGGTCCGGGTGGTGGCATTCACAAAACCACGGATGGTGGTAAAAACTGGCGCAAGCTGAAAGGCGGCCTGCCCGGTGGTGACCTGGGCCGTATTGGCCTGGCCGCAGCACCGTCAGATCCGCATTTGATCTATGCCATTATCGAAGCAGACAGCAAGGGTAAAGGCGTATACCGAAGTAACGACTTTGGTGAAAGCTGGGAGAAGCGCTCAGACCACATGACCAGCAGCCCACAGTATTACAACGAATTGTATGTCGATCCAAAAAACCCACAACGGGTCTACTCGATCGATACGTTCACACAGGTTTCCGAGGATGGCGGCAAAAACTGGGAGAAGATCTCATTCAAGCATCGCCACGTAGATGACCACGCATTGTGGATTGACCCAAACAACACCGCCCACCTGTATATCGGTGGTGACGGTGGTGTGTACGAAAGCTGGGATCGCGGTCAGTTGTGGCGTCATGTGCGCAACCTGCCGGCGACACAGTTCTATCGCGCTACTCCGGATAATGACTCACCTTTTTACAATGTTTGTGCGGGTACACAGGATAACTTCACGCTGTGCGGGCCAAGCCGCAATACCAAAACAGATGGCATCACCAACAGTGACTGGTGGGTTGCGCAATTTGGCGATGGATTCAAAGCACAGATCGATCCCACTGATGCCAACGTGGTTTACGCGCAGGCGCAGTATGGCAGCCTGGGGCGGTTTGACCGAATTAGCGGTGAACGATTGCAGATCACCCCCATGCCGGGCGCGGACGAGAATAACTACAACTGGAACTGGAGTTCACCACTGATCATCTCGCCGCATAACCCGAGCAGGCTGTACTACGGCGCCGAACGCCTGTTCCGTTCCGATGACCGCGGGGAAAGCTGGACGGCGGTTAGCGGAGACCTGAGCCGTGATATCGATCGCAATAAACTGGAGGTCATGGGCCGCGTATGGGGGGTCGATTCGATCGCCAAGAATGTTTCCACTTCGACCTACGGCGCCCTGATCTCAGTGGATGAAAGCCCACTGGTTGAAGGCCTGATCTATGCCGGCACCGATGACGGACTGATCCATGTCACCGAAGATGGTGGCGAAAAATGGAGCACCATAAGCTCGTTCCGCGGCGTGCCGGACATGTCGCTGATCGAAGACATCATCGCATCGCACCACGACGCCGATGTCGCCTATGCCGTCATAGACAACCACAAACGTGGTGACTACAAACCTTACCTGCTCAAGACCAAAGATCGGGGGGTCAGCTGGCAGCTTATCAGCAGCAACCTGCCGGAACGTGGCACGGCACACACCATCATCGAAGACCATGTCGATCCGAAACTATTGTTTGTCGGTACCGAGTTCGGGCTGTTTTTCAGCAATAACGGTGGTTCCGAATGGACCGAACTCACTTCGCTGCCAACGGTTGCCGTGCGTGACCTGGAAATCCAGCGCCGTGAAGGCGACCTGGTGGTGGGCACTTTCGGCCGTGGCATTTATATCCTGGATGATTATTCACCCTTACGCTCCAGCAAAGATGATCTGAAAGCCGAAGCCAGCTTGTTCGGTGTCCGTGACGCCTGGCTTTATGTGCCGGACGATCGCCGTGGCTGGGGTGGCAAAGGCGACTGGGGTGTGGGGCGTTATTCTGCTGACAACCCGCCATATGGCGCGGTCTTCGCCTATTACCTTTCCGAAGACCTGCAATCCCTGAAGGACCAGCGGCACAAAGCCGAAAAAGAACTCGCAAAAGAGGGCGACGACACCCCTTACCCAAGCTGGGAACAGTTGCGGCGTGAGGATCGTGAAGAAGCACCCTCCATCACACTCACCGTGCGTGACGCTGCGGGAAATATTGTTAAACGTATCAACGGCCCGGCCGGCAAGGGCTTCCATCGCGTCGCCTGGGATATGCGCTACCCGGCGCCGCACCCGGTCAACCTCAAACCCAAATCCAATTATGCTCCCTGGGCAGGACCACCACAGGGGCCGATGGCCATACCCGGGCAATACAGCGTGACGATGTCAAGACGTGTTGAAGGTGAGTCTGTCGAAATCTCTGCCACACAATCATTTGCGCTGAAGCCACTGTTTGAAGGTGGTTTGGTCACGGACGATCACCAGGCATTGCTTGAGTTTCAGATGCAATCCAACGATTTGTACCGTGCGATTGCCGGTGCCAACCGTGCCATGGGCGAAATCCAGGCGCGCATAGATCACCTGTTAAAGGCCGCCACTGACACGCCATCTTCTTCTGAAGCCCAGGCACAGTCTTTACGAGTGCTCAATGCCCGAATGCATGATCTCAAGGTCAAGCTCAGCGGTGACAGCACGATTTCCGGCAGAGCTGAAGCCGTGCCCATGTCCATTACCAGCCGAATTGGCAACATCGTTGGCGGTCACTGGGACAGCCAGTCTGCTGTGACGGCTAATTATCGCGATTCATATGCCGTCGCAGAACAGCAATTCGGGGAAGCCCTGGGAGAGTTGAAGTCAATCTCTGCCGACCTTGCTGAAGTTGAAGCATCGCTACAGGCCAAGGGTGCGCCGTGGACACCGGGGCGGATTCCGGATTGGCCATGAGCACCGTGATCGCTTGTAGGAGCCGCGTCTCGCGGCGATTCCATAACCCATGACGTAATTGGCTGACACCTATGTTCCTGCTTATTGTCTATGTACTGATAGCGTTGGTTTTCTCATTCCTGTGTTCCATCGCAGAGGCGGTAATACTGAGTGTGACTCCGGCTTACATCGCACTGCAGGAAAAGGAGGAAGAACCATCCGGGAGCTTACTGAAAAAGCTTAAGGCGGACATCAACAAACCGCTGGCCGCCATTCTCACGCTCAATACGATTGCACACACGATGGGGGCTGCCGGTGCCGGAGCGCAGGCAACTCTTGTATTTGGCAACGCTTACCTGGGTGTGATATCAGCTGTCCTGACTTTATTGATCCTGGTGTTCTCAGAAATCATTCCTAAAACCCTTGGTGCCCACTATTGGCGCCAACTGGCACCGGCAACCGCCTACAGCCTCAGAATACTGATCCGGGTGCTTTATCCGTTTGTCGTTCTGGCTGAAAAGCTGACCGGTGGCATGACCGAAGCCACCACTCTCAGCGGTTTCAGCCGCAGCGAGTTTGCCGCCATGGCCGATGTCAGCGCTGAAGAAGGCGTGCTGGCCGAGCGCGAGTCCGAGATACTGAAGAACCTGCTGCAATTACGTCAGATCCGCGTTCAGGATGTCATGACACCACGTACCGTTTTGTTTTCACTGCCGGAAACAACCACGGTGGAAGAGTTTTTCCAGACTGATGATCAACCGCAGTTTTCACGCATCCCGATTTATGCCGAAGATCCGGACCAGGTCAATGGTTTCGTATTGCGCGGGGATATGTTGCTGGCGCAGGCACGCGGGGAAACTGATAACACGCTGGCTAATTACCACAGGGAAATACTGGTGTTACCTGAGTCGGTTTCCCTGACCAATGCATTTAACCAGGTGATGGTTGATAAAGCACATATTGCGCTGGTGGTGGATGAGTATGGGGATTTGCAGGGTATTTTGACCCTGGAGGATATTCTCGAGACCCTGTTAGGGCTGGAGATTGTGGATGAGGCGGATAAGACGGTGGATATGCGGGAATTGGCGCGCAAGAAGTGGGAAGAGCGTGCTAAGAAAATGGGGCTGGATGTTTGATGAAAGCACGTCGTCCCTGACCAAAAGACGTACCGTCATCCCTGACCAAAAAAGGTTCCGTCATCCCTGACCAAAAGAGGTTCCGTCATCCCGGCGTAGGCCGGGACCTCCTCACGCTCTCGTAGTGCTGAAAAAGGGGCTTTTGTTTTTATAATGGTAAACGGATGGAGGTCCCGGCCTACGCCGGGATGACGTTGCACTCTTTCAAACAAATTCGTGAAACCGCCGTTTAGTTACTCGTACCGAAGCGCATCAATTGGATTCAATTGCGCGGCCTTGGCGGCAGGGACAATCCCGAAAATCACGCCGACCGCACCGCAAAAACCGAAGCTGAGCGCCACGGCCCATAGGGGTACATGGGCTGCAGGGAAGCCCGGTAATAAGGAAGCCACCCCTGCGCCCACGCCATAGCCAATGGCGACACCTACCAGGCCGCCAATCATGGTTAAGGTTAGTGCTTCAATCAGAAATTGCAGCAGGATGTCCTGGCGGGTTGCGCCGAGGGCCTTGAGGATGCCAATCTCGCGTGTTCTTTCGGTGACAGATACCAGCATGATGTTCATGATGCCGATGCCGCCGACCAATAAGGAGATGCCGACAATCCCGATCGACACCGCGGTAATGGTGCTGATGACCTTGTTGAATGATTCGGTCAGCTGCTCAGCGGTTTGCACTTTGAAGTCGTCCGGCTCGCCGGATTTAAGCCCGTGTTCCTGCCGTAATACCCTGCGTATCCGGTCCTTGATCTCTTCCTGGCGGTTCATATCATCAACGATCAGCTGGATCTGGATGTCGAGGTCACGCGATGCCCCCATGATGCGTTTGGCCGTGCCGTAGGGCAACAATACGTAGTCATCCTGCGAAAACCCCAGCAATTCACCGCGTTTTTCTATGACACCAACAATTTTGCACCACTCGTTACCAACCCGAAAAAACTCTCCGATGGGATCACCCGGGATTTCAAGATTTTCAATCACGTCAGCACCCACCGCACACACAAGCCGTCGCCGCGCATCGTCATCAGCGGTAAAGAAACGGCCTTTCTCGGGATAAACGCTGTTGACATCCAGGTAACTGGGGCCGATACCGATTACTTGAGAGAATGAAGTCTGTGAACGATAGCTGATGGCGCCGCGTCTGCCGCTTTGGGTATACAGAATTGGTGTGATGTCGGATATGCCATCTATACGATGCGTAATAAGCTGCATGTCGCTGTCTCTCAGCTTGGCAAAACGGCCCTGCAGCTGTTTTTTAAACGGCGTGTAGGAACGTACCGTCAAAGAGTTACCGCCCAGGCCCGCGAACTGGGCATTGATGGTATACGACAGACCCTGCACGATCGACACCACCGCGATGACCGAGGCCACCCCGATAATGATGCCCAGTGATGTAAGCAGGGACCGGAATCCATGCGCCCAGATAGATTCAAGTGCTGAACGGAAGCTTTCAAACAACATGAACATCAGTAAGCGGCGCCTCTTTGTTGTAGGTCAGATTCAATTTTGCCATCTTTTAATTGAATGACCCGGCCGCAATGTGCGGCAATGTCTGCTTCGTGTGTGACCATGATGATAGTCTGCCCCTGCTCATGCAGTTCATCAATCAAGCCCATGATCTCCCGGCTGGTTTTACTGTCCAGGTTACCCGTGGGTTCATCCGCCAGTAATATGGCCGGGTTTCCCACCAGTGCGCGGGCAATTGCAACCCGCTGGCGCTGCCCGCCGGACATTTCGTTGGGTCGCGAAGCCAGGCGATCACCAAGACCGACATGCTCAAGTGCTTCGCTGGCTATCCGCTGACGTTCTGCGCGCGGGATACCACGATAAACCAGTGGTTGCATGACATTCTTCAAAGCAGAGGCCCGAGATAACAGGTTAAAGCTCTGGAACACGAAACCGATCTCACGATTGCGGGCTTTGGCCAACTCGGCCTCACTCATTTCGCTGACATTAATGCCATTGAGCAGGTAATCCCCTTTAGTCACCCGGTCAAGGCAACCGATGATGTTCATCATGGTTGATTTACCCGAACCCGAGGCGCCTACAATGGCAATGTATTCATTGCGCGAGATGTCTACATCCACGCCATCCAGTGCATTCAGCACCTGGTCGCCCATTTTGTAAGTCCGGTAAACATCCTGAAGCTGGATGACCGGCGTGTCCTGATCAACCATTAGCCGACGGTCACCGATACTTCATTATCCCCTTCTTCTTCATCTTCTGTCTTTTCTTCGACTTCCTCACCATCCTGTAAATGTCGTAATACCCGGAACGGACCGGTAATCACGATCTCGCCCTCTTCCAGTCCTTCAAGAATTTCCTGGTCGCTATCGCTGGAAATGCCTGTCTTTACGTCTTTGCGGACCGCTTTGCCGTCTTCCATAACAAAAACAAAAGCCTGTTCGTCCTGGCCTTTGGCTGTCTCATCCAGCTCTTCGTCATAACGCACCGCCTGCACCGGTACTGCCAGGGCTTCCTCGCTGCTCTCTGTGTATATATCAGCACGTACGCTCATCCCGGGCCGAATGGCCATGCTGTCCTGTTCATCCAACAGAATTTTGACCAGGAAAGACAGGCTTTGCTGACCGGCTTTTGCGCGGGCAACAGTTGCAATGGATTGAATCGTCCCGGATAAAGGTGTGTCCGGGTGAGCGGCAGTAAAGATATCAGCCATTTGGTTTTCTTTGACCAGGGCAATATCTGCCTCGTCCACCTGTACCTCGGTAAGGGTCTCAGAAGGGTCGGCAATAACCATCATGGTGGAGCCAGGGATATTGGTGGTGCCGGCAATCACGGTTTCGCCCACCTTGATATCGACCTGGATTACCACGCCATCAATCGGCGATGTGATACGGGTTTTGCCTAGTAGTTCATCAGATTGATCAAGTGCTGCCCGGGCCTGTAACAGGGATTCCTGTAAAGAGCGCTTATCGACATGGGCCAGCGCCAATTCGCTTTCCAGCGCTTCATAACTGTCCTGATCAACCAGGTCTTTGGCATACATGATTTTCTGGCGCTTGAAACGATCGGTCAGGGTTTTGATTAACAGGTGCTGCCTTTCGATGGCAATTTGCGCCATCCGTACACGTGCCGCTGCCTGGTCAACCTGGGCCTGGTAGGTCTTGGGATCCAGCGTAATCACCGGATCACCTTTCCGGACCTTGTCAGCCTCCTCGACATGCACTGCAATGACCTGGCCGATTACCTCGGAACGCAGTTGCACCTGCTCACGGAAGGCGAGGGTGCCCGAAGCCAGGATTGAGCTTTTGATCTGTGTGAACTCAACCGCCTGTATCTCGACCTGTTTGGCATCAGAGCCACCGGTGAATTTCGAGATCAATGGCAGACCCACCAGTAACGCTGCCAGTCCGGCAAATATCAGGATCTTTTTCATCTGGTTACAGTGCTTTCAATACGGCCCAAATGCCGAAAATAAGCACCCAGGGCAACGCGGCGATGACCCAGGACTTCACCGTTGAAGCACCGGTCCAGCGGCCAAATCCAGTAGCGGCCAGGAAAATGGTCCAGAAACTCAAAAGACTTAAAGAGCTTGCCCAGGTGTGCCACGCGTCACCGGGACTGGCATGCACCAGCAGTGCGTTTAACGACAAGGGCTGCAAACTGGTGGATGCCAGTTGGTTGGAATCCGCCATCAATATCGTCGCCAGGGCTGCCAGTGATCCAAAAATATTGATAAACCCGATCCAGACACTGAAAGAAAACCACTGGCCGAAACCAATTTCAGCACCCGAAGTCATCTTGTTGACCAGGTGGAAATAAACCGCCTGGATGGCATAGATGATAAACGACACGACCAGGATACTGATCAGGGTGATCCACATGGTTTGCCCAGGCTTCATGAATTGCCTGATAGCCTCCGCAGACTCTGCCCGGCTCTCAGCCGGTATCCCCCGGATGGTCTCTTCAACCAGCCATGGAAAATCCACCCAGCTGTAGTAATACGCCATTAAACCCATTGCCAGCACAACGTTGATCAGCAATGGCCACCAAAGCCAGGATGTGTGCTGTTTAACTTCGTCCAGGGCTTTACCTGGTGAGGCGATGATATCCGTCATCGCGTTAAAGACTGTATAGTTAGTATCGCTCATTTGTTATCTCCCTCTTGAGTCAACAGTATCTACCTTTTTGAAATCACCTAACAGGGCCAAAAGTCGTGTAGGAGCGGCGTCTCGCCGCGATTATGTCCATGGATGGACTGTATGTCGCGAGAGTACACGACTGCAGGGATGCAGGAGGTAGAGCCATGCCGGGAGCAATTGCCGATGGATGCACGTAGCGACTGTTTCAGGATAGCACCGGAGGTTACAAAAAATCGCCGCGAGACGCGGCTCCTACAGTTGTCCCTCGGGGGCTATGCGCATGATGAAAGCCTTGAATCTGAGCCATCTGCTCGCCTGGGGCTCCTTCGTTTCAACCACTTCCTTGCCATCAATCACCACCGTCCATCGCAGCTTACCTTTTTCGTTCTCGGTCACCTGGTAAGCAGCTGACGGCAGCTTCTCAAAAACACGCTCAGTTATTCCGCCGGTAAGCTCGGTATTGTCAACCAACACACCGAACTCCGTATTGATATCAATGGAGCGTGGATCGAGGTTCAATGAACCTACGAATGTAAAACGACTATCAATCAGAAGTAACTTGGTATGCAAGGTTGTCGTATCATAGCTCTGCCCGGCACTACCCTCCCGAACTTTCGATGCATCAACCCTGGCCTCATACAGTTCCACGCCGGCGTCGATCATGTCATGACGATAGCGGGCGTAACCACCATGCACCGGCACGTGATTATTCGATGCCAGTGAATTGGTAACAATGACAACCCTGACACCCTTGGCCACAATACTGCGCCAGAATTCAACACCGTTTTTACCGGGAATAAAATAAGGCGTGATGACCACCACTTCGGAAGTTGCATCGTCAATCTGTCCGGCAAGCGCGGTTACCAGGATCTTTTGATCCGCCGAGACTTTATTCAGAAGTTTGTCCGGGTCATCGGTCACCACCCGGCTATCAGCGGGAAACAGCTCAACGCGGTCCTCGACCACATCCAGCATCAGGGGTGACTCCAGGGCCTTACCGTGAATTGAGTTGATGGCCTCGATCACTGTCTCGTCGAAATTTGCACGGGCCACTGCCAAGTCCGGCTTTTCTTTATCTTTTTCAAAGGCCTCCATCGGCACCGCCAGTTCGTGGTTCCAGAAACGGTCAAAAGTGTGGGCAATCTCTGCCGCGACCGGGCCTGCTGCAAACATATCAAAATCCATGAACTCGCTATCATCCAGTAACTCGAAATACTCATCGGCAATATTGCGCCCGCCTATAACACTCATCTGATTATCGACGGTAAATGACTTGTTGTGCATGCGCCGGTTGGCGAGTTTGAAGTCCCCGAGATAGTTCATCATGTAAACCCCGCCCCTGCCAACCGGGTTAAACAGACGGACCTCAATATTGGAATGCTGGTTCAGCAATAACAAACCGTCATCTTTAACAGTCGTAAAGATGTCGTCGAGCAATAGCCTGACACGTACGCCACGGTCCGCAGCCTCCAAAAGTTTTATGACGAACAGGACGCCGGCCGAGTCTGGCTTCATCAGAAAATACTGGGCATCAATCGTGCGCTCTGCGCGTTCAATCAGGGCAAGCCTGATTCCCAGTGCATCAAGCCCTCCAGCCAGCGGATAAAACCCGGATTTCCCCGGATGCTCTGCCATCCACTCAGCGACTTCCCTGCCCAGGTACGTATCGCCTGTATCTACAATGGCTTCGCTGTATTGTTTCGGAAAATCAAGCGGTGCGGTCGCGCAGCCTGCCAGGAAAAGCGCAAACAGGAATGGTGTAACCAATCTGATTAGATGCTGTTTATTCATGCGGCGTATACTAACCGAGTATACAGTTACTAGCGACACGCCATGACGCAGCACATACTACAAACACTCGGCGGCCTGGGTATGTTCCTGCTGGCAATGCTGGTCATGACTGAGGGTCTGCGCGGACTGGCAGGCGACAAGCTACACGAATGGCTGACACTTTTTACCCGCAGCCCCGCGACCGGTGCAATGACCGGCACGGCTGTAACCGGCTTGCTCCAGTCTTCCAGCGCCACAATTGTCGCAACGGTCGGTTTTGTCGCGGCCGGACTGCTTACTTTTCCCCAGGCACTGGGTATCGTGCTGGGAGCAAATGTCGGTACCACGGTCACCGGTTGGCTGGTAGCAATCTTCGGATTCAAGCTAAAAATCGGTTTGGCGGCCATGCCGCTGGTACTGGCCGGCATGCTGCTGCGCATCCTCGGCCGCAACCGCCTGGCTGAAGCCGGCAAGGCTGTTGCAGGCTTCGGGCTGATATTGATCGGCATAGGCCTGATGCAATCGGGCATGGCAGGGTTTGAGGGCATGGTCACGCCTGCCTCATTTCCGCCCGATACATTCACGGGCCGCTTACTACTGGTCGGAATCGGCATTGTTATCACACTGGTTACACAGTCCTCCAGCGCCGGCGTGGCGATGGCGATGACCGCACTCAGCGTGGGGGCCATTAACTTCCCACAAGCGGCGGCCATGGTGATCGGGATGGATGTCGGCACCACGGTCACAGCCGTTATTGCCGCCATCGGCAGTTCAGAGGCGGCCAGGCGTACAGGATTTTCTCACACCATTTATAACCTGTTCACAGCGGTTGCCGCGCTGTTGATGCTGTCACCTTACATCTGGTTGCTGGAATCGTTCATGCCCAACCTGATTGGCGATAGCCCGGCATTCGCGCTGGTCGGCTTCCATACAGTGTTCAACGTTGTCGCACTGATGATTGCCCTGCCACTGGCGGGCTTGTTTGCCCGGCTGATGGAACACCTTGTGCCGGAACGCGACACGGGCCTCGCCCGGCGTCTCGACAAGCGCCTGCTTACTGAACCCCGGGCCGCAAATGTTGCCCTTGAAGCAACCCTGAGGGAGGAATTCAATTACATGCTGAATGCTGTGGAACTTCGATTGAAAACCGGCATTTTTCCTTCCGACCCACCCCCGTTTCAGGTCCGTCAGGACATGCAGGATACACGGGATTTCCTTGATACGATGAATCGTGGAGAACCCGATACCGGCCGGAGCGGCGATCGACACGATAAGCAAAAACCTGACAAACGCCATGACCCGCAGCGAATCACCACGGCAATTCATACCCTGGATCATCTGCGGCGCATGCTGCAACGCCTGCATCAGGACGATCGTATTTTCACATTGCGCAATGAAGTCAGTTTCGCCGTCAGTATCGGTGAGTTGCGCTCCTTATGCAGTCAGCTGCGCAACGCTTTGCCGGAGGGTATTGATGAAACTCTGTATGACGAATGCTCTCAGTTCGCACGGCAGCTACATACCGATTCAGAAGATGCACGCGATCACACCATTTCCAGGGCTGTTAAACAGGAAATCACCGTGGCACAAAGCGGCCGGTGGCTATCTGCCTATCTGTGGCTTGAACACATGGCTCACCACGTCTGGAGGATCAGTGCGCA
>Ga0164313_10005273_pt1 | contig 11440 bp, 7 predicted proteins | sample GuaBasSedimGuay4_FD_113735 | JGI IMG/M metagenome (GOLD analysis project Ga0164313, IMG submission 113735) | Subseafloor sediment microbial communities from Guaymas Basin, Gulf of California, Mexico - Guay4, Core 4569-4, 0-3 cm | ecosystem: Environmental > Aquatic > Marine > Hydrothermal vents >...
CTTCCTTAATCAGACCCATGGCGATACCGGCTACTGGTGCCTTGATCGGCACACCGGCATCCATCAACGCTAAAGAGGTACCACAAACTGAAGCCATTGAGCTTGAACCGTTTGACTCGGTGATTTCAGATACCACACGGATAACATACGGAAAGTCTTCCATGCTCGGCATAACCGCGGTGACACCACGACGTGCTAACCAGCCATGACCAATTTCGCGACGCTTCGGGCCACCGGAAAAACCGGTCTCACCCACACAGAACAACGGGAAGTTGTAGTGCAGCATGAACGGGTCTTTGTATTCGCCATTAACCGCATCAATCATCTGCGCATCCCGGGTTGTACCCAGAGTGGTAACAGCGATGGCCTGTGTTTCACCACGTGTGAACAGGGCTGAGCCATGTGTACGTGGCAGAATGCCAGGCTTGACGGTGATCGGACGAACCGTAGTCAGGTCACGACCATCAATACGCGGGTTACCGGAAAGGATGTGGTCACGGACCAGAAATTTCTCCAGTTTGCCGAATGCACCGGCAACATCACCAGCGGAAGGTGCATTTTCGTCTTCAGCATTGGTCAGGGATTCGATAACAGCCTTTTTGGCTTCACCGACCGCTGCCTGACGCTCCATCTTGTCAGCAATAGCGTAGGCACTCATGATGCCATCTTTGGCAGCAGCCTCAACTTTCGCTTTCAGATCTGTATCTTCAGCTTCGGCTTCCCATTCCCACTTTGTGACACCGGCTTCAGCAACCAATTCGTTGATCGCGGCAACAACCGCTTTCAGGGCATCATGACCAAATGTAACCGCACCCAGCATCACTTCTTCGGAGAGAAGATCAGCCTGCGACTCAACCATCAATACAGCTTCGTCTGTACCGGCAACCACCAGGTTCAGTTTGGAATCTTCCAACTGGGTAGCGGTCGGGTTCAGAACGTATTCACCATCGATGTAGCCAACTTTAGATGCAGCAATCGGGCCGGCGAAAGGCATGCCAGACAGAGCCAATGCGGCAGATGTACCGATCAATGCCGGGATATCGCCATCAATTTCCGGGTTGGAAGATATCAGGTTAGCTGTGACCTGAACTTCGTTCAGGAATCCTTTCGGAAACAGCGGACGAATAGGACGATCAATTAAACGACAGGTCAGGGTTTCTTTCTCAGTAGGACGTCCTTCACGTTTGAAGAATCCGCCCGGAATACGCCCTGCAGCGTAGAATTTTTCCTGGTAATTTACCGTCAGAGGGAAGAAATGCTGGCCAGGCTTGGCCTCTTTTCGCCCTACAACAGCAACCATAACCACGGTATCGTCCATATTGACCATAACAGTGGCACTGGCCTGACGGGCAATCTCACCCGTCTCGAGTGTTACGGTATGATCACCGAATTGAAAAGTCTTTGTCAATTTTTGCACTTTAGTTTCCTGCTTGTGTGAAGAGCCACCTGGCTCTTTTAGGCCTGTGTTCAGGCATTTCCTTCAAATACAGCTAAACGCTGCCGAAACGATGGTTGCGGCAGAGCAATACTGTTCCAAATTGGACAATAGATTTAACGACGTAAACCAAGACGTTCAATCAGGTCACGATAACGCTGGACTTCCTTCTTCTTCAGGTAGTCCAACAGGCTGCGACGTGAATTAACCATTCGCAACAGTCCGCGACGGGAATGGTGGTCATGTTTGTGTGTCTTGAAGTGATCGGTGAGGTGCTGAATCCGTGAGGTCAGTAATGCTACCTGGACCTCTGGTGATCCGGTGTCACTCTCTGAACGTTTAAATTCGCTTACAACTTTTGCTTTTGTCTCTGCATTAACAGACATGGTTCCATCTCCATGAATAGAGCCCCGTGGTTTCTGAAACGACACACCACATTATTGTGATGGAGTCCCATAAAAGCCGGTGGCCCCGAGTTTTCGTTAGCCGGCTATTTTAACTGTCTTGAGAGCGGCAAACAAGCTTAACCGCAATCGCGAACAGCGAAGCTGGTCCCTCTTACAGGTTGAATACCCGTTTGGGGTTTAATTCATCCTCAGACGACAGTTCTGCAAGGCCCAGCAAATCCCCCACAGGGCCGTAGACACGAACATTACCCACACCTGAATCATCATTTACTAGCTGAAAGTGATTCCCGTGCATAAACTTGCCATGCTGCTCTTCATTCAGATCAACTCTCGGCCAGTCAGGCAGACCAACATCTACAGGTAACAGAAAATCATCCAGCCCACCGTGTTCCCTGGCCTCTTGAAGCTGCTCCAGGCTAACCATTGGATATGATTCGAAAGGCTCTACAGACACACGCCGTAACTGAACCAGATGCGCACAACTACCCAACGCTTTTGCAATGTCCTCTGCCAGAGTCCTGATGTAAGTGCCCTTGGAACAGTGTACGTCAAAGCTGAGTTTAGGTGATTGCCATTGCACCAGCTTGATCGCATGAATCGTTACCGGCCGGGCAGGACGCTCAATGGAAATACCGGCACGTGCATATTCATACAGTGGTTTACCTTCGTGTTTCAAAGCGGAATACATCGGTGGGATTTGTTCGATTTTACCTACAAAGCTCTGCAGGGCTTGAACCAGTGCCACATCATCAATATCAGGCGGTGGGCAAGTCTGAATAAGCTCCCCTTCTACATCGCCGGTGGTGGTCGCTTCACCGAGTAAGGCGGTAGCACGATACTGTTTACCAGCTTCCAGCATAAAGGCCGCTGTTTTACTTGCTTCGCCGAGACAGACGGGCAACATTCCTGTCGCAAAAGGATCAAGGCTGCCGGTGTGACCCGCCTTCCTGGCCTGAAAGATGCCACGGACCTTCTGTAAAGCCCGGTTAGAGGAAATACCAACTGGTTTGTCGAGCAGGATGACGCCATGAATATCCAGCCCGCTTTTGCGGCGACTCATGACCTATTCACGTTTATTCCGGGTCAGAATCGTGAGTTTCTTCAGAATCTTCGGCAGCGGACAATGTCCTTTCACCATCACCCCTGTCGGCGTGCAAGGCTTTAGCAATCAATTCATCGATATGACTGCCTTGCTCTACCGAGTCATCATGCGAAAAATGCAGCTCCGGTACATGACGCATCCGCATCATTTGTGCAAGCCGGGTACGTAGAAACGGTGCCGCTCTACGTAATGCTTTCAGGCTGGTCTTGGCCTTCTCCGGCTCAAACACAGTGATAAAAACCTTTGCATGCGACAGGTCACGGCTGACCTCGACATCAGACAAACTGACAAACCCAACTTCAGGATCCTTGATCTCTTTTTGAATAAGCGTTGCAAGATCCCGACGTAACTGGCCGGCTACACGCTCAGATCTGTTAAAGTCCCTTGCCATTCAAGCTCACCTGTCAGTCGAGTGTCCTGGCGATCTCAATGCGTTCGAAACATTCTATCTGATCACCCGGTTTGATATCATTGTACATCTTAACGCCGATTCCGCACTCTGTACCTGACTTAACTTCACCGACATCATCTTTGAAACGTCTGAGAGACTCCAGTTCGCCTTCGAAAACCACCACGTTATCACGTAGCACCCTGATCGGATTAGCACGTTTGACATGCCCTTCGATGACCAGACAACCAGCAATGGCACCCAGTCTGGAAGAACGGAAAACATCCTTGACCTGGGCAAGCCCGACAATATTTTCACGGATTTCAGTACCGAGCATACCGGTGAGAGCAGCCTTAACTTCATCAATGGCTTCATAAATAATGCTGTAATAATGCAGGTCGAGTTCATTCTCCTGAATGACTTTTCGGGCAGAATTGTCTGCACGTACATTAAAACCGATAATGACTGCGCCGGAGGCATGCGCCAACGAAGCATCAGAACCTGTAATAGCGCCAACTCCCGCTGCCACTATATTAACCTTGATCTCATCATTACTCAGGCTAACAAGCGAATCCTTCAGCGCCTCCACACTACCCTGAACATCAGCACGGATCAGCAGGTTGACAGCCAGCTGCTCACCTTTACCCATATTCTCAAACAGGTTCTGCAAGTTAGCAGCCTGTTGCTGTGCAAGACGACCTTCACGGCGGCGTTCTTTACGCTGGCCGGCGGCTTCACGGGCTCTGCGCTCATTGCTGACAACCATCATTTCATCACCGGCAAAGGGCACACCTGATAAACCCAGTATAACTGCCGGCATCGAAGGCCCGGCAGATTCAATAGCCTCACCGGCTTCATTAAACATGGCCCTGACACGACCATACTCTTGCCCGGCAAGCACCATTTCACCACGTTTTAGTGTGCCATTCTGTACCATTACGGTAGCAACCGGCCCACGGCCCTTATCAAGACTGGACTCGATAACCATGCCCTTGGCATGACGATCCGGGTCAGCTTTGAGTTCCAGGAGTTCGGCTTGCAGGGAGATACCTTCCAACAGGTCTTCAATACCTTCCCCGGTAATGGCCGAAACAGGTACAAATAACTCTTCGCCACCCCAGTCCTCAGCAATAACCTCTTCCTTGGCAAGCTCGGATTTAACCCGTTCAGCATCCGCATCGGGTTTGTCGATTTTATTGACCGCAACGATTAACGGCACGCCTGCAGCGCGGGCATGCTGGATAGCTTCCTTGGTCTGTGGCATGACACCATCATCGGCAGCCACCACCAATACAACAATATCCGTAGCTTGAGCACCGCGTGCGCGCATGGCTGTAAAGGCCGCGTGTCCGGGTGTATCCAGAAAAGTGATAATGCCACGATCTGTATTTACATGATATGCACCAATGTGCTGCGTAATACCACCCGCTTCGGAATCGGTTACCTTGGTCGCCCTGATGTAATCCAGCAACGATGTTTTACCATGATCAACGTGACCCATCACAGTCACAATCGGCGGCCTTGCAACACCTTCAATCTCATCTTGTGAGCTATCATCGAGCAGTTCTTTTTCGATGCTCTTGTCTTCAGCAGGTTTGGCAGAGTGACCCATTTCTTCAACAACGAGAATGGCTGTGTCCTGATCAATCGCCTGGTTGATGGTGACCATCATGCCCATATTCATCAATACCTTGATGATTTCTCCGGCCTTGATAGCAAGTAATTTGGCCAGTTCGGACACGGTGATAGTTTCCGGTATAGCGACATCCTTGACGACCGGCGCTGTGGGCTTTGAAAACCCGTGCTCAGAAGGACGTGAAGACGCGCTCACCCGTCTTGCAGGCTTGCGACGCCTTGACGCAGCACCGCCTGCTACATGCAATTCTTTGCGACCGTAACGGGTTGATGGCTTGGCACGCTCTTTCTTGCGCTTGTGCTGCTCCTCGGCAATCTTCCGCTTACGTTCTTCTTCTTTTTTGCGCTCGTTCTCTTCAGTTTCACGCTTGGCTTCAGCAAGACGTGTACGTTCTTCCTCTTCAATACGTGACTGGTCTTCCTGTTCCTTACGAGACTGCTCTTCAGCCTCCAGACGGGCTTTCTCTTCAGCCTCCAAACGGACCTTTTCTGCCGACTCCTCAAGCACCTTCGCGTCAGCATCGCGCTGATCCTGAGCTACTTTCAGAGCCTGCCTTGCCTCTTCCCGATCAGCATCATTATTATCTGCATCTCCGAGTGCAGCACGTTTAACATAGGTTCGGCGTTTACGAACTTCCACATTAACGGTCCGGGTTGATGCCCTTGGCCCGCTACCACCGATGCGCAGCTCACTGACTGATTTGCGCTTCAGTGTAACTTTGCGTGGTGCGGTTGCATCACTGTCGGATTTACCATGGGCTGAGCGCAAGTAGGCAAGCAGCAGCTTCTTGTCGTCATTGGACACAGCCTCATCTGCCGAGGCGACTTTGATTCCGGCCTTATCCATCTGGGTTATCAGCTTATCTGCACTGATTCCCAAAACTTCTGCCAGTTGTGAAACGGTAACTTTGGACATTTATATTGCTCCTTGAAAGACCTGCCGGCGCTTAGCTCAAGATTCCTGGTTATCTTCTTCGAACCAGGGGGCACGCGCAGTCATAATCAACGCAGCTGCCTCCTCTTCCGGCATATCATCCACTTCCAGTAATTCATCAACTGAAAGTTCTGCCAGGTCTTCCTGTGTGCGGGCACCTTTTTCCGCCAGGCGAAAAGCCAGACGTTCGGTCATCCCATCCATGCTGAGAAGATCTTCAGCAGGACTGTTCTCATCAAGTACTTCTTCTTTCGCAATCAACTGCGTCAACAGCGCATCACGTGCACGACGACGTAACTCGGTGACCATATCTTCATCAAACTCTTCAATTTCGAGTAACTCTGAATCAGGAACATAGGCCACCTCTTCGATATTACTAAAGCCTTCGGCGACGAGAATATTTGCAACACCCTCATCAACATCCAGACGTTCCATAAACACGGAAAGGACTTTTCCGGCTTCTTCTTCACCCTTCTTGTCGGCATCCTCGACCGTCAACACATTCAGGTCCCAGCCGCTTAGATCACTGGCTAACCTGACATTCTGACCACCACGTCCGATCGCCTGGGACAAGGACACTTCATCAACCGCAATATCCATCACACGACGTTCTTCATCTACAACAATAGACGCGACCTCAGCCGGTGCCATCGCATTAATGACAAAGCGGGCCGGGTTGTCATCCCACAAAATAATATCTATTCGCTCGCCTGCTAATTCATTGGATACGGCCTGAACACGTGAACCACGCATGCCCACACAGGCACCGATGGGATCGGTACGTGGGTCATTGGAACGCACTGCAATCTTTGCCCGACGACCCGGATCGCGTGCACCACCCATAATAGAGAGTAGTTCCTGACCGATTTCCGGCACTTCCAATTCAAATAATGCAATCAAAAACTCTTTGATCGTACGGCTTGCGAACAACTGCGGACCGCGAGCATCCGCTTTAACCTCATAAAGAAAAGCACGCAAGCGATCACCGGGACGTACAGTCTCACCCTGGATCATATGACGCTGGGCCACGAACGCTTCCGCATTACCACCGAGATCAAGATAAACATTGCCACGTTCCACACGTTTGACAATACCGTTTATCAACTCACCTTCACGTGTCTTGTAAGCATCAAAAACCTGCTCCCGTTCAGCCTCACGAACACGTTGCACAATGACCTGCTTGGCAGTTTGTGCTGCGATACGGCCAAATTCCACATTCTCCATAGGCTCTTCAATAAACGCACCTACTTCGATTTCAGGGTTCAGCGCAACGGCATCTTTGTGCAGGACCTGAGTTTCAGTGGATTCCAGATCTGCTTCATCATCCAGCACTTCCCATACCCGAAAAGTTTCATAGTCACCGGTTTCCCGGTCAATGCTCACACGAGCCTGGATTTCATCACCGTGGCGTTTGCCGCTTGCAGATGCAAGTGCAGCCTCCAGTGCCTCAAAGATAATATCTTTTCCGACACCTTTTTCGTTGGATACCGCATCAACAACCAGAAGAATTTCTTTGCTCATCTGTTTCTAACTCCGTACGGGGAAACCTCCCCTGATTCATCGTTATTTAGTTTTGTGTCCAGCTAGCATTTTGTCATAATCCGGCACCAGCCTGGCTTTTGCTATGTTGTCAAAATCAAGCGTTACTTCGGTACCGTCCTGATTAATAATGACACCTTCCTCACTCACACCCACTATCGGACCCTGAAACTTGCGCCGCCCTTCCAGCGGGCCATACAGGTTAACCTGAGCCAGTTGTCCACTAAACTCCTGATAGTGGGCTGGCGTAAACAATGGTCTGTCCAGACCCGGCGAGGACACTTCCAGATTATATTGACTCTTGATCGGATCTTTAACATCCAGTAAAGCAGCAGTTTCCCGGCTCACCGTCGCGCAGTCCTCAACTCCCACACCCGCTTCCTGGTCTATGTATATGCGTAACACAGAATGCTTCGGATTCGAGTTGTACTCGATCCCTACAAATTCATAACCCAGTTCTTCGACCAGGGGTTGAATGATTTCATTCAGTTTCTGTACGCTCAAAATACAATCTCCAGACACAAAAAAGGGGCACATACGCCCCCGACGATCGACCCCGGACTACTACCGGAATCTAGTCAATCACGCCCATACAGGCGGATGCGACAGCTTTATTTCATTTCACCATCCAATCGTCGACGCGGCTACCGGCATTCAGCCGATAAAAACAAAAAAGGGCCCTGCCGGACCCTAAAATAAATATGGTAGCGGGGGCAGGATTCGAACCTGCGACCTTCGGGTTATGAGCCCGACGAGCTGCCAGACTGCTCCACCCCGCATCAGCAAGGAAGGCATGATAATGATTTGGGAGACTAATTACAAGGTCTGTTTGCGGTGTTTTCAGAATTGCCGGGATATCGTGGAGTTTTTAGTGTAATTGCCCCTATAGAATCCACAAAACGCAGCGGGGATACGGCTAAGGTCTTCTGAGCCCCTTCGCGCCGAACATCCATGTGCTGCATCGCTAAATACCGTGCATCCTGAACGTAATCGTGCCCAGCGGAGCTGGACACTCCTACCGGGGCTATTGGGTTAGAGGGTGGTGAAGCTGTTGATGCACAAGGCGATCAAAGAGGATGAAAAGACACCCAGGCCTATGATCATCATGCCATTCAGCGTCAGCACTGCGCTAAAGTCTACCGGTGCCGAAATAGCAGTCTCATTCTCGGGCTCATCAAAGTACATATACTTGATGACACGCAAATAATAGAACGCCCCAATAACCGCGAAGACCACTGCAACAATCGCCAACCACAACAAACCGGCATCGATGGCCGCTTTGATGACCATCCACTTGGCAAAGAAACCGACCATGGGTGGTACACCGGCCATAGAAAACATCACAATCGCCATGATAGCGGCATAAAACGGATTGCGTTGATTCAGGCCTTTGAAATCTTCGAGGTGTTCGGCCTCAATTCCGCGTGAGCTAAGCAAAATGACCATACCAAATGCCGCTGTCGACATCAGTGCATAGACAATCACGTAATACATCGAGGCGCCAAACCCAAAGGCTGTGCCAGGCAGTAAACCTAACATCACAAAACCCATATGCGAAATAGTCGAATAAGCCAACATACGCTTGATATTGCTTTGCATAATGGCAGCAAGGTTACCCAATACGATAGACAGTATTGCCAGAACCTCAAGCATACCCTGCCATTGTGTATGTAAATCCCCCAGGCCACTGCTCAGGAAGCGATACGCCATTGCGAAAGCCGCCAGCTTGGGAACAGAGGAAATAAACAGAGTAACCGCTACCGGCGCACCTTCGTATACATCCGGTATCCACATATGAAAAGGTACCAGGCCAAACTTGAATCCAATACCCACCACAACAAAGACAAGTCCAAACACCAGCAGTATGTCACTGGAGCCCTGCACGGCAATAGCTTGCGCTATCTCAGGTATCCCCAGGCTACCGGTGGCACCGTAGATCATGGACATACCATAAAGCAGCATTCCGGATGCCATCGAACCCAGTACAAAATATTTCATCGCCGCCTCAGAGCCCCTGCCCGAGGTCCGGTCAAACGCAACCAAAGCGTAAACTGATAGCGAAATCAGCTCCAACCCAAGGTATATCATGACCATGCTGTTGGCAGAAATCAGCAACATCACACCGAGTAGCGCAAACAAGCTGAGGGTATAAAAATCCGAGCGGAACATATTGAAACCACGCAGATAGTACTTGGCATAAGAGAAAATCAGGCCCAGCGTAATAAAGCTGAATACCTTAAGCACATCTCCCATGGTATCCCTGATAAATGCGCCTTTGAATGCAGTAACCGCATGCATACCGTCAGACAGGTAATCACCGCGCAGGGTAACAATACCGGCAAATATCAAGGTTAACATCGCCAGCAGATGAATAATGCCACGACGTTCTTCGCTAAGAAACAGATCCACAATCATGATGACACAGGCCATCACCAGAACCCAGAACTCGGGGGCAGCTAATAACATTTGGGCGCCGTTCATGTTATATGACCTTTGATTGAATTATGTGTTGTAACAGGTGATCAACGGAAACCGACAGCATATCGACCAATGGTTGTGGCCACAGACCAAAGAACAGAATGGCCAGCGCCAGTATTCCCAGCATAAATGCCTCACGAGCATTGATGTCCTGCAGGTTTTCCACCTGCGGGTTTGCCACTGCACCAAAAATAACCCGTTTAACCAGCCACAGACTGTAAGCGGCACCAAGAATCAGGGTGAGCCCGGCAAGGAACGCAAACCAGAAATTGGCCTGGAACGCTGACAGGATAACCATAAACTCGCCAACGAACCCGCTGGTCCCCGGCAGACCGGAGTTAGCCATCAGGAACAGTACCGCGAACATTGCAAACCACGGCATGGTGTTGGCAACACCACCATAGTCTTTGATCATACGACTATGTACCCGGTCATACAGTACGCCAACGGTCAGGAACAATGCACCGGATATAAAACCGTGCGAAACCATTTGCACCATCGCGCCTTCAACACCGAGCGCTGCTCCGGATACCCCACCGGTATTACGGTAAATAGAGAAGGCAATAAACAAGCCGAGGGTAACAAAGCCCATATGTGATATGGATGAATAAGCAATCAGCTTTTTCATATCCTGTTGGGCCAGAGCCACAAAACCGATATAAACCACTGCGATCAATGACAGAGCAATCACCAGCCAATCCAGCGCTGCAGACGCATCAGGCGTAATCGGTAAACTGAAACGGATAAAGCCGTAACCACCGATCTTCAACATGATGGCCGCCAGGATAACTGAGCCGCCGGTAGGTGCTTCAACATGCGCATCCGGCAACCAGGTATGTACCGGGAACATGGGTATTTTGACTGCAAATGCCGCCATAAAGCCAAGGAAAAGCCACTTCTGCACATCCAGACCCAGCGGCAACACGTGCCAGGCCAGTATGTCCCAGGTACCGGACACGATATACAGATAGATCAGGCCGATGAGCATGAATACCGAGCCGAGGAAGGTATACAGGAAGAACTTAATGGTGGCGTAGACGCGCCGTGGACCACCCCAGATACCAATCACCAGGAACATCGGAATCAGCATGGCCTCAAAGAATATATAAAACAGCAGGCCATCCAGTGCTGCAAATACACCGATCATCAAACCTTCCATCAACAGGAAGGCCGCCATGTACTGGTGCACATTCTTTTGAATTGAACGCCAGCCGGCGATCACCACCAGCACACCGAAAAATAGGGTCAAAAGGATTAACGGTGCGGAGAAACCATCCACACCCAGATAATACTGGATGTCAAATATCTCTATCCACGGCCGTTGTTCAACAAACTGCATCGCAGCCGTTGTGGTATCAAACGAGAAGAACAGTGGCAAACCCACAACAAATGTGAGCACTGCAATCGCCAAAGCCAGCCCTTTGGCCATTGCCGGTCGCTGGGAACCCGCTGAAACCACGGCAACAGCACCGAGTATCGGCAGCCAGATTAATACACTGAGAAGAAATCCGTTCATAATCCA
>Ga0164313_10005274_pt1 | contig 11440 bp, 12 predicted proteins | sample GuaBasSedimGuay4_FD_113735 | JGI IMG/M metagenome (GOLD analysis project Ga0164313, IMG submission 113735) | Subseafloor sediment microbial communities from Guaymas Basin, Gulf of California, Mexico - Guay4, Core 4569-4, 0-3 cm | ecosystem: Environmental > Aquatic > Marine > Hydrothermal vents...
GGATGCGTTTTTTGAGGTTTTTCATGGTGAACGTGTGTTGCTAGTTTTTCACAATATTCACATTTATAATTTTCTCGTTTTAATACTTGTTGTCTAAAAGTTTGATATTCAACATTAGTAAACCATAAATCTTCATTTTTAGGTAACAATTCAGTTATTTTTTTTCCAAATATTTCACAATTATTTTTACATTTATCACTACAATATAAATTATTTAAATCTTTATTATCTCTTAATGTTGCAGCTCTTAAATAAATAGAATCATGTAACGGATAAAACCATACTCCACATTTTTTACATTTACATTTTATTCCATTCTTATCTTCTTCAGGTTTTTCAATTATACAAAATAATGGATATTTTATTTGTAATTTTTTTAAATTATATCTGGTGTGAGTGTTACCTTTTTGAGATTTGCTTATTTTCTTTTTAATAATATCAGCTTTTTCTTTTCCAAACCTTTCTTCAAAAGTTCCTCTTTTTTGTTTAAAAGGAATTTTCATTTCAATAGATTGTTCTTTACCATATAATTCTTCCCAAGTTTTTCCTTTTAATTTATTTTTATTATCTAACCATTTTTTATAACCATCTTTGCCTAATCTTTGTCTTAGAGGTAAATAATTATAATCACATATTTTTTGAGCGCAACTATTACATCTTTTATTAGTTTTATTATCACTTATTATTATCCCACAATCTAAACATTTTTTAATTCTAAAAGGAAATTGTTTTGATTTTTTATATTTATTAATGTAATATTGTTTACATGGATTATTTGTTAGGTGAGATGATAAAGATCTTCTATTTTTAAAATCTTTATTACAATATTCACAAATATAATTTATCATTTTATAGTAGGGTGCAATCCAAAAGTTGTTTTTAAACTATTTAATTGAATATCCTGCTCTTTAATTATTTCAATTGCTCTTAATAACATTTTGTTTTTATGATTTTGTCCTTTGTATGCTGAATTACTATCAACATGTTTAATTAACTCTTCTTTGGTTATTTTATTCATTTATCAATCCTTCTATTTTATGTACACAATAATCTAAATCTAAATTATCATAACAATTTGAATGTCCATTTGTTGAGTTCTTGCATGGACTTGAACCATGTTTAAAACAGGGTGAGCAATCTTTTTCAGCATTAACCCAACCAATATGATTATATGTAGTTAATCTAATCTCACCAGGAAAAGGTCCATATAAACCAAATGCTGGTATTGGTAAGCTAGCTGCTATATGAATTAAAGAACTATCAGTTGATACACAACATCTAGCAAATGTAGCCATAGCAATAGTATAACTTAAATCTTTTGAATAAGTTGAAAAATTAAATACTTTATTAGAACCAACCATTTTTATAAATAAATCTATATTGTCGGATTGTAATGGATTATCTGTTATAAGTATTTGATATCCTTTATTAATTAATTTTAACATTAAATCTTTCCATATAGATGGTCGTGGTGTTCTGATGGGAGATGATGCTCTCATTTGAAATAATAACATTTTGTTTCTATCTATGTTATGTTCTTTTAAAAGTTTATCACAATAATCTAATGCTATTGGAGATGGTTCTTGACTTGGTATTAATTTTTCATCTGGTAAATTAAGTCCTAACCATTTAGAAAATAATCTATATGAATTTTCTGTATGAGCTTCTTCACATCTTTCTATTACACCTTCAAAATAAGCATGATAGTCAGCTTGTAAAAAATGATTTACTGTATGAGGTAAATCTAATAATACATCAATACATGTCCAATATTTAACCATATCCTGATATTGCGGACCACACGCAAATTTAATTGTACATGTTGGGTATTTTTCTTTTAGATAGATTAGATTTGGTTGGATGAATAATAAATCTCCAATACCACCGGTTCTAGATACCAAGAGAGTTTTATTATCAAGATTTTGACCGTTATATGGTCTATAAAGATTATTAAATTTTGAAATGGTTGGTTTTAATATTTTTCTTTTTCTATAATTATCATACCAGAGTTGCTGGTATATACCAAGCCCCATTACATATCGTTGTTTCTTTTTTAATATTTGTTGTTTAAATTTATTTTGTGTAAACGGAGCTGAATTAACACATTCACATATAACCATATTAAATTTATTATTTCTGAGTTTATCTAATGACTTAGCCATACCTGTAGGTCGATTAGATAAACCCAATTTTTTAATTGTTGATTTCGGAACTACTTTACTGGTCATCGGTTGTTTATCATAGTTAAACTGTTTCACTTATTCACCTTTAATTAATATGTTTTATTTCTTTATCATTTCTTTATATTGTTTATTAGAATCTTTATGATATACAGATATATTTTTATTTCTAAGTCTATCATTGCCTTTTTTACCTACTGCCGCATAAGCTTTTTTATCTTTACCAGTGCTTAAACCAACAGCTTTTCTAGCAGCTCTAGCAATAGAATTAGCCCATCCTTCAGTAGCTGGTTCTGGATCTAGATGACTTTCTTTATCAACTTTATCTTTAACAACTCTTTCTAGTTTATCAAATAAAGTATCTTTTTGTTGAGCTATAGAAACTTGATTAGCTTCATCTACTAAACCTTTATTTGCTCTACCCATCATTCTATCAAATGCGGCATCTCTTTTCTTTTTCTTAGCTACTTTTTTCATTTTATTACTTTTACTGAAAACATTTAATTTTTGTAATTTTGGGTATTTAGATGTTGCAGCTTGTTTATCAGCTAAATCATTCCTCATATCATGTAATTTTGATATTTCATCTTTTGTAAGATATCTTTCATCTAACACTTCTTCTGATTCTTTAACTTTATCAAGATATCTATTTTTTTTACTACCAACTGTAGTTAGTTTACCGCTATAATTATCAATGTTAATTGTCATAGAACCTCTTTTTATTTTTTCACCTTTAGGTCCTGTTGCATAATCATGTTTAGTTGGTTTTGTTTTTGGCATCATTTCATATTTTTGTGCTGTTTTGTTTTCTTTAACGGATGAAGATTTCTTTTTCTTCAATTTTTCTTGATATTTTTTTCTACCTATACCTCGTCTCATTTTAAACAAATCATAACCTGTTACTTTTTTCGCAGATTCTTCCATTTCAACATATTCTTCTCTATCTTTCTCAGATTTTTCTACACTTTCAGGTTCATCTTTTAATGCGCCTTTATCATCACCAACCTGTCTAATTGTAGCTTCATCTATTAATTGATCAGCCAACTTTTGTGCTTCTTTTATTTTGTCCATAACATTTACCCCGTATTTTTATTTTTTTTATTTTGAGCTAATCTTATTTGTTTTTGTCTTTCTTTTTCTATTTGTTTTTGTTGTTTTCTTTTTTTCCAAGCTTTTTGTTTTTCGGCAGCCCATTTAGCTACTCTTACAGCATCATGTCCCAGTGATTGAGCTAAACCAACACTACGAACTAATACATCACCACTAATTTCATTTATATATTTATCAGTTAATTCTTCTGATAATTTTATTTTTTCTTGTAAGTTCATAACAGATTCCTCTATAGATTGATCTGGTGTGAAATCATTTTCTGGATAATTAACTATTTTTGTATCTGGATCAACTAACTCAAAAGCCTTAAGTATTGATTTTTTCATCTCAGGTAATACAGTCATCTCAGCCTCACCAGGTGTTGTAATCCATTGAAATCCTTGGTGTTCTTTAGATAGTTTTACTTTTTGTTCAGGGTCTTTCATCTTACAAATATAATTATATTGTGTTGAAAGTCTGGTTCCTTTATCAGCTATGTATGAAAACTTGTCAATATATTTTAACGGAATAACATCTAGTCCAGTTTCTTCTTTAACTTCTCTTTTTAAACATTTTAACAATGGTTCATTTGGACCGTTATCACATTTTCCTCTTGGATATTCCATAAAGTTTGGCCAATGATCATCAGCAGCTCTTTGTATTAAAAGTAAAGCTGGTTTTTGTCCGCGCTGTTCTTTAAATATAATTCCGCCAGAGACATTAACTTTTTTTGTAATCTTATCTGTATCATATATTTGTTCTAAAAAATCGTTAACTATCTTCATGTTAAATCCCCTCTAACTATTATTGTACTATTAATTAATCCGGTTAGTGTATGAAAAGCTATATCAGATATGCTTATAGGAGCAAATGTTTCTATAAAAGTACATTCTGCTACACCTATTAAACCACCATCAATTATCATTGATGTTCGATTTGGTGTTTCTCCTGTCGTTGAAATAACAGCGGTTCCAGCACATACGAATATAGGATCTTCTGCACCAAATGGAACCTCATAAATAAATAACTCAATCATATCGCCTACATCTAATGAAACATTATCAACTTTAATTCTTAAATCATTACCAGAATTTTCTAATACATAATGATCCCCATAGTCCATTAATCCATCTTTACTTTGAACTTTTAATAATGTTTTATCAAAAATTTGTTCTGGCATTGTTATGATTATATCACCAGTAGAATCAATCTGTTCTTGTGTCATTTCATGAAAATATCTTGTTTTAAAGTCTATATGTCTATCAAGTTTTTCACCATCACATAAATGTTCTGGAGGCGGTTCTTGATAATTATATTTTCCTTCATTATCTATTGTGTTTTTATCTTCTTGTAATCCAGAATCAACATGTGTTTGTAAAACATCTATAGAAGCAGGAACATTGTATTCATCATAATTAGAATAAGTTGAACCATATCTAATTTCAAAATTTATATTTTCAATAATATTATCAGTTTTAAGAATAATGTATGATGGAATTTCAATTTCATATTCAACAATAGCGCTTAATTTCCAATCAGCCATGTCATCTGTTCCACCATATCTAGTTGATCCATCAGATAAACCCCTTAAAACATATCTAGGTTTTACTTTACCAGGAACTACTAATTCATTTTGATTTGTTGTTTTAACTAAAAATTCGTATGCGTTAGTAGACCAATCTAATGTATAAGACTGATTTGTATAAGGGTTTTCATATTTATAATTTATTAGTTCATCTGGTAATATAATAAAATCATCAAAAAGAACAGGTTCTATATATCTACCTTCACCACCAAACATTTGTATTAAAAATATTTTTAAATCAAAATATTCATAAAATGAAGGTAATAAACTAAGTAATTCAAGCTCACCTTTAAGTCTAGTAAAAGCTACTGTTACTTCAACATTGTTATCTATGTATATAGGTTCAAATATTCCTGAAGCTTGAGCTGGCGCTAAATGTGGAAATCTCCAAAATTGGTGAGCTAAAGAATTAGCATCATCTAAATTAAAATCTCCAGTAGGATTAAGAATTAAAGCTGGTAAATTTGGTTTGTCGCCTTCTCTACCATAGTGTTGTTCTTTTGTTATATATTCCACCGCCTTATCATATGTTCCTACCACTTGGTGTTTGAATCTTGGATATAAATAATCAGCAAAATAATCTAATGTATTTTCTATAAAACATCCAAATACATTATGAATAAATTGATAATGAAATTTATCAAAGTCAGTAGCCATATATTTACCTCTAGTCTATATCATCTAATGTAATAATATCCTTTTCATTAGATGGTATTATTGTTTTTGGTTTAAATGGTCCTTCTTTACCATATTGTTTACTTTCTCTATTAAAATCATCAAGTAAATCAATAGCAGCTGAAGTACCAATTTGTATTCCTGTTGTTCTTACTATTTTCTTTCCTAATTTTTTTAATATATTTTGTCTTTCTGCTATAATAAAAATAAATTGATTATCGTAAGATATCATATTAAACCCATAAAGATTTAATGTATCATATAAAATCTTTCCATCAACATCTATTTTTGATAATTTTAAAGATTCATTTAATATAAAACTAATTTCATAAGTATAATCAGGTTTAATATCATTGAATTGATTCATTATATCTAAAGTTGATTTTCTAAAATTATGTAATTCTAAAAATGTTTCACAAAATTTAGATGATCTTAAATTTTTAAACATACTAATTTTAACATTACTACCAGGTGTTTTATCATTAAAATCTGGCTCTACACTAAATAAAAGATTAGTTGACCTTTTATTAAAAAATGCTCCAATGTTATAATGTCCATCTAAAAATGGAATTCTCATTACATAATTTCTATCAAATAGTTTTCCGAGTGTTAATGACATTTCTATTTTCCTTTCTTATATTTCTATATCTGCAAATGCGTCAGACCAATCACCATTTTCTTTCATTTCTTCATGGTCAGGATTTAAATTGGGTTCATTATCTTCTTTTATTTTTGAAATAATTAAATCTCTATCAATACAATCTTCAATTGCTAATACAAAATCAGTGTATTTCAAATTTAAACCCACATAACTATTCCATTTATATACTGTTTTTAACATTATATCATTTAATTCTTCTAATTGAAATTCATTGTTAAAGTAATCATATGATTCATTACCTATACTTTCAATATAATCAACAAAATCTTTTCTTTTATTTTCTGGAATTTCATTAGCTTTTAGTTTAATGTATCTTAAAACATGAGATATAGATTTTCTTTTTTCCGGTTTATGATCAGTAGGTTTATATTTTTTCTTTAATTTTTTATTAAAAAATAGTATTATTTCCTCATCATTTGTTAAGTCTTCTATCCTTTGACCAAATAAAGTTTTTATTTCAAACTTAACAATATCATTTGTAATTTGTTCTAAATTAAAGTTATTCTTAGGTGGTACTTTTACAGATCCTGCATCATGAGCATTAAAATGTCTTTTGTCAATATTTTCTGAATCAATAACATTTTCAAATACTTTATCAATAAATTCTGATATTTGATTATCAAATATTTTTTGTAGATTTCTTTCTTCTAAATTCTTATCATAATGATCAAAGAAACCTATTTCTCTAAAATATTTAAATCTAGATAGTACACAACTTTTAACAGATTCAGAATTTTTACCATTTAAATAACTAAAAGCAGCTGGATCCAAGAAACATCTAAAACAAAAATGAATTAAAGATCCATTAGAATGTGGATCAGAATCAACTGCTTCCATTCTACCTCTATATATTTTTAGATAAGCATTGATTAAAAGCAAATCATAACTTAATTCAATAGTTTGTCTATCTATTTTTTCATCTGTAAAGTATTTAACAACAGGAATAGATAATGGAAATATTGTTTGATTTTTTATATAACTATGATAATTCATTTTAAAATATAGATTAGAAATATAAAATACTGATTTTAAATCTTGTTCAGATATTCCTGGTAATAATGAATATCCATCACCTTTATATATCGAGTCCATAATAGTTCTTAATGGAGCATTATTGGTTGTTAATGCTAGTAACATCTTTTCTAAATTTAAGATATTATTCTGTAACGTATGCTCAATAAATGAGCTTTTAAACTCTTGTTTGATAGGTTCTCTTGGTTCTAAAGCATCACTTTCTAACTCAGGAATTCTAACTTTAGGTTCTTCTTCTGCAGCAAACTGTTCAAATTCATTTGCTTGATCTTGTGGATCTACACCTAAAACTCCACCATGCCCATTTTTACAAGTTGGTCCAGATCGTGTTTCAAATTGATCCTCTCCACATAACTCACATAGTAATCCATTATAATGAAGTTCTTCTACGTCATCTTGACTTTCGACAGGGTAGCTAGCTACCTTTTGTTTATCTGAGCTAGCACTAATGTTAGTTGGAAAGTGTGTAGGTAATATTTGAATTAATCTATCTATTCCATTAAGTTTATTAACTGTTAGACTATTAAGATATCTAGAAGGTAAATTCATTGAAATATTAATATAGTTGTCTAAGTAGTTTTCTAATATTTTAGCTATCATTTTAAACTCTGGATTTAAAGAAAAAATAATTTTACCTTCATCTGAAATATTATGTTTAATTTTCATTACAACTAAAGGTTGGTTATTAAATATTCTGAATTCAAATACAAGATCTTTATCTTTATTATACCTTTTAGTAATATCACCCTCTTGAGGGTTTTGATAGATATTTTTAATATTAGCACGTACATCATTGATTGTTTTTACTAAATCAATAACATTACTAATAGATAGTCTAATATTTCTTCTCTGTCCTTGATTATCTAAATTAAGAACTAATTTGGGTTGACTGAATGTTACATCATCTTCTGTGTTAATACTTATTGAAATCTCTAAGTAACCATGTGAGTCAAATGACTTATCTTTGAATGAATATAAGCTTTGATTAATCCACTTTAAATTTTCATAATTCATGTTTTGAATTTCCTTTCATTTAGTTTTATATGTTTTCTCTTTTATATGTTACATTATTTTATTTAATAGACTTAGGACAGTTGAATTGAAATTCTAACTCGCCCTCAAGGCGAAAGTAGAATTGGGGTGACTGTGTACAAAGTAAAAATTCTACCTCATTAGTTAGTTTAAATACTTTAATATACCTTCCCTTTTGATGTTTTAAATATGTCTTATTATATATTACCATGTTTTAACATGATTTAAGGAACGATAACTTATTGATATAATTAAAAATAACATATGAAAAATCCCAGTAATAATCTACTTTTGCCCAGTAATAATCTACTTTTGCCCAGTAATAATCTACTTTTGCCCAGTAATAATCTACTTTTGCCCAGTAATAATCTACTTATTTTTCCATTTCATTCTTTCATAATCAATAAGATCTAATCCATTCTTTTTTATCATATCAACATTTGTAATTAATTCAATCTGTTCTATTTGCTTCATATACTTTTTAGAATAATTTTTTAAATGATCTAACCTAATGTTTTTATTTAATAGCATATTTATCTTTCTAATATCTAAAGGGCTATTAACTTTTCCAAAAAAAGGTAATATTAATTTTTTATAAATCTTATATGAAATGCCTCTTTTATATTTCAATAAATCATATGCTATATTTGGTACTAATTTATAATTAACTGAATGTAAGTTTTGAAATATGATATGACCTAACTTAGTATTAAAATTTAATTTCAATTTACAATTTGTATTTTTATTATTTTTAGATATTAAATTTGATTCTTCTATATTAAATAAACGTTTGTTTGTAATAAACATAAAATTACTATTCCAATCACCTTTACGTTTTTTAATAATATTCCATTTATCTAAATCATAATACTTATAATTGAATTTTTTAAATGAAAAATCTATATCATTTATTTTTTTAATTATTTCAATAAAAGACTTTGGTGAGAATCTTTTTAATATAGGAAATTGTTTTCTTAATACTTTAAAATCAATATCTAATAATTCTATTTTGTCAATATGAAACTCAAGAGAGTTATCATCTATATATCGAAACCCATCTTGATCTTTTATTATTCCATTTTGGTCAACTTTAATATTTTTTAAATGATGTTGAAAGCTTCTATAATATGTTGTTTGTTTTATATTATAATTAATCATGTCATCATTTCTTGGATAGGAAAAAATAAAATCATTACTGTTAAACCAATTGATATAAAATAGTTTAGATAAAATAACATCTATTACAATATCTATATTATTATCTAAATCCTTTTTACATAAATTATATTCAGTTATTACATTCATTCTTAAATTTTCCTTTTAAATTCTCTATAAAACTAATCTCTTTATACTTTAACATATGTTACATTAAAAAAAGAAATGTTCTTAATTAAAAAATCAATTTCTATATATATTAATATACATATTATAGAAGCTATTTGTATGTTAATGAATAAATTAAAGGGAGAACAATGTTATGGAGAATGAAAAATTAAAAGAGATTATTTATGTTGATGGAACAGCTAGAATTGAAGCTCTTGTGGTTGGATGTGATTTGGATGTAGGTGTATCAATAGTTGAAAAAGATAATCCTGAAAACTATTTAATGTGTTCTAACGGAGTATTATCACCAGTTAGAATAAAGAAAGTTAAAAAATTTGGAGCAGACTTAAGCAATGAACATACAAGGGAATTGTTGAAGTATTTGTCTGATCAAATTGATATTGGTGAAGTAGATGCACAAAAAATATTAGATTTTTATAATGAAAGAACATTACATGATAAAATAAAATTTAGCGGTGTTGATAAAACAGACTGTCCATTCAATCAATAGAGAGGGTAACTATTATAGCATTTATTCTAGGATTTATAGCAGCTAAGATATTTTAAAGGAGGGTTAATAATATGAAACTATTATTAGTAAAGAGTAAATCTGATATTGGTGTTTGGTTAATTATAATCAATTCTATTATTGGGTCACTTTGTGTTGCATTCTCACTTCTGGCTGGAGTTGAAATTGGAGTTATTATTGGAATGGTTAGTTTAATGTTTAGTTTTGTTTTTTATCTTATTGGTAGTGATATAGTACAAAAAACCAATACATATAGTATTGATGATTACGAATTTATTGATATGAAAAACTTTTGCTTAGTAGTTTTTTGCGACAATATAAGAAAGAATCATTTGATTGCAACTTTTTTTACAAAACATGCTTATGAAGCCATTGAGGTAAAAACACCATTTACAATTAAAGTAAATTTTAATTATTTTAGTTCATTTAAAAAACCAGATAATATTACAGCAATTATTGGTGAAGAACATGTTCATACAACTTCATTAAAAACCTGGAATCCTATCATATAAGGAGATTAAAAAATGAGAAATATATCACAAGAACAATCAGCAGGTTCATTTAGTGCATTCTTTGCAACAATCTGTTTTGTGTTAGCAGTTGGGTTAGGAGTATTATATTTCTATAGCAGAGATACATTTGGTGAAATGAAAAATGAAATTATTTTCAAAGATGCAAAAATCAATTCTCTTACATCTATCTCAAAACACATGTATGAAAAAAATGAGAAAATGAGAAAGATGTTAATAGAAAAATCACAGTTAGTTCTTTCTCCAGAGGAAAAGAAAGAATTTAAATTAATTATTCTGACAAAGGATCAGGAGATAGCAAAATATAAAGATGAAATTCAAACCTATGAGGCTATATTAAATAAGAGTAATATCTTAACCAGAGCTCTAATCAAAAAAGTGGAGGAGTGTAAAAATGAGAGTACTAAATCTAACTAATTGGGATCCTCAATATCTTCAACAGTATGGTCTTTCTCCAATTATGGAATTTGAGGAAGCAAAACAAAAGATATACTGGGGTACTTATGGACGCCCTCCAACATTTCCTGTAAGGTGGGTTAAAATAATTGATTGTACTACTGAGCATCTTGGTAATATTCTTAGAACTCAGCATCATATTTATAAACAGATGAGAGAGGTAATCGAGGATATTCTTGAAAAAAGATTGAGAAGTGATTAATGGATATATTCTTTAGTTATTGCTTTGCTTGTATTATGGTTGGTGCCAATGCATGGAGTTTAGGTAATGCTCTAAATAAAAAACAATATTGGTTGGCATCTATATTTGGAACATTTTTAGTTTTATTGGTGTATCTAAATAAAGAC
>Ga0164313_10005275_pt1 | contig 11439 bp, 12 predicted proteins | sample GuaBasSedimGuay4_FD_113735 | JGI IMG/M metagenome (GOLD analysis project Ga0164313, IMG submission 113735) | Subseafloor sediment microbial communities from Guaymas Basin, Gulf of California, Mexico - Guay4, Core 4569-4, 0-3 cm | ecosystem: Environmental > Aquatic > Marine > Hydrothermal vents...
TCCTGGGGCATACAAAATTTTCCCTTTTTGAAATACTCCAATTGCATCAGGTGTACTAGGCATATTAGCTCCTTCAGCAACACAAATACAATTATTGCTCAATAATGTTTCAGCCTCTTCTTTGTTAAGTTCATTTTGAGTAGCACAAGGCAATGCAATATCACAAGTTACTTCCCAAGGACGTTTCCCTTCAAAATATTTAGCTGAAGGATATTTAGCAACATATTCACTAATTCTTCCTCGCTTCACATTTTTAAGATCCATAACAAAAGCTAATTTTTCTGTATCGATGCCATCTGCGTCATAAACATAGCCTCCAGAATCTGAAAGAGTTACCACTTTACCGCCAAATTCTATAACTTTCTCAGTCGCATATTGTGCAACATTTCCTGATCCAGAAATAGTAACCGTTTTTCCATTAAAGCTATCGCCACGTGTTTCCAACATGTTTTTAGCAAAATATACTGTTCCGTAACCAGTAGCTTCAGGACGGATTAAAGATCCTCCAAAAGAGATTCCTTTTCCTGTAAGAATTCCAGTAAATTCATTTCTTAAACGTTTATATTGTCCAAATAAGTAGCCTATTTCTCTACCACCAACACCAATATCTCCAGCAGGAACATCGGTATTAGGCCCAATATGTCTTGAAAGTTCAGACATAAAGCTTTGACAGAAACTCATTACTTCGGCATCGCTTTTACCCTTAGGGTTAAAATTTGATCCTCCTTTACCTCCTCCCATAGGAAGAGTAGTTAAGCTATTTTTAAAAACCTGCTCAAAACCTAAAAACTTTAAAATACTTAGGTTTACAGATGGATGAAAACGCAAGCCCCCTTTATAAGGCCCAATTGCAGAGTTAAACTCAACTCTATATCCTTTGTTTACGTGGACTTTACCACTAGCATCTGTCCAAGGAACTCTAAACATTATGACGCGTTCTGGTTCTACCATACGCTCCAATAACATTTTGTCCTGATACATTTCATTATCCTCGATAAAAGGAATAATAGCTTCGGCTACCTCGGTAACGGCTTGCATAAATTCAGGTTCGTTCGGGTTCATTTTTTCAACTTTTAAAATGAACTCTTTTATACTATCTTTCATATAAACTAATTTATTGAAAATGTTAATAATAATTGAGAGTGCAAAGATAAAACATATCTAAAAGAAGTCCGTTATAATTCCATAAAAAAGCTATTTTTTGGTATTAAATTTCACTGTTAAATTTGTTTTTATATATTTGTTATGTCTCAACTCAATCCTACGTCAAAAATGAATGCCAGAATACTCCTATTGGTATTAACTTTTTTTATCTTTTCAAAGCAAGATCTGTATAGTCAATTTGGCTTTTCTCAAGAAGTTGGGATAATTACTGGTCCTGTTGCTTTTTATTCAGATTATGGTGAGCGGTATGATTTTGAAACCAACTCAGGAAATGTTGGATTTGGAATAGGACTTGTTCATTATATCAATTTCGCGTATCGATCAGATTGTAACTGTTATACCAAGCAAGTTTACTTTAATGATCACTTTAAACTTCGGTCTGAACTTGATTATCATAAAACAAATCTCAAACATTTTGGAAAATGGGTTGCTCCAGACAGAACCTCGTTAATTGCAGACCAATTAAGAGCGATGAAAGGCTCTGTAACGGTATTTGAACTTGGTGCCCAATTAGAATATTTTCCTTTTAGTATACGTGACTTTTCAGCTGGTTTATACAAAATTGCACCTTTTATTAGTTTTGGAGCGCATTGGGTTGCATTTGACCCAGAAATCTATTCAGAAATTCCAGGAGGACTAAGTATGGTTGCACCAAATGCGGCTACACCAGAAAAATATGTTGGAGCATTTCAAAACAGTGGAGACAATACCTGGGCTGTTGTTGGTAGTATCGGTATTCGATATAAATTGACTCCTCTAAGTGATTTAATGTTAGATGGTCGGTGGGAGTTTTATTTCTCTAACTGGGTTGATGGATTAAACCCCGCGTCTACATCAAACAAAGCGAACGAATGGATTTATTGGCTTAATGTTGGTTATATTTATTATTTGGAATAAAACCTATTTACAATTATCCTATTGCCTGCCGCAAATCTTCTATTAGGTCGTCTACATCTTCAATCCCCACACTCAATCTAATTAAAGAATCTACAACTCCTGTTTTCTCCCGTTCCTCTTTTGGAATACTTGCATGAGTCATACTTGCCGGGTGGCCCGATAGACTTTCAACACCTCCCAAGCTTTCTGCCAGTGTAAACAACTTTAGGTTCTCTACAATTTTTATGGCTTCATTAAAATCATTTCCTTTTGTAACAAAAGACATCATGCCTCCAAAATCATTCATTTGAGATTTTGCAATTTCATGATTGGCATGATTTTTTAAACCAGGCCAATATACTTTTTCAATCTTTGGGTGATTTTCTAAATAATTTGCGATCGCTTTTCCATTCTCACAATGTCGTTGCATTCTAACATGCAGTGTTTTTATTCCGCGAAGCATTAAAAAACTATCTTGAGGACCACAAACAGCACCACTTGCATTTTGAATAAAATACAATCGATCTGCTAAATCCTTATCTTTTACAACCAAAGCTCCCATTACCACATCGCTATGCCCGCCTAGATATTTGGTTGCACTGTGCATTACGATATCTGCTCCTAATTCTAAAGGTTGTTGTAAATATGGTGTAGCAAATGTGTTATCCACTCCCAACAATATTGAATGCTTTTTAGCAATATTCGCTGCTTTTTTAATATCAATAATATTCAACATTGGGTTGGTTGGTGTTTCTACCCAAATAAGCTTGGTATTCTCATTGATATAATCTTCTATATTTTCGGCATTTTCCATTCCAATAAAATGAAACTTTATTCCAAAATCCTCAAAAATCTTCGTAAATAACCGGTAGGTACCTCCATACAAATCGTTGGTTGAAATGACCTCATCTCCAGGTTTTAATAATTTAATAACCGCATCGATTGCGGCCAATCCACTTCCAAATGCCAAACCAAACTCCCCTTTTTCTAAACTAGCGAAAGAGCGTTCTAATGCAGCGCGTGTAGGATTGTGAGTCCTTGAATATTCAAATCCTTTATGCCCTCCGGGTGTTGATTGAGCATAGGTTGTCGTTTGATAAATTGGAGGCATTACAGCACCGTAAGCAGGATCATGTTCCTGGCCTCCGTGAATTGTTTTGGTATTAAATTTCATTTCAGTAATTTTATAAAAAAACAAAAATAACTGTTTTAATTGTTTTTAATTAAAAAGATTCCATTTTATCCTATGTTCAACAAAATAAAATATCTAAGCCTTTTCTTTCTTGTATGCATAAGTTGCAAAAAAGATACTTCAACTATATTGACATCTGAAAGTTTTTCTGAAGAATACCGCGGTGATTGTACTGGAAACAATTGCGCACAAGTAAGCATCGATTATATTAAAATTAAAGGAGATGATGAAGTCGCAACTCAAATTAATTTCACCACTGGAAACTTTATAATTTATTTTTTGAACTCAAATTTTGATAGAAAAATTAAGGCAACTACTATTTCAGAAGCAGCCAAGCAATTTCTTGAAAATTATGAAATCGACAAAAAAGAGTATCCCGATTTAAGCCCATATCAAGCTGAAGTTTCTATGTCAGTTTCCTATTCCTCTCCTGAAATTCTTTCTATCAGAGCCGAATATTATACCTATAGCGGAGGTGCTCATGGAAATATGAGGACAGAATTCTTAAATTTTAATCCAGAGACAGGAAGTTTATTAACCATGTCTTCTTTATTGGAAAATAAGAAAGGGTTTACAGGCCTTGCAGAACAACTTTTTAGAGCAGAAAATAATATCGCCCCTCATGAAAACATCAATTCTACTGGGTATTGGTTTGATAAGGATACCTTTTACTTACCCGATTTTATTGGGTTTTCTGAAACAGAGATCCTCTTAATTTACAATCAATATCAAATAGCCAGTTATGCAGATGGTCCGATTGAATTATTAATTCCGATAGAAAAAGCACTTCCCTTCTTGAAAGTTAAATAGCTTTTTTCATCGCAAGAATATATCCTAAGTGGATACCTTCATGAAAATTGTTAAACTCCAATGCTTCTATTTTGAAATAAAAATCCATTAATTCTGTAAAAAAATGGATTTCTTTGTGCTTACATTGCTAATTAATGATCCTGCTGGGTCGGGACTACTACACAAACATTTGTATGAAAAAAATATACCACCTCTCTACTTGTGATACCAACAAACGAATTCTTAAGGAATTGAATCTTTCAGATGAATTTATTAAGCAGGATATTAAGAAGGAGTCCTTGTCTACTGAAGAATTAGAAAAAATGCATGAATTATCGGGGAGTTATGAAGCGCTGTTTAGTAAACGAGCTCGATTATATAATGAAAGAGGTCTTAAAAATAAGAACTTAAAAGAAAGCGATTATAAAAATTTATTGTTAGAGCATTACACTTTTTTAAAACGTCCTGTGCTCATAATAGGAAGTGAAATTTTTATAGGAAACAGTAAAAATGTAGTTGTTTCTGCTAAAGAATCAATAAATAAATTTTAATCCTTATTTTTGATTTGAATTATATACGCTTATGAATAAGTTTTTATTCTTTTTTATACTCCTTCTTGGATTTAGTGGATTCGCACAAAAGGATTCCCTCAAGCTAAAAAACAATGATATTATTGTTGGGGAGATAAAATCATTGACAAACGGTGTTATCACTATGAAAACTTCGTATAGTGATAAAGATTTTAAAATAGAATATATAGAGGTCAAGGAGATTTTTCTCAATCAAACATTTTTGATTTATTTAGTGGGTGGAAGCCATTATTTAGGTAAGGTAAGGTCAGTAAAACCTGAAATAATTTTACTTGAAAGTGAGGGCGTAATTACTTTTGAAACAAAAATTCAAAATTTAATAAGCTTAAAGCCTATTGACACAAAATTTTGGAGTCGGTTTACTGCTAATATCGATTTAGGATTTAATGTCACCAAAGCGAATAATTTTAATCAACTTACACTAGGCTCTGGGCTTGAATATTCAGGTGAAAAATGGAATTTCGATGCTGGATATAGTACCCTACTATCTAATCAAGATAATGTAGATGAAATTAAAAGGGTAGAATGGAATATTGAAACAAAAAGATTAATAAGAAAGGAACGGTATGCATTATTAGAGTTGTCATTTTTATCGAATACAGAACAAGCGCTTAAAGGAAGGGTCATTACTCGTGGTGGGTTTGGTAAGTTTTTCATAAATTCCAACAGGCTTTATCTAGGAGTTAATATTGGTATTAACTACAATATAGAAACCTATTATGATGAGTCCTTAGATAAAAATTCTACAGAGGTCTTTATCGCGCCTGAATTTAATATGTTCGAATTTGGAGATTTTAGATTAAAAACTGGTTTTACTTCATTTCTAAGTTTGTCTGAAAGCAAAAGATTTAGATTAGATTACAGCTTAGATCTAAAATATGATCTCCCCCTTGATTTTTACATAAAGTTCGATTTCTCTCTTAATTATGATAATCAGCCGGCTATTGAAGGAAACGATATTGATTATATTTTTAATAGTGGTTTTGGATGGGAATTAGATTAATAGCATAAAAACATCCATGGACAAACGGGCTCTCGCATTACTCGCCGCAACAATTGCTGGTATAATCTACGGCTTAAATCACACGATTGCAAAGGGGTTAATGCCAGATGTCATCCAGCCATATGGTTTTATCTTTTTACGTGTCAGTGGGGCTGCTATTTTATTTTGGCTGTTCAGTTTCTTTTTCCCTTCCGAAAAAATTGATCGCAGCGATTGGCTTCGAATTATAGCTTGTGCTTTTTTTGGAATGACACTCAATATGCTCATGTTCTTTAAAGGATTGAGCTATTCCACACCAATAAACAGTTCGGTAGTGATCACAATGGCTCCCGTTTTATTATTGGTCATGTCTGCGCTATTTTTAAAAGAAAAAATTACATTAAAAAAATCTATTGGGATCGGACTCGGGTTTATTGGTACTTTAATGTTAATCTTATTTGGACAGAAATCACAGCTTAATGCTCCTAATATCCCATTGGGAAATATTCTATTTATTATTAATGCGATATCCTACTCCACTTATCTAATAATTGTGAAGCCATTAGTTGCGAAATATCACTCCATTACCTTAATGAAGTGGTTTTTCTTGTTTGCCTTTATAGTAAATATACCGATTGGTATAAATGAATTTTTAGAAGTAGAATGGTCATCTCTTTCTAGTACAATAACTTGGAAATTGGCCTTCGTAGTAATTGGAACTACCTTTATTACCTACCTATTCAATGTTTTTGCACTTAAACAATTACAACCTTCAACTATAGGAGCATTTTTATATTTACAGCCTATTATAGCAACCGCATTTGCAATATTAGTAGGTGCCGATTATTTAACATCTCTAAGGCTTGGTGCTGCTGTACTAATCTTTTTGGGTGTTTTCCTTTCTACTCGGAAATCTAATTAGTTTAATTATTAAAAATCTTTTGGAACTTTTCTATGCGTTCGAGTGTCTTCTTTAGTTAAAATTTTAAAATCCTCCGTTTTATCTAAATCATTTAAGGCTTTAAAAAGCGTTTCTGGTAAATCTCTTAGTTTTCTTGTATTCAGATCTATCCATCCACCCATCATATCACATCGAGCCATATTCTTTCCTTTGCTATTATAAAAGTTATGTTGAAACTCAAAATACATCCCTCCCTCCGAAAAACCTTTTAACTCCAAAGAAACGCGAATGAGTTCTCCAGGAAATATCTCTTTAAAATAAAACATATGCTCATCAAAGACCACAGGCCCTATATTATGCTTTACCATATTGGCCTGGTTAAACCCTTTATTTATCAAATAACTCATACGGGTATGACTCATATAATTTAAATAGGTACTATTTGCTAAATGCCGATTGGCATCTAGATCATTCCAGCGAACTTCAAACTCTTTTAAATACATTTTTAAAATTTTTTCAAAAGTAATTTTCTTTTTGAAGTATTTTCATAATTTGCTGCGTTAAAATATAATTTTTTATATGCCATTATTAAAAAGCAATTACAATCCCCCTTGGGTTTTTAAAAACGGACACTTTTCAACTATTTATTCTGCTAAGTTCCGACCTAACCCAATCTTACATCAAGAAAGAGATCGCATCACACTTCCCGATGGAGACTTTATGGACATTGATTGGTCCTTTTCCAAAACATCAAAAAACAAGGTTGCTATTTTGCTGCATGGTTTAGAAGGTAACGCACAACGCCCCTATATTAAAGGGATAGGGTCTAAATTAATTAAAAAAAATTGGGATGTTGCCAGTGTTAATTACCGAGGTTGTAGTGGGGAAACCAATCTTAAATACCAATCCTATCACTCTGGAAAAACAGACGATTTAGCTGAAGTAATAAAGTATATTCTTGAAAAGGATAGCTATCAAGAAATTGTTCTTATTGGATTTAGTTTAGGAGGAAATTTATTATTAAAATATCTAGGGGAGCAGGAATCCCTTCCTCAAGAATTAAAAAAAGGTATTGCCATTTCAGCCCCCACAAGCTTGAAGGGCTCATTAGATTGCTTGGTTAAGAAAGAAAATTGGTTATACAACACCTCTTTTTTAATTAATCTTAAGAAAAAATATAAAATTAAAATACCGCTGTTCCCTGATAAAATGAATGAAACTGAATTAAATAAAATCAAGACACTTTTGGATTTTGATAATCTTTATACTTCCAAAGCACATGGGTTTAAAGATGCTTACGATTACTATGAAAAAAACAGTAGCAATCAATTTCTGCCTTCTATAAAAGTTCCTGTTTTAATTTTAAATGCCAAAAACGATAGTTTTCTTAATCAAGATTGTTTTCCCTATGATGCAGCTGATAAGTCAAAAAATATTTATTTAGAAACTCCTTTGTATGGCGGTCATGTTGGGTTTCATCAAACCAATAACCAATATTATAGCGAAAAACGAACCTTAGCCTTTTTAAGGAATTAACAATCCCCATCTCTATAATCATTACCATACTAATTCAGTATCTTTGTCGATACGCAAAAAATGATATATGATCCAATCAATGACAGGATACGGTAAGTCTATAATTGAATTACCTTCAAAAAAAATAACCGTAGAAATAAAATCGCTGAACAGCAAAAACCTAGATCTCTATGCAAGGGTCCCTTCTTCCTATAGAGAAAAGGAATTGGATATGCGAAAAGTAATCTCAAAATCCTTGGTTAGAGGGAAAGTCGATTTTAATTTATATGTAGAAATTACCGGTGAAGAAACAAGCTCCAAGCTAAATGAGATCGTGGTGAAGCAATATATGAAACAGATTTCTAATGTTGTGGAGGGAGATGAAGTAGAATTATTAAAAATGGCAATACGAATGCCAGACGCTTTAAAAACAGAGCGTAAAGAAATTGAAGAAACAGAATTCAACAGTATTTCTGAAGCTATTGCTGAAGCCTTAAAATCCATCAATAAGTATCGTTCCGATGAAGGAAAAGCAATGGAAAAAGATTTTATTCATCGTTCTGAAAAAATTTCTAAATTATTAGAGGCTGTAATAGCCATAGATTCAGAACGTATAGAAATTGTTAAAAAACGCCTTCACAAAGCTGTGAGTGAGCTAAAAGAGTCTGTCGATGAAAATCGTTTTGAACAAGAGCTTATTTATTATTTGGAAAAATATGATATCACTGAAGAAAAAGTTCGATTAGAAAACCACTTAAATTATTTCAATGAAGCCCTTAGAGCAGATGGATCTAACGGTAAAAAACTAGGTTTTATTTGCCAGGAGATTGGGAGAGAGATAAACACAATTGGCTCAAAATCTAACCATGCTCCAATGCAGCAGTTAGTCGTCCAAATGAAGGATGAGTTGGAAAAAATTAAAGAACAATCACTAAACGTATTATAATGGCAGGAGGAAAACTCATTGTTTTTTCGGCCCCCTCGGGTAGTGGAAAAACTACTATTGTTCAATATCTTTTAAAACAGGAAGAATTGAACTTAGAATTTTCAATTTCGGCTACTTCACGAGAACCGAGAGGTGAAGAAATTCATGGGAAAAACTATTATTTTATCAACTTAAAAGAATTTAAACAGCATATTAAGAACAGTGATTTTTTAGAGTGGGAAGAAGTATATCGCGATAATTTTTACGGAACACTAAAAACCGAAATAGAGCGAATTTGGGCATTGGGAAAAAATGTGATCTTTGATATCGATGTTGTAGGTGGGCTCCGTATAAAAAAGAAATTTCCAAAAGAAACTTTAGCTGTTTTTGTAAAACCACCTAGTGTTGATGAACTCAAGATCCGTTTAAAGAAACGGAAAACTGAAAATAACGAAAAAATAAATATGCGAATTGCAAAAGCTTCAGTTGAATTAGCAACGGCTCCTCAATTCGATTATATCATTGAAAATAAACACCTAGATGTTGCGCTACAACAATCCAAAGAGTTAGTATTAAAATTTATAACAAAAGATGAAGCCTAAAAAAATTGGTTTGTTTTTTGGCACCTACAATCCTATACATGTTGGGCATTTAATTATTGCTAATCATTTTGCCGAGTTTACAGACCTGGAAGAGGTTTGGTTAGTGGTTACACCTCATAATCCACATAAAAAAAGAAATACCCTGTTAGAAGATACCCATCGATTAGCGATGGTTAGAATTGCTGTTGAAGACTACCCAAAGTTAACGGCAAGCAATATAGAATTCGATCTTTCGCAACCAAATTATACCGTCAACACATTAGCTGTTCTAGAAGAAAAATATCCCGAACATTCCTTTTCATTGATCATGGGAGAAGACAACCTAAAGAGCTTGCATAAATGGAAGAACTATGAGGTGATCTTGGAAAGGCATCCAATTTATGTATATCCCCGAATTGATAAAAATTCCGATGACACAAAAATCCATTCCCCCCTCGATGAAGGATTAATTGAGGTGTCTAGAATAAAGGCTCCAATCATAGAAATCTCCTCCACATTCATTAGAAAAAGTATTGCTTCAGGAAAGAATATTCGCCCTTTATTGCCCCAAAATGTATGGGAATATTTGGATGAAATGAATTTTTATAAATAATTTTCTGAAAATATTAGCCCAATACTTTATTTTCGTTTTCAACTAAATAATTGAATGTTTTTTTAACTAATTCATTTAGTTTTAAACCCTTTTTTGAAGCCATTATAGACAGTTTCTTATGTACACTACTCGGAACCCTAACATTAAAAACTCCTTTGTAAGCTTTATTAGGTTCTTTTCCAAGTTCTTTACAAGTTGCTAAATAGTCATTTATAGATTCTTCAAATCCTTTTTTGAGGTCAGAAATAGATTCTCCTTCAAAAAGAACCAAATCATTAACCCCTTCAATTTTTCCATAAAGAATATCATCTTCAGCACTATAATTTACGGTTCCTATATAATCTTTATATTCTAAATAATTTTTCATGTGTTTATATTTATTGTCTTTTAATGGTCACATGCTGTTCGCTATTAACCATCTCGTTATGTGATTAAAACTTTAACACGCTCGTTTCATAATTCAAGCTTTTTAATAATTTGTTTAATTACATATTGCTTAACAATATTATTTGGATGTGGTTTATGTAAACTAATAATATCCTTTTTTTTATTAATAAATTTTCTCCTCGAACCCCTTGTTTTACTTTCACTAGATTTCTCAAAAAAATAATAATAATTCAATATCCTTATCAACTCCTCCCATTTAAATCTGTTGGAACAGAATTAAATTTAATCAGTAACTTTTCAATCTTACTCATATACAAAGATACAATAATTTTGTAACTATTTTTTAGTTACATATTTTAAGATTAATAATAGTTTCAAGAGTTAATTTGTAGCAAGTCTTATAATTCAGTATTTTTGATTCCAATTAGATTTGAATATGATAAATAAACCAAAGTTTGCTGTTTTCGGAGGAGGAAGTTGGGCCACTGCCATCGTGAAAATGCTTTGTGAAAACCTCGCTGAAGTAGGTTGGTATATGCGGAGTTCCGAGGCTCTTGAACATATAAAAAAAGAAAAACACAATCCTAATTATCTAAGTGCTGTTGAGTTTGACACTTCAAAACTAAAACTTAGTAATGACATTAATGAACTCGCAGATTACGCTGACATCCTTATTTTTGTAATCCCTTCAGCTTTCTTGCATAAGGAACTAGAAAAATTAACCGTTTCAATTAAAGATAAAATCATTTTTTCAGCCATCAAAGGAATTGTCCCTGAAAGCACACTCATTGTAGGAGATCATTTTTTTACCCATCTAAACATTCCTTTTAAAAATATTGGGGTGATCACAGGACCCTGTCATGCAGAAGAAGTCGCTTTAGAACGACTTTCATACCTAACCATCGCATGTGCAGATGAGGAAAA
>Ga0164313_10005276_pt1 | contig 11439 bp, 8 predicted proteins | sample GuaBasSedimGuay4_FD_113735 | JGI IMG/M metagenome (GOLD analysis project Ga0164313, IMG submission 113735) | Subseafloor sediment microbial communities from Guaymas Basin, Gulf of California, Mexico - Guay4, Core 4569-4, 0-3 cm | ecosystem: Environmental > Aquatic > Marine > Hydrothermal vents >...
GCCAACGACCCGGTCAAACGCCGGATCCGCCGATTCCACGGAGTACAGGTAAATCCCGCTGACGACCTCCTGGCCGTTACGCGAGACGAGATTCCAGAATGCCGAACCGCCACAGTCACCGAAGCCGGATTCATCCGGACAGTCCTGCAGCGTGCCATGGTGCTCGATGGTATCAACGAGATCCCCTGCGAGCGTATAGATACTGATCGTGTTCTGCGACGCCGGCAGATTCGCGAACATCACCCTGACGCCCGTCGGATCATCACCGTTGGGATTGAACTGACTGAACTCGGCCAGGGACTCACGCGTCGCCGGATTGGGAAACACGAAGATGTTCTGTCCCAGATCGGCGCGTTCTTCCGCGGACTGCGCATCAAAACGGGGCACGGCGAAATCGAAGTTGCTCTGCGGGTCGCCTGACAGGCCCGGTCCGATCGCAGCAAGCTCGCCCGTGGAGGCGTCGGCCATGAAGTCCGTCGCAGTGACGGAATAGAAATAGGCGATACCGTTGAACACCGTATTGTCGACATACTCGAAGAAGTCGACTCCGTTCTCGACCCAGTAGACCGTATCGATGGTGTCGTAGGAACCCTCGAAGTCGCGGATCTGGGGATATTTCGCAGCTACTGCCGTAATCTGGCCGTTGCTGTCCTTGTAGCGCATGAACTCGCCTGGATCCAACGTGGCGTTCAGGAAGACGAACTCCGGGTCCTCGAGCACTGTGGTGACAAATACCTTCGCATCCGCGCTCTCGTCAAACTCCGGGGTGCCAGGGACATACGCCTGCGGCACGTAGCCAATCACGTCCAGGCCGGTGTTCGCGCCCAGCGGGAGGTCCTCGACCAGCACCTGGCCGTCGATCTCACGCCGGTCCTCGAAGAAGTTCACGACATCAAACTCGGCAATCAGGCTCCACTGGGTTGCCTCCGGTCCATTGTCGATCGAAGCACCAAAGGGCCGGTCCCACCCATCCGCCCGCCAGAGGCGGTAAGACTCGAAGTCGATCTCCTGCAGACGCACATCCGGGATGATCTGGGACATGCTGTTCCAGAACACGTGCATGCGATTGTCCGTCTGCCAGAGGCGCATGTCCGGTGCCACCGGGGCGAGGCCCACGAGCCAGCGCACGGAGAACTCCTTGCCCTGCACGCCGGTGCAACCACCGAGTTCTTCCGGTGCCAGAGTGGCTTCGAGAGCGCAGTCGTTGCGACCACCACGCCGGGCCAGCTCGAAGAAGCAATCACTGTTCACGTAGATGCAACCGTCATCATCGAGATCGCTGGGATCGATGGTCGGCGGCATCCCCCCTCCACCGCTACTCAGGCCCAGGGTATCGCAGGGATTTACGAAGATGCTGAAGATGGGATTGTTGATATCCGTGGCCGAGCCAGAGCCAAACTCGGACGCGCAGATCTCGTCCTCGCGCCCCCCGATGCCGGTGCTCGGATCCAGGTCCTTGTCGAAGAAGGCGCCGTAATAGGTCAGGGCGGCGTCGGCCGCGTGCTGCAAGAGGCCATTCAGGCCGAGGCCAGCCACCATACAAGCGCTGAAGTCGAGCGTCTCATCGACATCGATCGAAGCAAACGGGCCCGTGGCCAGGAGGATCCGGAAGTCATTCGCCCTGGCGGGCGTGCCCGCCATATCGAAGCCCGGCGTGGAAAGCAGCTGATAGCGCTCGGCATCGTTGTTCGGATCGCCACCACGCTCAAACGGCTGGTTGCCCGCGAATGCGTTGTAACTGGTGATCGCCACGCGAACCGGAGCTTCTTCCCCTGTCGGGTCAATCGGGTGGTCCAGGAACATGATCCCGAAGTAGCCCGGAGCAAGCCCGCCGTCGCCATCATCATCGTACATGTAGGCGATGGTGATCGGCACTTGACTGTTGTCCGCAGCGCGAACAGCACCATCGAACCAGCCCTGCACGTCGTCCTCGGCTACGCCACCCTGCCCACGCGGGCCAATGTCGCAGTCGGCGAAGAAACCCACGTACATATCCTGCAGGGGCTGCACACCAATGTTCGTGATCTGGTACTGGAAGCCGATGAAATCATCGACCGAGTCGCCTTCCCAAGCGTGGCTGTTCTGCACGATGCGCAGGTTCAGCGGCTCGTGCTCGGGAAAACTCTCGATCACCAGCGCCGTGTTGTCGCGCATCACTGCGCGGAACATCTGGTTGCCGATGGCCGCGAAGTCCTCGTCGATCTTGCCATCGATGTCGTCATCCAGGCCGTTGATCGGGTCCTCATTGATCAGGCCGTCGCCGTCGTCGTCCTCACCTGGATCCGGGTAGCGGGCGCCGCCGATGGCCCCCTGGAAGGACTCCCAGATCGTATCGAGCGGATCATCCGGATTTGCAAGCATCTCCGGCGTGAACTGCCCCGTGGTCACCAGCGGCACGCCATTCTTGAGCGCACCCAACCAGAGCCCACCGGCCCAGAGGTACTCAACTCCACTGCCTGCCGGCCACATGGCCGAAGGAGCGTCGGAATAGTTGGCACCGCTGCCGGGGCGGGAACCGATCAGGCCCCAATTCGTGATGTTCATCTGCAGTTCGCCGACGTTGTGGACGAACTCGCCGTCAAGCGCGAAGGTCCCCGACGAATACTTGTCCTGGTGCAGATCCAGCGGCTCGACGCCCTGGTAGGCCGCCTGTGCCGGGCCGCCCTGGCCGCAGAGCACCGCGCCTGCGACAACCAGGAGAACCGCGAAAATTTGCTGACGTCCGAACATCGTCAACCCCTTCCCCCTGATCAGAAGAATCGGCCAGCACCGACTCTAACAAGTCGGTGCTGGCCGAAAACACGGGGGTCGTTCATGGGAATAAAATCATTGATGTTGTCACCATCGACATCGAACAGATAGGCGTTGCCGTACTTGCCGGTCTCCGACCGGTGTGAGGTGCCGGCGACGGTCGCACGAGTCGGGCCCGGGTTGAGGGTCGCCTGCGTGCCCTGGACCACAACTTCGATGAGGAGGTTGCGGCTCCGCAGGTAAGAAGGGAAAAAAGAACAGAAAATTCAACCGCAGAGTTCACTTCTTCACGTCTGAGTTGCCGTTGGTCCCTGCCATGCCGGAGTTGCCCCTACCGCTTATTTCATACCGCAGTGTCCGAAAACTCATCGGAAAGCGAGTTCGCAATGCCCCCCATCCGGGGATGCAATAAACCGTAGGGACAGGTGCGTAGAAGCGACTACTCTGCTCCGACCACCTCCTCTCAATTTTACCGTCCGTGGAAGTGTCATGTATCTGCTCGAAGACCCCTTCGTGTCCGACCTCCTCGCCGACAGCGCCCGTCGCTCGCGGCGCCCGGTCCTGGACACGCCGATGGCGCGCCGTCACTTGCACGTCGACGCGCTCACTGACGAGACGGGATTCGCAGAGACGGCGAGCCGGGCCGGAGCGCGCCTCTACTCCAACTCGGAGAACGCCCTGGACTGGGTGCACATGCACCTTGGCGAACACCCCGTTGTCGAGGCGGTCGCCGCGCTCAAGGACAAAGTGCGTTTCCGCGAGCTGCTGGCCGACCTCGATCCGGACTACGCCTACGTGGAGGTCTCGGCGGACGCTCTGAACGACTTCGATCCTCGATCCCTGCCCGCGCCCTTCGTCATCAAGCCGGCGGTGGGCTTCTTCAGCCTGGGGGTCCACATCGTCACCGATCCGAACGAGTGGAGCGCGGTGCGTGAGCGCATCACGAGGGATCGGGTGCGCTTCGCCGACCTCTACCCGTCGCGGGTCCTCGACCTCGACCGTTGGGTGGCCGAGCAGGTCATCGAGGGCGACGAGTTTGCCGTGGACGTGTACTACCGCACGGACGGGGAGGCGGTCGTACTGGGGATCCTCGAACATCCTTTCGCGCACGGCGCCGACGTGAGCGATCGCGTTTACCGCACCTCGGTCGAGATCTTCGACCGGCACCTCGCACGCTTCGAGGAGTACTTGCAGGAGTTCGGCGTTCGCTTCGGGCTGCGGGACTTCCCGATGCACATCGAGTTGCGCGTGGACGCGAAGGGCGTCATCCGTCCGATCGAAGCCAATCCGCTGCGCTTCGGCGGCTGGTGCGCCGCGGACATGGCCTTCCACGCCTGGGGATTCGACCCCTATCTCGCCTATCTCGAGGACCGTCGACCAGACTGGGACACCATCTTCGCTTCGCGTCGCGACCGGGTTTACGCGCTCGTGGTCGCCGACCTCCCGGCGGACGTTGACCGCGAGCGAGTGGACGTCGACTTCGAGCGCTTCGCCTCGCGCTTCTCGCGTGTGCTCGAATTGCGGCGGGTGGAGGATCGTCGGCACCCCGTCTTCGCGTTCGCCTTCGTCGAGGTGGAGCGAGGCCAGGAGCAGGAACTTGAGGAAGTCCTCGTCGCGGACCTCCGCGAGTACACGCGTCCGCGATCGACCGACCCGGACGGTATCCGGGGATGAACGCCAGCTTCGACGAGAAGGCCGCCGAGTGGGACGACGACCCGATGAAAGTCGAACGGGCAGCGACCATCGCCACACGGGTTCTCGAACTGGAGAAACTCCCGTCCGGTGCGCGTGTGCTCGAGTTCGGAGCGGGCACCGGTCTGCTCGGCATGCACTTTGGCGCGCGCGGTGCGGCGGTGACCTTCGTTGACCCTTCGCGCGGGATGCGCGAGCAGGTCGAGCGCAAGCTCGCCGAGCTAGAGGACTCGGGCAGCCGCGCGCTGGACACGGACGATCCCCGGGTCGCCGTGGACGGCGGCTACGCGCTCATAATCTCCGCCATGACGCTGCACCACGTCCCCGATCCACCACAAACGCTTCGACGTCTCGCACAGTGGCTCGCCCCTGGCGGACGACTGGCACTCGTGGACCTCGACAGCGAAGACGGAAGCTTCCACGACGGGGGCGAGACCGACGTGCACCTCGGCTTCGACCGGGACGAACTCGCAAGGTGGCTGGTCGAGAGTGGATTCGAGGACATCGCCTTCGAAACCATCTACACGATCCGCCGTGATGCTCCCGACGGGCCGCAGGAGTGGCCGCTCTTCCTCGTGAGAGCCTCCCGCCGCGCTTGAACTGCCGCGACGTAATCGGCCAGCACCCCGTGCAGAGGCCGTTCATTGAGCACGATCACGTGCTCCAGGCAGTCCCGCCGGACCGCGTAGTGTCCGAAAACTCAAACGACGCCATTATGCTGCCCTCCGGTGGTAATAGTTGAGGAGGCCACCGAGACGCCCGCTTACTTCAATCTGCCCTAATCGCTGTGCCATCGCCCCGCTGACAATCTCTTTGTCAATCCCCTGATGACTGCGCTCGCCATGGTAATGAGCTACGAACTCCACGATCGCTCGGTCAAGCGATGCTTGCCCCACGACCAGCATTTGGCCAAGGCATTAGGACTTGATCGACCGCACGAAACGCACGGCGAAAGCATTCATGTTCGGCGCTCGGTAAGCGGTTAGTGGAATCTCGACGCCAGGGCTGCCCAGAATCGCTCGGCTGTGAGGAATCCATCCTGGTAATCCGTCAGATTGCGAGCGATTCCAGAGTCCTCCGGACAAGTGGCTTCGCTTTGGCGGCCAGTCGGCAACGCTGGTCGTCGGTGAAACGAATCCGTCTACCACGGGATTCCAGCTGCTCTTTGGGAACGCGGTTCTCTTCGATCAGGACGGAGATCGAGCGAGACCGTTGATGCCCTGCCCAGCGAGCGAACGTGGCCAGGAGGATCTCCAACTGGATTGTAGGGGTCATCTCAGAAGTTTATCAGGTGTGCCGTGAGTGGCTATTTCTGCTCCTCGTTCGAGTATTTGGACACTGCGCGGTCACTCGAAGCACAGTTTCAAGAAGTTCTGGAAACTGAGGGAGAGTGCACGTGTTGGGATTCAAGCTATATGGTCCAAAACCAGCTAGCTTCTACTCACACTTTGAGGTGCGAGTGTCACGTGTGTCAGCAGAGGAGGATTATGGATGCAAGCGCATTAGTCTATTGTGAAAATGAATTTGGAAAGATCGACGGCAAAGTTGCGAATGGGCTGGTCAGAAAGTCTGACAAGTACAAGATCCTGGGAATCATCGACAGCACCAAGGCTGGTCACGACGCCGGTGAGTATCTCGATGGGGTCAGGAACGGGATTCCGGTTTTCGCCACTATGGACGAGGCGCTGCACAATCTCGGCTCCGCTCCCAGGTACTTCATCTACGGTATCGCTCCCCTGGCCTCGTATATTGATGAATCCCAGAGGGCGATCATCCTGGCCGCCATGGCGCGGCACATGAGTATTGTGAACGGTCTGCCAGAATTCTTGTCCGAAGATGCGGAGTTCATCACCGCGGCGCTCGAACATGGCGTCGACATCCATGACATCCGCAAGCCGCCACTGAGGAAACATCTTCACAACTTTTCGGGACGAATCCTGGACATCGAGACGCCGGTCATCACGGTGTTGGGAACTGACTGCGCCGTTGGAAAGCGGACGACAGCTGTCGCGCTGGTCGCAGCATTGCAGCAGGAGGGGATCAACGCCGCATTCATAGCGACGGGGCAGACTGGACTGCTCCAGGGCGCCAGGTACGGAGTAGCTGTCGATGTTCTGACTTCAGGATTTTCAACGGGTGAGGTCGAGCACGCCATCATGGAATCGCATGACAACGATCATCCGGACATCATCATCGTCGAGGGGCAGGGCGCCCTCAGCCATCCCGCGTTCACCTCCACGGCGGCCATCCTGCGCGGTGCAGTCCCGGATGCGATCATCATTCAGCATCCACCCAAGAGAAGAAACCACTGCGATTTTCCCGACATTCCGATGCCGACGCTTGCCAGTGAGATCGAGTTAGTCGAGTTGTTCGCGAATTCCAAGGTGATTGCCATCACGCTGAACCATGAAGACATGAGCGATGATGAAGTCGAGTCGACGGTGCTGGAGTATGAGATCCAGTACGATTTGCCGGTTACTGATGTCCTGAAGGGCGGATGCGACAAGCTCGTCCAGAAACTGTACGAGGTGTTTCCGTTTCTGAGGAATAAGGTGAAACTGGCGTGTCTACACCCAGAATAGAGATCAGCCTGCGCAAGATTGCCCACAACGCGCACACACTGAAGGACCTTTACGGTGCAAAAGGAATCCAGATCAGTGCGGTGACCAAGGTTGTCTGCGGCGAGCCACAGGTTGCCGAGACGTTGCTTGATTGCGGGATACGCACGCTGGCTGACTCGAGAATCGCCAACATCCGGAGAATGCGAGACGCTGGTGTGGAGGCCACGTTTCTCCTGCTCCGAGGCCCTTCACTCAGCCAGGCCGCCGATGTGGTGAGATTCGCTGACCTGAGTCTCAACTCGGACCTGTCCGTAGTAAGAGAGCTTTCGCGGCACGCCGTTGAGCAGCAGTCCATTCACAAGATCATCCTGATGGTGGAGCTGGGAGATCTCAGAGAGGGCGTGATGCCCGCGGATCTCCCAGGCGCAGTGGAGCAAGTACTGAAGTTAGACGGAGTCTCCCTGGTGGGCATCGGCGCGAATCTTGCCTGCTTTGGAGGAATCAAGCCGGATGACGCGAACATGGGGTACTTGTCCGAACTCGCACGTGATGTCGAGGTGGAGTTCGGGCTGGAACTGACCCACGTGTCCGGCGGCAACTCCGCAAACTATGCGTGGTTCATGTCCACCGGGGATGTGGGGATGATCAATGACCTGCGAATCGGAGAATCCATCTATCTCGGGTGTGAAACGTTGTTGAGAGAACCCATCCCGGGTCTGTTTACCGACGCCTTCACTCTGGTCGCTGAGGTGATCGAATCGCGGACCAAGCCATCTGTGCCTTACGGGCAGTCCGGCCAGAACGCCGCGGGTGACCTCCCTGAATTCAAGGATCTGGGCGACATGAGGCGAGTCATCCTGGCCATCGGCTCTCAAGATGTCCTGGTGTCCGGCCTGATTCCCAGGGCCGAGATCGAAATTCTTGGCGCCAGCGGTGATCATACCGTTGTGGACGCGAGGGAAATCGAGTACAAGGTCGGGGACGAGGTAGCCTTTGGTCTCAACTACGGAGCGTTACAGTCGGCCATGACATCTCCCTACGTACATAAAGTGGTCATCTGACTTGAGCGCACAGCAATCTTGCCAAGAGGGCGTACAGCGATATTGCCAAGAGGTGGAACGGCAATACCACCTCCGCAAGCAGATCTCTTCGAGCATGAGCATCCACGAAGATCAGTCCCCACTGATCTCACTGAAGGACACTGGATTTCGGCTGATATTCGAACCCTCGATGATGGCTGGCTACGAGTACAGGGTGAGGGAATCCGTCTGCGAGAAAGTCGGGAGAATCAGTCAGCAATTGGAGAAGCAGGACAAGGTGTTGATCATTCGGTCGGTGTGGAGGTCCTTCGAGCATCAGCGAATCTTGTGGGACAATAAGGTGGCTGTGATGCGAAATGACCATCCGCTGCGCCATGAGGATGAGATCCAGAAGCTCGTGTCACGTTTTGTGGCTCCACCGAGAAAGTCGATGCATGCAACGGGAGGCGCCGTCGACGCGTTGATCTACGATACGAAGGCAGATCGGGTCCTGGATTTCGGGAACAACGAAGGCTTGAAGCTGGAACTCAACGAGACTTGCTATCCCCTTCATCCAGGTATCTCGGCGGAAGCCCGGCAGAACAGGGAACTGCTCATGCATCTCTTTGAGGAGGAAGAGTTCGTCGTGGACTGCACGGAGTACTGGCACTTCGATTACGGGAATGCATGTTGGGCCGCCGGCAGTGGGGCCAAGTTCGCGCGCTTTGGAGTCATCGAAGAACACACAGTCTGAAGGTCGTTCCCTCCGGTGACCTTGTCCCTGCCGTTCATTCCATCCGGGGAGCCAATTACCCGTTGTGCGAACTTGCCGCCCTCCAGTGTAAGGACAGCAGGCAGTTTCTCTAATCGTCGTCGAGTGGAGCTGGCCGGCCGAAATGAAATCCCTGATACAGATCGAATCCCAACTGGCGACAAGCGGCAGCTTCTTCGGAACGGGAAACTCCTTCTGCCAACGTCATGATTTCCGATTCCTGGCAGAATTTCACCAGCATCGTCACGATGGACTGTCGCGCATCACTGGCCTTGTCGATGTCGCGTATCAGAGCCATGTCAAACTTGACATAGTCTGGTGGAACCTCGGCTATTTCCAGTAATCGAGCCTGACCGGCTCCGAAGTCGTCATATGCCAGGCCAATGTTCAGTACATCGAGTTGGCGACGGACCTCTCGCATTTGCTTCAGATCCGTCACCGAGCCTTCGTGGATCTCCAGTACAGCGGCCAGGTCTGGCATACGCTCTCTGAAGTCCTGAAGAGTGCGTAGCAGACGTGGGATATCGGTGACTTCGGCAGGATGAATATTGAGAAAGCAGGGCACGTCGATACCGTGTGACTGGGCCAGCATCAAGCCGTTCTCGCGCAGCATCTCCGAAAACGGCACTTCGAGATTCAGACTTTCCGCGATTTCGAAGAGCGGGAGCGGCGCGTCCGGCAAGTCGGGGTGTGTTCCACGGCCCAGAATCTCATAGGCGAACAGCTCACCATCCGGACGTACAATGGGTTGGAAGTGTGCGGTCACCATTCTCTGCTGCAGTAGTTGCTGATACTCCCGAGTGCCCAGAGGCAAGGAGCTGGAGAGCACCGGAGCGATTGCGCGCGTGCGCCCAGCGGAGTCGCCTTGTCTGGCATCCTCGATAGCGACTACTCGGCACTCGACTTCGGCGAAGTGCACGATGTCGCCATCCTGAATCTGGGCGGGGCCGTGCAGCAGGTGGCGGTTGAGATAGGTTCCGTTGGTGCTGCCCGCATCTTCCACGAACAGATTTTCATCTTTGTGGAAGAAGCGCGCATGATTGCGGGAAATACCTGATGAATCCAGCATCAGGCTCGCCTGACTGGTGCGGCCTACCGTGAACGGCAACGGTTCCAGGCGGACGCGCTGCAATGATCTGGAGTTTTCGAAATAGCCTTCGAGAAACAAGCTTCCCATTCTCAGATACCGATTACCCTCTCGGATTGGTGAGCTGCGGGCACGCCAATACTCAGGAGATCATTGTGATGCGGCGCGTCTCGCTCACAGGGCGTCTGCAAGGAATACGGAGCGCCTGCGGCAGTATGCCGCCAGAGCCTTGCGACGGCAATTCCGGAATCGACTCACCGACAGTTCTTCGAGGGTAGTTTGGGAATCGTCCACCAAGGATCGGCAGAGCCACGATCTCCCCGGTGTCGGGGTTCTCCACGGGCCGCGGCACTGGGCAGTCCTTCTCGATCCCCGGATCCGTGCGTGACTCGTTGGAGCAGGCCAGTACTCGTCGAGGACGGTCTGCAGATTCCGGGGATTGAAGACGATTACGTGATCCAGGAATTCCTTCCGGATCGTCTGGTCCAGCCCTGTGATGGAGGCTTCAGTGGCGCAAGGCCAGGTTTTCGAGCACGAGGGACGTTGCCCGATGAATTCGGTAGACCAACAGAGCCCCTCTCATTTCGGGAGGGGCTCTGCGTTGCCGTCGGCACTCGTCCGTCAGGTGCCGTCAGTTGCTGTTGCTCGTGTGCAGCATCTCCAGCGCGCCATCGATGGTGAAGCTGCCGGGCTCCCGCGAAGGTTGTCCTGGCGCAATCGCATCATATACAACGCCGTGCGGTGCGTAGTTAGATCGACGTCTACTCTCACGCCGCATCGTCACCCAGGGGGACTCCAGCATGTTCAGACTATTCGCACTCCTCGCGGCCACTGTCCCTCTTGCCGCATTAGTGGCGCCCGTCCAGGCGATCCACACCCCGGCGCACGCTTCTGACTCCTGGCAGGTCGTGTTCGAGTCGGAGCCCAACAACGATAACGGCGCTGCCGATCCGTTGGCCATGGGCGACGAGATGCACGCGGCGATCGGGGTCGCGGGCGACGTGGACTGCTTCCGGTTCGTGGCTGTCGCAAACCAGGAGGTCCTGTTCGAGACGCATCCGGGGGACATCGGGTGGACCATCATGGGCATTTTCAGTGACGACGGTACGCAACTGGCCGTGGACGGTCTGCATGGGGATCATCCGTATTCGAGGATCCAGTTCGTATTCCCGTCCGACGGGACCTACTTCGTGAAGGTCGCCCACTTCGCATTCGACGGCACGGGCACGTACATACTCGCCGCTGGTGCACCCGGAGTCGTACCGCTGAGCTCGACGAGTTTGGGAAGGGTCAAGAGTCGTTTCGCGGATTGAGCGACGGCGCGACGTCGGGGGCCAGCACAGGGCACACTCCTGTTGTCCCTTCCATGAGAAGGCCACCCGGTGCTGAATTGCACACTTAGGCAGCGTCCAGGGAATGCCGGTGGTGCAGTCCGTCGAGGGTCGAGTCGCGAGATCTGCACCCGTCAACCTGGAGACCGGGCGGAAGTGACAGCAATATGGCACGGCACGGATGGTGGTCCGTGTTAGCCTGCGAGTCGAACCTGTCCCCTGGAAA
>Ga0164313_10005277_pt1 | contig 11438 bp, 7 predicted proteins | sample GuaBasSedimGuay4_FD_113735 | JGI IMG/M metagenome (GOLD analysis project Ga0164313, IMG submission 113735) | Subseafloor sediment microbial communities from Guaymas Basin, Gulf of California, Mexico - Guay4, Core 4569-4, 0-3 cm | ecosystem: Environmental > Aquatic > Marine > Hydrothermal vents >...
AGTAGGCAGTAGGCAGTAGGCAGTAAACAGTAGGCATATTCCCGTCCTTGTGGCGGGATCTCCCTGTGGTTAAGAACACGACCCATATAGGTTGGTGAACTATTTCTTAAAATGAGGAGGTTCCAGCACAAGGCTGGGGATATGTACATTCCCGCACTTGTTGCGTGATCTCCTCGAGGTTTGTTACAACATCGAGGATTTGGAGGAATATTCGATATTCAATTTTACTAGGATGAAGACTAATAGCGCACTAAATCATATCTTCAATGTCGTTAAACCAACTAAATCTAAGGCTATGAGCAAAATTATCAGTTTGTTCCGTAAGTTATTAATTGCCGGCATTATTTTCCAATCCGGTATCCTGGCAGCGCAGCATGATTTTGATACATTATACAAGCATGATCCTGCATTTAAGGAATACATCAAAAAGATCAATAAGGACGTGGATATATATGCCTCAGACAGACCGATAGAAATAGTAATTGAATCGGATTTTAAAGGTCTGCAAAAAAGGAAAACAAATAAGGAATATCAAGATGCAGTTTTAAGATATCAATTTAGCGATACCGTACTCTTTTCTTCAAATATCAGGATAAAGCCCAGGGGCATTTTTAGGTTAAATAATTGTTATTATCCACCGTTGAAAATAAATGTTCTGAAGAAGGAAACAAATCTAAAAATAATACGAGAGTTTGATAAATTGAAAATGGTGGTTCAGTGCAAGAGTGGTCAGACGTATGAAAATTATCTGCTTGGTGAATATTTGATATATAAATTATATAACATTCTTTCAGATTATAGTTTGAGGGTGCGCTTATTGAAAGTGAAATATGTGGATACGGGTGGAAAGAGAAAACCCATGGAGTCCTATGCTTTCATAATTGAGGATATTGATGACCTGGCAGAGCATGTTGATGGAGTAGAGATCGAAACGAAGCATTTAAGGGACCCATTTTTATTCAGGGACCAATCTGCTCTGTTGTTTTTGTTTCAGTATTTAATTGGCAACACAGATTGGTCTATCCCTGGAATGCACAATATTAAACTCATCAAACCCAATGATTCTACAATATCAAAAGTATATGTGATTCCCTATGACTTTGATTTTTCAGGCATTGTTAATGCCAACTATGCAGCTCCACCTGAAGTGCTTGACATTGAAACTATCAGAGACAGATTGTACCGTGGGTATTGCAGAACACCAGAGGAATGGCAAAAGGTTGTGGACATATTTAATGATAAAAAAGAAGATATCTATGCTTTGTACCGGCAATCCGGTTTGCTGGACAAGAATAATTTAAAGTCTGCATTAAACTATATCGATGAATTTTATGTGACCATTAATAGTGAAAATGGCTTTAAGCGTGAAATTGTTAATGAATGTCGTTAAAACACATGATCTATGAAAAAGATATTTGAAGTATTATTGATCCTGCTAATTTTTGTGATTGCTCCAAAGACATTTGCCCAACATGGGGAGGGCCGCTATGTGCCTGATCCGGATCCGGAAGTAAATAAAAAACTGGAAAATTGGCAGGACCTCAAACTCGGGCTGCTCATGCATTGGGGCGCATACAGCCAATGGGGCATTGTGGAATCCTGGTCTATCTGCTCGGAAGATGAGGGGTGGACCCAGCGAAAAAACAGCAATGATTATAATGCCTATAAAAGGGATTATGAAAATCTGAAAACAACCTTTAATCCAGTTGATTTTGATCCTTCGAAATGGGCGAAGGCTGCAAAAAATGCAGGGATGCGGTATATGATCTTTACCACCAAGCATCATGATGGTTTTTGTATGTACGATACAAAGCTTACAGATTATAAAGTTACTGATGTGGGAAGTCCCTTTCATTCCAATCCAAAAGCCAACATCACAAAAGAGATTTTTGATGCTTTCCGGGCAGAGGATTTCTGGGTTGGCCCATATTTTTCCAAACCCGACTGGCATTCTGAGTACTATTGGTGGCCATATTTTGCTACGCCTGACAGAAATGTGAATTATGATATTAAAAAGTATCCGGACCGGTGGGAAAAATTTATATCATTTACCCATGGTCAAATTATGGAATTGATGTCTGATTATGGCCCGGTAGATATCCTCTGGCTCGATGGCGGATGGGTCCAGCCTCAGACTGATGAAGATATTTTGCGTGCAGTAACCCAGCCAGGATATAAGTTTATACATTTACAAAACCAGGATATCAGGATGGATGAACTGGTGGAAAGAGCTCGACAAAAACAACCCGGCTTGATTGTAGTTGACCGTGCTGTGCAGGGTAAAAATCAAAATTATCTGACACCGGAGAACCGTGTGCCCGAACGAGAACTTCCATATCCCTGGGAATCGTGCATAATAGCTGGTGGTGGTTGGTCATGGGTGCCTGAAGCCACTTATATGAGCGGTCGCCAGGTGGTACACTTATTGGTAGACATCGTGGCAAAAGGAGGAAATTTATTGCTCAATATCGCTCCAGGCCCTATGGGGCAATGGCATGATGGCGCTTATCAAATGCTTGAGGAACTGGGTGTCTGGATGGATGTGAATAACGAAGCTATTTATGAAACCCGTGCCCTGTCGCCGTTTAAAGAGGGAAATATTTGTCTGACAAAGAAAAAGGACGGCACTGTTTATGCTATTTATCTGGCGGAAGAGGGTGAAGTCCAGCTGCCTACACATTTATTTTTGAGCAGCATCCAACCGGCAAAAGGCGCTACTATTCGGCTTGTAGGAGACAGTAAAGACTTGAAATGGGAGCTATCAGGGAAGGGGTTTGTCGCGGATATTCCGGCCAGGATGCGAGAAAAATTGCCATCGAAATACGCCTGGGTGTTTAGGATTTCTGCGATAAAATAAACATTGTAAATATGTCAGTATTAAAATTTGATGAAATAGATTATGAAGAGGTAAAACCAGGCTTGCGTCGTAAGATAATTGCTAATAACAACCTGATGACAGTGATCGTGGATTTTTCTGATGGGCCGTGGGATGAACCTGAACCATTTCATTCCCACCCGCATGAACAGACGTGTTATGTAGCGGATGGGGAAATCTATTTTGTTTGCAAGGGTAAGGAAAAAATACACTTAAAAGCTGGTGATATGTTTAGCGTGCCCCCCGGCATTCCACATACCGTTCAGTTGTTAACAGAAGAAGTACGATTGATAGATAATTTTTATCCCCTCAGGGAAGATATGATAAAATGAAGTATTTTATAACAGTGTTGTTGTTTATTTTCTGTGTGCTGGTTTCAGTGTCATCGATGGCAGAGGCTGGCAAGCCAGGGGAAAAACCCAATATTATTTTTCTTTTGGCAGATGACCTGGGTTGGACTGATCCGGGTTATATGGGAAGTAGTTTTCATCTTACACCAAATATCGATGCCCTGGCGAATGTGGGAATGGTTTTTACGAATGCTTATGCCAATGCGCCAAATTGTGCTCCTACCAGAGCTTGTCTGTTGTCGGGACAATACACCCCACGTCACGGCATTTATACCGTAGGTAAATCAGAGAGAGGAAAAAGCGCCCTTCGTAAATTAGTACCTATAGAGAATAGAACCATTTTATCGAGTGATGTTGTAACCATTGCAGAGATGCTTAAAGAACAGGGTTATGCCTGTGCCAGCATGGGTAAATGGCATTTAGGTGACGGGCCAACTGGTCCCTTGGGTCAGGGCTTTGATGTAAATGTCGGAGGCAACCATGCCGGACATCCGAGAAGTTATTTTAGCCCTTATCACAATAAGGACCTGCCCAATGGGCCTCAGGGGGAATATTTAACCGATCGGCTGGCTGAAGAGGCAGTACGGTTTATCCAAAAGGAAAAGGATAATCCTTTTTTTCTTTACCTGCCATTTTATGCAGTTCATTCCCCTTTGCAAGGCAAGGAAGAATTGAAAAAGAAATATATGGGTAAGCCATGTGATAAGGCCCGTTGCAATCCATATTATGCAGCTATGATCGAAAGCCTTGATATGGCTGTTGGGAATATACTCAAAACACTAGATAGCCTGGATTTGAGGCGAAAAACCCTTATAGTCTTTTTTTCTGATAATGGCCCCTGGTTTCATGTTTCAACAGCAGAGCCGCTTCGGGGTTCGAAAGGGATGTTATACGAAGGTGGAATCCGGGAACCATTGATCATGTCTTATCCCGGTATGATTAAAATGGGCAGTAGCTGTGAGGTACCGGTGATAGGCCTGGATCTTTACCCAACTTTTTTGGAACTGGCTGGGGCTGATCCACCGGACAACCAGGTATTGGATGGTGTTAGTCTTGTTCCCTTGCTTAGAGGAAAGCAAATTAAGGAAAGAAGTTTATTTTGGTTTTTTCCAGCCTATCTTGAAACATATTCGAACATGAAACTGGTTTGGCGGCAGACACCCGCTAATGCCATAAGAAAAGGAGACTGGAAATTGATTGAATTTTTTGAGGATGATCATATAGAGTTGTATAACCTGGCTTATGATATTGGTGAAACAAGGAATTTATCGAGTGTAGAAAGAGATAGGGCCGGAGAACTACTAAGAGAACTTAGGCATTGGCGGCAGGAAATCCACGCCCCTGTACCGGCAGATAAAAATCCGGAGTTTGACCCGGAATTGTTTAAAAAGGCACTGGAAAAAGTTTCATCTGAACTGTAGAGACGTTCCATGCAACGTCTCTCTGTATGCAACGTCTCTATTTTAAAAGATCTTGTGCAGCCAATACCAGGAACATGAAATTTGTAGCGCCTCCGCCCATTACATATTCTGTTTGCTGCCAGAAAAAGGGCCATATTTTTAATTCCGCAAGGTCAGGCCGGATAAGTGCGGTTCCTGACACTGATCCTCCAGGAATATATGACCAGTCGGCCCGGTTTATCCCATAGGCAACATTTATTGATTTTGAACCTACTCCGGAAACAAATGAAGCTGTGTTCATTCCTGGATGTACTCCCAATATAAAATTTAATGAGCTGAATACCGGTTCTGCAGAAAAAAGATCCGGAAATCCTTTATGTAAAAAATATTGATTAACGCCAAAGCGTTGAATTCCCCAGCCGGCACCCCAGATATTTGGTTTATATTCTACACCAAAAGGAGTTTCTTGTATTTTTTTATTTATTTCCAATGAATATTTTTCGAGTGAACTAGTGACTTCGTCGATGAATTCTTTATCATCAATTTTGCTGATAATGCGGCTGATAGCGGGCCCTGTACTCTTAATGTTATTTATTACAAGTTCTTTTTTGCTAATGATGAGATTCATGTAACTTTCATCTCCGGTTGAGAGGTAAAGTTCTGTTGCCAGATCTATTATGCTATAATGATCAGTGCTGGCATGTATTTGAAATATTTCAACTGCGAGATTCAGGCAATCAAATGCAAGATCCTCATTGTAGTTTTTTAAGGCACGATGTACATTGGCCATGCAAGCAGCTACATCTATTTCCCGTCTTGGATTATTTTCAGTAAATACCCATCGATCATCTTTTTTCCAGGAAAAGTCAGCAGATTTATTGTTTTCAGTTAGTGAGGGGTCATAGACCAGATTATCTGTCATTATTGAACCGTCACCGAGTAATGTATATTGTCTCAAATCTGGGCAAATTATTCCGCGATATAACCTTCCTAATGCTTTAAAGCCACCTACGATAGTCAAAGCTCCATGCTCGATCTGCTGTAAAATATCTGGAATACTGTCAGGTTTATGCATTTCAACAAGCTTGTTTACCTGGTTTATACTCGTCGCGTCATAAGACACTCCGAAAAGCTCCCACATCTGCGCCATTCTCCGGGTGGTATTGGCTTGTGACTCAACTCTGAGATCATAGTCGCCTGCGTCATGCCAGCCGCCTTTATTTAACCCTGGAACATGTTCGAACGGTTTATATTTTGTCAATGTTGACACGCCCTGTTTGTATCCGTCGAAATGGTTAATTCCAACCGGTGCCATCAGGGCATCATCATCATGACACAAGCCATGCCAAACCCTGTAGCGATCATTAATTCTCATATGGCACATCTGTACAGGCAGGAAATACTCAAGGGTTGGTTGCCAGACATGGCGATCGTAAATATCTGTTCTGATCTGAAAATGATTCGAAAACTGATCGCCATATTTTATTTTGTAAATACCTGGGGTTTTAATTTTTGAAAAATCAAATATCAGGTAATTGTATCTAAGAAATCTACCAAAAAATTCAGGAACAGCTGATTTAATTTTTATAAGCCCATCTTTTTCTGAAACTCTCCAAAGAGATATCTCCGAAAGGCCCTGATTTTTTTTATCCAGTTCAACTACAGCCAGTTTGCTTTGATCAGGGTGATAGCCCACTTGAGAAACGTGAATTACAGGTTTATATATCCAGTTTTTCTCATAAGACGGAGTGATTATTAGTTCAGCTGCATTTTCCAGTTTCCCTTTTTTTAGTAAGGTCCTTACAATAAAAAAGCCATTGTTGTGTTCGCCACGCCCATCAATTAGTTGAATCTCATTTCCGTTGGCATAGAACTCGATTCTTTCATCGCCATTTTCAGGTACAATTACGAGTTTTTGCCCGGTTACAAGTGGTTCGGTATATATTTTTCCTTCCTTATCATAAGAGATAGGGCCATTAGCCTGCAAAGGAAAAATACCTGTTTTACGATCGGATGAATAACTCTTTCCAAAATAAAAACCGGGAAATAACTCAATATTAAAACCAACTTTTCCATACCATTTATCAGGTAGAGGTTCGTCCAGGTCAACATAAATGCGGAACGAATTCCCTTCAGGTTTAATACGTACATGATAGGTGAATGTAAGGTCTGGATAATCAATAGGATTAAATCCTTTTCTGTTTTTCAACGAATCCGGGTACCAAAGGGTCGTACAAATTTCATTATTGTCCAGGTCAATATCACGATTGCCTTTTTGCGGAATTGGTGACCATTGTCCGGGCGCAGCCTCAAGGCGAACATCACCATTGGCCAGAACCCTAATGCCATTCTGAATCACAGTTATTCCTCCCTGATGCCCATCCGGATAAAAATCCTGAAAAGCCATAACATTTAAGCCGGGAACTTCGTAGTATCCTTGCTCATTGATATTAAATATATCAGTTTCTTGAGAAAAAAGACTTTCTGTTATGCAAAATAATAATGCAATTCCAATTCGAGTAATTTTAAAAGTACCTTTCATATGTTTATAATTAACTATCTGATTGGTTTTCAACGCATTAGTTTTGTCATGTCCGCCTGCCTGCGCATAAAGGCCATCGCTCGGGCAGGCAGGATTTTTACAATCCCGATAGCCATCGGGACCGCCAAAACTCATTTTTTTTATTCCAATTTACCCAGGGTTGCACCCTGGGCTATCAGATTACCGCCCCTTTGGGGCTTTTATAATCATCTTTCCCGCCATAGCGGGACAAGCGGTGTGTGTCAAAATTATTGTCATGGAGGTTTCATATGTTGTAAATATATAATTATAATTTCAACACATTTGGACTTATTTGTGAATAATATTTAACGCACAAGGTTTCTATATATCTTTAAACAGGAAAAAGTAGGCCTGTGGTAGGTAAACGTACCTGGGGAGGCCTGGTGGGTTATGGCGGTATCCCACCATTGGTTGATGGTGGATTTCTTTCCTCTCCAAATTTTGCCTTTTTCAATCTCGATGGCGAGTGGGATGTAGAAGGCTATGGCGTAGATCCTGACTATGAAGTGGACAATATGCCTGAAGATGTATATAATGGTATTGATATGCAACTGGATAAAGCTTTGGAACTGGTTAACAAGTTACTTAAAGAAAATCCACCACAAAAAGTGAAGACCCCCTGCCTTCCCTGACAAAAGGTGGATTGGGAATCATTAAATTAACTTAAAACCATTCATATTATTAAAGGGCTTCTGGAAACGGAAGCCCTTAGTTTTTGTATAAATGTTAAATTTTTATGAGATTGCACAATTACCCATAACCTTATATCCTTATGATTATCAGAACCATTTTTCTCGCCTTGTTATTCATTGGTTTTGCAGCTGGAATAAGCAGATCACAAGCGGATTTTCCAGCCGATCTGGAAAACCCTAAAATGTTTGATCAGAATAAGACTCAACCTCATGCCACTCTGTTGCCATTTAACAGTGTGAAAGAGGCTTTACGCAATGACTGGATGGGCAACCCAAATTACAGATCATTGAATGGTACCTGGAAATTTAATTGGGTAAAAAATCCTGCCGACCGCCCGGAAGATTTTTATAAACCTGATTATTCTGTCAGCAACTGGGATGATATTCCGGTACCATCCAACTGGGAGATGCAGGGGTACGGCATTCCTATCTATGTTAATATTCCATATGAATGGACTAAGAAGCCCAAACCTCCTGAAGTACCTCATGATTACAATCCTGTTGGATCTTACCGCCGGACATTCTCCATTCCAAAAAATTGGGCAGGCCGCCAGGTATTTATTCATTTTGGAGCTGTAAAATCAGCAATGTACATCTGGGTAAATGGTAAGAAAGTAGGATTTAGTGAAGGCTCAAAAACACCTGCAGAATGGGATATCACCTCTTATATTCAGCCGGGAAGTGATAATATCGTAGCCGTTCAGATATATCGCTGGTCAGATGGCTCCTATCTGGAGTGTCAGGATTTTTGGAGGATAAGCGGAATAGAACGCGATGTATATCTCTTTTCTTCACCAAAAGTTCATATACGCGATTTTTTTGCAAAGCCGGACCTGGATTCAAACTATAAAAATGCAATTCTGGAGGTAGATGTAGAGATTGCCAATTATTTTTCGGAACTGAAAACGGATGTATATGGAGTAGAAATATTGCTGTTTAAAGAGGGAGAGCAGAAACCCTTAATTGTAGAAAGACAAGTCGCAACAATGGATGGTAAAAATACTGTTTCGGTAACTTTTAAAAAGAGCGTTCCTGATCCGGCAAAGTGGACAGCCGAAACACCAAATCTCTATACCCTTGTCGTGCAGTTGACGGACAAGAATGGTGAGACGGTGGAATCACTAAGCAGTAAAATAGGTTTTAGAAAAGTGGAGATAATCAATAGCCAATTGCTGGTCAATGGAAAGCCCATATACATGAAGGGAGTTAACCGCCATGAACATGATGAGTACACCGGCCATGTCATATCGCGTGAGTTGATGTTGCAGGATATCCGTTTATTTAGGGAAAACAATATCAATACTGTTCGCACGAGCCACTATCCGAATGATCCTTATTTTTATGAGCTTTGCGATCGCTACGGAATTTATGTGGTCGATGAGGCAAATATTGAATCACATGGAATGGGTTACGGTAAAAAGAGCCTGGCAAAAGATCCTGTTTGGGAAGCCGCACATGTTGACAGAATACGTCGGATGGTAGAACGGGATAAGAACCATCCGTCAATTGTACTTTGGTCAATGGGCAATGAAGCAGGTGATGGAGTTAATTTTACTGCAGGGTACCAATGGATACATGCACGAGATGCTTCAAGACCGGTCCATTATGAAAGGGCACTTCATGGTTCCAACACTGATATTTATTGTCCGATGTATTCACCAATAAAACATCTGGAAAAGTATGCTCAGGACAATCCGAAAAAACCAATGATTCTTTGTGAATACGCCCATTCAATGGGGAACAGTACAGGGAATTTTCAAGATTACTGGGATGTGATAGAGAAGTATGATGTGCTACAGGGGGGATCGATTTGGGACTGGGTAGATCAGGGGCTGGTGAAAAAGACTCCGGAAGGCGAAAAGCGTTGGGCCTATGGCGGTGATTTTGGCCCGGAAGATGTGCCCAGCGATGATAATTTTTGCCTGAATGGATTGGTGAACCCGGACCGCACACCACACCCGGCACTGGCAGAGGTGAAAAAGGTGTACCAAAGCATTGGTTTTATTGCTGAGGACCTTTCTGTTGGTAAGATAAACGTACTGAATAAATATTCATTCAGAACTACTGAGGGTATTGCTTTTCGTTGGGGGATTGTTGTTGATGGTGTAGAGACACTAAGTGGGGAAGTTTCCGGTGTCATTCTGGCTCCTGGAGAGCAAACTATTTTAACTATACCGGTCAACAAGATTCAAACGGAGCCCGGTAAAGCATATTTTGTAAATTTGAAAGCGGTACTGGCTATGGCTGAGAATTTACTACCGGTCGGTTTTGTGATAGCTACCGAACAATTCAGGCTCCCTTTACAAGAGCCTGTCGCACTCCTTTCTGACAAATTGAGTGATTTAAAATTGTCCAAAGGAGGTGACGCAATAGTTGTTACAGGCAGTAAATTTAGTGTGTCATTTGACAAGCAAACCGGAGTTATGAGCAGTTATGAATTTGACGGGGAGAATCTGATCCGGACCGGATTGGTGCCAAATTTCTGGCGTGCGCCGATTGATAATGATTTTGGTTTCGGCATGCATTTGAAACTCAAGGTATGGAGTCAGGCAGCAGATCACAGGAAGTTAAAGAATATAGCAACAAAAAAAGCCGGCAAAGGGAAAGTGACTATCACTATAGAATATGAATTGCCGGATGTACAGTCAGAATATACCGTGGAGTATACAATTTTGGGAAATGCCGATGTGCTTGTAAAAAGCACTTTTTCTCCTCAAAGCACAAACCTTCCTGTGATTCCACGAATGGGTATGCAAATGACCTTACCCAAAACACTGGATTATGTGAAGTGGTTTGGAAGGGGGCCACAGGAAAACTACTGGGACAGGAAGACGGCTGCATTCGTGGGGTTGTATGAGAAAACAGTAGATGATCTTTATTATCCATATATAAGTCCACAGGAAAACGGCAACAGGACGGATACCCGCTGGATTGCTTTTACAGATGAGGAAGGAAAAGGATTGCTTGTAACCGGCATGCCGTTGCTAAGCTGGTCAGCATTGCCATTTACACAGGAAGACCTCACTCAGAAGAAGAGAGGTATCCGGCATTCCTGGGAGTTGGTGCCTGAAGATTTCATCTCAATAAACCTGGACTACAAACAAATGGGTCTGGGTGGAGATGATTCCTGGGGCGCCTGGCCACATAAGAAATATCAGATAGAACCTCAGTCATACAGTTATCAATACCGTTTAAGCCCTTTGACTGGGGGCGAAGACCTTATGAAAAAGAGCAGAGAATTTTATAAATAGCTGAGTGAATTACCATGGGTTTCAGCCCATGGATTAAAAATTTTAAATCATGAAAAAGACATTTTTTTTAACAGGAATCATTTCCATTATAATTGTTTTGGCATCCTGCAGTACTAAGAGCGGACAGGAGGAAAATGAAACCCGTAAACCAAACATCATTTATATATTAGCTGATGACCTTGGATATGGGGAGCTGGGATGTTATGGGCAAGAAAAAATAGAAACACCACACATTGATGCCCTGGCGGATATCGGCATGAAGTTTACGCAACATTATTCCGGAGCTCCGGTTTGTGCACCAGCCAGG
>Ga0164313_10005278_pt1 | contig 11437 bp, 7 predicted proteins | sample GuaBasSedimGuay4_FD_113735 | JGI IMG/M metagenome (GOLD analysis project Ga0164313, IMG submission 113735) | Subseafloor sediment microbial communities from Guaymas Basin, Gulf of California, Mexico - Guay4, Core 4569-4, 0-3 cm | ecosystem: Environmental > Aquatic > Marine > Hydrothermal vents >...
ACGGGAGGATGAGAAGATGGCAAAGAAAAAGTTTGAGCGTACCAAGCCGCATGTGAATGTTGGGACAATCGGACATATAGATCATGGCAAGACGACGTTAACGGCAGCGATCACCAAGCATGCCGGTCTGAAGGGCATGGCGGATTTTGTCCCGTTCGATCAGATTGACAAGGCTCCGGAAGAGAAAGAGCGCGGGATCACCATTGCAACGGCGCACGTGGAATACGAGACGGAAAACCGTCACTATGCGCACGTGGACTGTCCGGGCCATGCGGATTATATCAAGAATATGATCACCGGCGCGGCGCAGATGGACGGTGCGATTCTGGTTGTTGGCGCGGATGACGGACCGATGCCCCAGACCCGTGAGCACATCCTGCTTGCCCGTCAGGTGGGAGTGCCCAAGATTGTGGTATTTTTAAACAAGTGCGACATGGTGGATGACGAGGAGCTGATCGAACTGGTGGAGCTGGAGCTTCGCGAGCTTCTGGACAAGTATGAGTTTCCCGGGGACGACACGCCGATTATTCGCGGCAGTGCTTTGAAGGCGTTGGAGAGCGACGATCCGGACGGGGAAGAAGCCAAGTGCATATTTGAGCTTTTGGCCTCGATTGACAGCTACATACCGGAGCCGAAGCGCGACATCGACAAGCCCTTTTTGATGCCCATCGAGGATGTGTTCAGCATTTCCGGTCGGGGTACGGTTGTAACGGGTCGTGTTGAGCGCGGTATTGTCAAGGTGGGCGAGGACGTAGAGATTGTCGGTATCCGTGAGACGAACAAGACGGTGTGTACGGGCGTTGAGATGTTCCGCAAGCTTTTGGACGAAGGCCGGGCCGGCGACAACATCGGTGTTCTGCTCAGGGGCACGAAGCGTGACGAGGTTGAGCGTGGTCAGGTAGTGGCCAAGCCGGGCTCGATTACGCCGCACACGAAGTTCAAGGCCGAGGTATATATTTTGAGCAAGGAAGAAGGGGGTCGCCACACGCCGTTTTTCAATGGGTACCGTCCGCAGTTTTATTTCCGTACAACGGATGTAACGGGCATATTGAATCTTCCCGAAGGTGTGGAGATGATCATGCCGGGTGACAATGTCACGATCACGGGAGATCTGATCACGCCTATCGCCATGGAGAAGGAGGTTCGGTTTGCCATTCGTGAAGGTGGTCGTACCGTGGGTGCCGGAGTGGTGAGCGAAATAATCGAATAGATTTTCATGCTTTCCCGCGCACAACGAAGCAAGCAATACCGGTTTTAATTGAAATGTTCATGTGTTCATTTCTAATGACGGCGAAGGAGTCTATGGGTGAGAATTATTATCACACTTGCATGTGCAGAATGCAAAAGAAGAAATTACACGACAACCAAGAATAAACGAACGACGCCGGATAAACTTTCGTTCAGCAAATATTGCAGATTCTGTCAAAAGCATACAACGCACAAAGAGACCAAGTAGTCGGGCATCAGGCCAACGGCAGCGTGCGCATAACTGTCAACTTAGGATGCAGGCCAGTAGCTCTAACGGTAGAGCGTCGGACTCCAAATCCGGGTGCTGGGGGTTCGAATCCCTCCTGGCCTGCCAACTCTTTTTGACGGAAGCCGCGGTTTGAGAGAAAGTTTCGGTGGGGCGCTTCATACAGCTCCTAAAAATATAAGCGATTTTCCTCATTTAGGAGAAAAATGGGACGGATACAAAAGAAAAAAAACACTACAGCCAAGAAAAAGAGTCTGAAAAATAAAACCGAAGGCACTGGTCTATCCAGTGGGACCGGATCGGCAACAGGCGCCCAACCGGCTAAAAAATCGAAAGTACTTTCGATCAAGAAACCTTCGGGCGGCGCAAAGGCTCCAGTTGTAAAAACCAAAAAGAACGTAATCGACAAAAGCCTTCAGTTTCTGAGGGAAGTGCGTGTGGAGCTTAAAAAAGTAACCTGGCCTTCCCGGAAACAGACCCTCGGTTCCACGGTAGTGGTGATCATTCTCGTGATGATCATTTCTTTTTTTCTGGGCGCAGTGGATTTCGGCCTGTCGAATTTGGTCCGGGCAATTCTTCAGTAGACCAAGGAGAAAAAAGTGGTTCACAAATGGTATATCGTCCATGTTTATTCAGGGTTCGAAAATAAGGTTAAATTAGCGCTGGAGGAGAGGGTCGCAACTTCTCCGCATCCGGATAAATTCGGGGAGGTGCTGGTGCCGACCGAGGAAATTGTTGAACTGGTCAAGGGTAAACGCAAGACTTCGTCCCGCAAGTTCTACCCGGGATATATTCTGATCAAAATGTTTCTGGATGACGAAACCTGGCACATTGTCAATGATACGTCCAAGGTCAGTGGCTTTTTGGGTGGCAGGGAAAAGCCGGCGCCCATTTCGGATGAAGAGGCTGAACAGATTATCAGCCGCATGGAAGCCGGCAAGGAGAAGCCTCAACCGAAATACTATTTTGAGGCGGGTGACGAAATTCGCGTGATTGACGGACCGTTTACCAATTTCAACGGTACGGTTGAAGACGTAAATCCGGAAAAAGGCAAAATTAAAGTGTTTGTCAGTATCTTCGGGCGTTCGACACCTGTGGAACTGGAATTTGTACAAGTTCAAAAAATATAGGACCTAATTTCAGGTAGGAGTGAGAAAAAATGGCTAAAAAGGTAATAGCTCAGATTAAACTTCAGGTTGAAGCCGGAAAGGCCAACCCGTCCCCGCCCATCGGACCGGCTTTGGGACAGCATGGCGTCAATATAATGGACTTCTGCAAGGCGTTCAACGCCAGGACAGCCAATGACGATGGGATGATCATACCGGTTGTTATCACCGTCTTTCAGGACAGAACCTTCCAATTTATCACCAAAACGCCTCCAGCTTCCATTCTGCTGAAAAAAGCGGCTAAGGTAGCCAAAGGGGCTGGCGACCCCAAACGCGACCGTGTGGGAAAAGTTACGCGTACCCAGGTGGAGGAGATAGCCAAACTGAAAATGGTTGATTTGAATGCCAACGATCTGGATGCAGCCTGCAATATTATCAGCGGCACTGCAAGAAGCATGGGGATAGACGTCGAATAATAAATTGTAAAAGGGAGTGAATAACTAAAATGCCGAAGCGGGGTAAAAAATACCTAGAGGCTAGAAAAAATCTAGGCCAGGAAAGAAAGAGTGTTAGTGATGCCGTGCAGGTGGCGATCGATTCATCTTACACCAAGTTCGATGAAACCGTGGATATTGCGGTTCGTCTCGGTGTCGATCCCAGGCACGCCGATCAAATGGTTCGTGGAACGGTGGTTTTGCCGAATGGAATCGGGAAAGAAGTCAAGGTTCTCGTATTTGCAAAAGGCGAAAAAGAATCGGAAGCCCAGGAAGCCGGTGCGGATTTTGTCGGCAATGACGAATTGATCGCGAAGATCAAGGGCGGCTGGTTCGGTTTCGACAAGGCCGTGGCGACACCGGACATCATGGGAACCGTCGGCAAAATTGGAAGACTGTTGGGGCCCCGGGGCCTGATGCCCAACGCAAAAACCGGCACGGTTACTTTTGACGTAGCCAGAGCTGTCAACGAGCTCAAGGCCGGCAAGATCGACTTTCGGGTTGAAAAAGCGGGCATCGTGCATGCGCCCATGGGCAAGGTATCCTTTGGCGCAGAGAAACTAGTGCAGAATTTAACCGCCTTCTTAGAGACCATCATGCGTTTAAAACCGACGTCCAGCAAGGGGATTTACCTGAAAACATTGGCTATTTCAACGACCATGGGGCCAGGAATCAGAATCGATACATCCTCTATAAAAGATCTGGTTAAATAAGCAGAACGTTTGTTTCGGTTCCACGGCTTAACAGCGTATAATAAGAAGCAATAACGAAAAAAAACCTGTCGAAGACCGCGGGTGCGTCAGAAGGCGCCTAAAAGGCAACGCCTGCCTGCCGAGATAGTTTATTGAACAATGATTCAAAAAGGGCGTAAGGAATCGATCTGCAATTTTTGAATCGGCAATAATTTGTCTCCTCCGGTTTTTTTCAAACATCAAGGAAGGAGGTGTTAGTCAGCTTGAAAATAGAAGATAAAAAGAAAATTGCCCAGGACCTCAAGGAACGGTTCAAAAAGTCAAAAGTCATCATCGTAACCGACTACAAAGGTCTTAACGTGACGAACATCAATGCATTGCGCCGAAAATTGCGCGAAGCCGATGTCGAATTCAAGGTGGTAAAGAACTCCCTGCTTATCAGGGCTGCAGAAGATAACGATGTCGCTCTGATCAAAGAGCACTTCAAAGGGCCCAGCGCGGTTGCCATCAGCTATGACGACCCTGTCTCGCCTGCAAAGGTGCTGACGGAGTTTGCCCGCGAGTTCAAGGCGCTGGAAATCAAGGCTGGCGTGATGGGAGACAAGGTGCTGGATTTGAGTGCCATTAAAGCTCTCTCTGATCTGCCATCGCGCGAAATCCTGCTGGGGATGGTACTTTCCACCATGAACGGTGTTCCCACGGCTTTTGCCAGAGCGCTGAGCGACAATATCGGCAGGCTCTTGAACGTCCTGACGGCAGTCAAAGACCAGAAAGAAGCTGCATAACCAGCAGTTTAATTTTAAAAAAACAATAATTTATCAGTACTGGAGGAAAGAAAAAAATGGCTGAAATTACGAAAGAAGATGTCATTGAATTCATAGCGAAAATGTCCGTGCTCGATCTCTCTGAACTTGTCAAAGAGATGGAGGAAAAATTTGGTGTTTCAGCGGCAGCCCCGGTTGCCATGATGGCGGCAGGGCCGGGCGATGCAGGTGCCGGTGCTGCAGCTGAAGAGCAGACCGAATTCGACGTCGTGCTGACAGCCGTGGGTGACAAAAAAATTGCGGTCATCAAGGAAGTCAGATCCATCACCGGCCTTGGCCTGAAAGATGCGAAAGCACTGGTCGACGATGCGCCTAAAGCGGTTAAAGAGGGCATCGCAAAAGAGGAAGCCGAAAAGATAGTCGCTCAGCTCGAAGAAGCCGGGGCGCAGGTTGAATTGAAGTAAAGCTCCCATCAAACAATCCGTGTAAACCTGTTGAGCCGGGCCCGATCATTGCATACTGCAAGCCGTCCGGTTCAACGGGCATAACTCTCATTTACCAAGATATCAAATGGCAGCAGGTAATGACCTACCTGACGAAAATATCGCCCACCTGTTTCGAATGTTTGGATATTTGAATTTGGCGTTTGTTTAGGATTTGGTGGCTTGGGATTTAGAGTTAACAATAGAGCGCAATCGGCTCTGATATAAATCAGTTCAGCACATCAACTGCTGGGGGGACGCCCCCACAATTTGGACATGCCATGTCGGAAAGACCTTCGGCTGTAAAGCGTATCAGGAAAAATTTTGGAAAAATCCGCAAGATCGTCGAGATACCGGATCTGATCGGTATGCAGCGGGAATCCTTTACCCGGTTTCTGCAGATGGGTGTCGAGCCCGAAAACCGGCGGGACATCGGACTGCAGGCCGTGTACAAGTCCGTGTTTCCCATAAAAGACTTTACCGGGAGTGCGTCCCTCGAGTTCGTCTCTTATCGGTTTGCCGAGATCAAGCACAGTGAAGATGAGTGCGTCCAGCGCGGGATGACATACGAACTTCCGGTTCGCATTACGGTGCGCCTTGTGGTTTACGAAATTGACAAAGACACGGGTGTATCCAACATACGCGATATCAAAGAGCAGGAAATATATTTCGGCACCATTCCGCTGATGACGGCAAAGGGTACTTTTATCATCAACGGAACCGAGCGTGTCGTTGTCAGCCAGCTCCACAGATCTTCGGGTGTGTTTTTCGACCACGACAAAGGCAAGTCCCATTCCAGTGGTAAAATTATCTACAGTTCCAGAATTATTCCGGTTCGGGGATCATGGATCGACATGGAGATCGACCCGAAAGATATCGTCCATATCCGTATCGATCGTCGCCGGAAATTCCCGATTACGATTCTGTTCAAATCTTTCGGTTTTTCCACCGAGGATATCCTGGACTATTTTTACCGGATGGACCGAATCGTCATCCGCAAAAAGAAGATATTTAAAGCGTTTGCTCCTGAACTATTGAAGGGACAGAAGGCCGACCAGGATATCAAAGATCCTGACACGGGCGAAGTCGTCGTAAAAAAGGGCCGTGTTTTTACCAAGCGTTCCCTGAAGCAGTTGAGCCAGAGCGGTCTCGACATGATCCCTGTCTCCGAAGAAGAACTCGATGAGAGGGTTTCCGCACGCACACTGGTGGACCCCGGCAGCGGAGAAGTCATTGTCCCGGCCAACGGTATCATTGATGTCGAAATTTTAGAAAGAATTGTCGATTCGGGTATCAAGGCGTTCGACGTGCTGCACATCGACGGTGTGGTCAGCAGTGATTCCATCCACAAAACGATCCTGCTGGACAAGGTTGAAAAAAAGGAAGATGCACTGGTGGAGATCTACCGGCGTCTCAGGCCCGGCAATCCAGCCACTCCGGAAGTGGCCCAGGATTTTGTGGATCACCTCTTTTTCAAATCGGCCTACTACGATCTTTCCAGCGTGGGGCGGTTGAAGCTGAACCTGCGCCTGGGCATTGATACGCCGGTTCAACTCAGGACCTTGAGAAGGGAAGATATTCTTCTAACGGTCAAAACACTTCTGCGGCTCCGGGACACCCAGGGAGTTGTGGATGATATCGACCATCTTGGCAACCGGCGCGTCCGGGCGGTGGGTGAACTTCTCGAAAACCAGTACCGTATCGGCCTGGTCCGCATGGAGCGCGCTATTAAAGAACGCATGAGCCTGCAGGAAGTCGACGCCCTGATGCCGCACGACCTGGTCAACCCGAAGCCGGTTTCCGCCGTGGTCAAAGAATTTTTCGGTACCAGCCAACTCAGCCAGTTCATGGATCAGACCAATCCGTTGTCGGAAACGACCCATAAAAGAAGGTTGAGTGCACTCGGGCCCGGCGGCCTTACCCGTGAACGGGCCGGTTTTGAGGTGCGGGACGTACACCCGTCTCACTACGGCCGAATATGCCCCATTGAAACGCCCGAAGGTCCGAATATCGGACTCATCGTTTCGCTGAGCACATACGCCCGGGTAAATGATTACGGCTTTATCGAAACACCCTACAGGGTCGTGGAAAATGCCACGGTTTCAAAGGAAGTCAAATTTCTGAGTGCTTTTGAAGAAAAAGAGCATCCCATTGCCCAGGCAAATGCACCCATTGACGAGAAAGGGGAATATGTCAATCAGCTGGTAACGTCGCGTGTCGAGGGCGAATTCATGATGGTCGAACGGGATAAAATCGAGCTGATGGACGTTTCTCCAAACCAGCTGGTGAGCGTGAGTGCCTCACTGATCCCGTTCCTGGAAAACGACGACGCCAACCGTGCGCTGATGGGTTCCAACATGCAGCGGCAGGCGGTTCCCCTGATTACCAGCGATGCCCCCCTGGTGGGTACGGGCATTGAAGGTGTTGTTGCCAAGGATTCCGGGGTTACCGTCGTGGCCAACCGGGACGGCGTGGTGGTGGATGTCGATGCATCGCGCATTGTCTTGAGCCACGAGCAGCCCGACGGTGAGTTTAGCAGTCCGGTCACCATCTACAACCTGTCCAAGTTCATCCGGTCCAATCAGAACACCTGTTTCAACCATCGCCCTATCGTCAAGAAAGGGCAGCAGGTCAAGGCCGGGGATATCATCGCCGATGGCCCGGCAACCGACAAGGGCGAGCTTGCGCTGGGGAAAAACGTGACCGTGGCTTTCATGCCCTGGGGCGGATACAACTTTGAGGACTCGATCCTGGTGAGCGAGCGGCTGGTCAGGGACGGCACATACACTTCCGTGCATATCGAAGAGTTCGAAGTCGTGTCCAGGGACACGAAACTCGGCAAAGAGGAGATCACGCGCGACATCCCCAATGTCGGGGAGGAGGCTTTGAAAAACCTCGACGACAGCGGAATTATCCGGCTTGGTGCCGAAGTGACCCAAGGTGATATTCTGGTGGGTAAAATTACCCCCAAAGGGGAAACACAGCTTTCTCCCGAAGAGAAACTTTTACGCGCCATATTCGGCGAGAAGGCCGGGGATGTCAAGGACACTTCCCTTCGGGTTCCCCCCGGGGTGGACGGTACCGTTATCGACGCCAAGGTTTTTTCGCGGCGCGGGACGGACAAGGATGAGCGTACCCAGAAAATCGAGAGCCGGGAGATAGCCTCGCTTGAAAAAGATCGTGAAGACAAGCTTGCCGCGATGAAGAAATTGATCTGTGAGCGCCTCGAAGCGGTTCTGGTGGGTCAGAAACTTTCGGCACCGTTGAAAAAGAACAAGAAAGTCCTGATTCCGAAGGGCAAGAAAATCGACAAAGCCATGCTGGACACAGTACCCGTGGCCCAGATTGAGAGTATGCTTCTGGACGACGACGTCACCATGGAAAAGGTACACGATCTGCTCGAGCTTTTCCGCAACGAGTGCGATCGGGTTCGCACCGATTTCGAACATCACATCGCCCGCTATGAAAAAGGCGATGAGCTGCCCCCCGGGGTTATCAAGATGGTAAAGGTGTACGTGGCCATGAAACGTAAACTGTCCGTGGGGGACAAGATGGCCGGCCGGCACGGCAACAAGGGGGTTGTGTCCCGGATACTTCCCGTGGAGGATATGCCTTACTTCGAAGATGGAAATCCGGTGGATATGGTCCTGAACCCGCTGGGCGTTCCCTCCCGTATGAACGTGGGGCAGATTCTGGAAATTCACCTGGGACGCGCGGCCAAAGGTCTGGGCGACCAGCTGAACCGTATGCTGGCAGAAAACAAGCTGGACAAGATCCGCGACAAGATGAAACGCATTTTTCAAAACGATGCCGACATTCAGACCATCGAGGGCCTGAACGAGGACGAGCTGCTCGAGTTCGCCGACTATTACCGTGACGGTGTTCACATGGCCACGCCGGTGTTTGACGGTGCCAAGGAAGATGAAATCAAAGCCCTGCTTACGGAAGCGGGCCTTTCGGCAACCGCTCAGACGACCCTGTACGACGGCCACACGGGCGAGGCTTTTAAAGAGATGATCACCGTGGGTACGATGTACATGCTCAAACTGCATCACCTGGTGGATGACAAGATTCACGCACGTTCCATCGGCCCGTATTCGCTGGTAACCCAGCAGCCCCTGGGCGGCAAAGCTCAGTTCGGCGGGCAGCGTCTGGGTGAAATGGAAGTGTGGGCCATGGAAGCATACGGGGCCGCACATGCGCTGCAGGAATTTTTGACGGTCAAGTCGGACGACATGGCCGGAAGAACGCGCATGTACGAAAAGATCGTCAAGGGGCAGAACGTTCTGGAGCCGGGGATACCCGAGTCATTTAAGGTCCTGACCAAGGAACTGCAGAGCCTCGGGCTCGATGTAAATCTGCTTGAAGACAAGTAATCGTTTTACGTATATAGGATTTACGTTTTAAGTGGGCATTTGGTAGAACAAAGGCAAAATTAGTACCGAATGTCGCTAAACATGCTGGTTGCCGCTTTCTTACCTCGAAAAGCAACCTAAAACCTAAAACGTAACACTTAAAACGGTTACGAAGGCGTGCTGTTGTTGTCAACGCAAGCATGGTTGATAAGATAAATATAAACCTTAAATAAAAGGTAGACATATATGGAGACATTATACGATTTCTTCGCTAAACCCAAAGATCCAAAACTGTATCGAGGTGTGAAGATATCATTGGCGTCATCGGAACAGATTCGGCAGTGGTCTAGTGGAGAAATAAAAAAGCCGGAGACAATCAATTACCGGACGTTCAAGCCGGAAAGGGATGGTCTGTTCTGTGCAAAAATCTTCGGCCCCACCAAGGACTACGAATGCAACTGCGGTAAATATAAACGCATGAAACACAGGGGGGTTATCTGTGAAAAATGCGGCGTTGAAGTCATACAGTCCAAAGTGAGACGTGAACGCATGGCCCATATCGAACTGGCCACACCGGTCTCCCATATCTGGTTTTTGAAAAGCCTGCCCAGCAAAATAGGCAACCTTCTCGACCTGACCCTCAAAAACATGGAGAAGGTGCTCTATTTCGACTGCTACATCGTCACGGATCCCAAAGACACGGGCCTGAGCAAGTGCCAACTCCTCACGGACGAAAAATATCGTGAGGCCAGGGAGATGTACGGTTCCGACTTTGATGCCGGCATCGGGGCGGAAGCCGTCAAGACGCTTCTGCAAGAGATCAACCTGGATGAGCTTTACGTCCAGTTGCGGGAAGACATCAAGGCCACCAAATCCATTGCCAAGCGGCAGAAACTGTCCAAACGGCTTAAAATCGTGGATGCTTTCCGCCGTTCAGGGGTTGACCCGACCTGGATGATCATGGATGTTATACCGGTCCTGCCGCCGGACCTGCGCCCGCTCGTGCCGCTGGAGGGCGGCCGTTTCGCAACATCAGACCTCAACGACCTTTACCGGCGCGTCATCAACCGCAACAACCGCCTGAAAAGGCTCATGGATCTGAAGGCGCCTGATATCATCGTCCGCAATGAAAAACGTATGCTCCAGGAGTCTGTGGACGTGTTGTTCGACAACGGCCGCCACGGACGGGTGATCACGGGAACGAACAAACGGCCGCTGAAATCCTTAAGCGACACACTCAAGGGGAAACAGGGGCGTTTCCGGCAGAACCTTCTGGGGAAACGTGTGGACTACTCCGGGCGTACGGTCATCTCCGTCGGCCCGAATCTGAGGCTGCACCAGTGCGGTCTTCCGAAGAAGATGGGCCTGGAACTGTTCAAGCCTTTTGTTTACTATCGGCTCGAGCAGAAAGGGCTTGTCTCGACAGTCAAAAGTGCCAAGAAAATGGTGGAAAGAGAGACGCCGGAGGTCTGGGATACCCTCGATGAAGTTGTCAAGGAGTACCCGGTCATGCTGAACCGTGCGCCAACACTGCATCGACTCGGTATCCAGGCTTTCGAACCGATCCTGATAGAGGGCAAGGCCATCCAGCTTCATCCGCTGGTGTGTACCGCATTCAACGCCGACTTTGACGGCGACCAGATGGCTGTGCACGTGCCCCTGTCCGTGGAATCTCAAATCGAGGCACGGGTACTCATGCTCTCCAGCAACAACATACTTTCGCCTGCCAACGGTAGCCCGATCATCGTACCGAGTCAGGACATCGTTCTGGGTATTTACTACATGACCCGAGGAATCGACGGATTGAAAGGCGAGGGTAAGATTTTTTCCAACCCGGAGGAAGTGCGTTCGGCATACGACTCCCGTTCCATCGACCTGCATGCCAGAATCAATGTGCGGATCAACGGCGAGCGCACGGAAAGTACCGTCGGGCGGATCCTTTTGTGGGAGATCATGCCGCGGGAAGAAATACTGAAAATCAGGCACATCATGGTGTCGAGTGAAGATGCCGCCAGAAGCGTCATCGACAGGCTGAACGCGGGGGAATCTTTCGCCGGCCTCGTGCAGGAA
>Ga0164313_10005279_pt1 | contig 11437 bp, 9 predicted proteins | sample GuaBasSedimGuay4_FD_113735 | JGI IMG/M metagenome (GOLD analysis project Ga0164313, IMG submission 113735) | Subseafloor sediment microbial communities from Guaymas Basin, Gulf of California, Mexico - Guay4, Core 4569-4, 0-3 cm | ecosystem: Environmental > Aquatic > Marine > Hydrothermal vents >...
GAACAGACATTACTGGAGCTCAGTCGGGAGGCGGTTGCCTTGCTGGCATGGGCCATCGAACATCTGGGTGATGCCTTTGCCATTGCCGGTTTTTCTTCGAATACCCGGCACGAAGTCCGTTATCAGCATATCAAGGGTTTTGGTGAATCCTGGAACGAGGATGTAAAGGCACGACTGGCAGCGATGGAGGCCGGGTATTCCACCCGCATGGGGGCTGCCCTGCGCCATGCGGCGCATTATCTTGGCGCGCGCAAGGCCGACAAAAAGCTGTTGCTGGTGCTGACGGATGGTGAACCTTCGGATATCGATGCCACGGACGATCGCCAGCTTATCGAGGATGCCCACAAGGCGGTACAGGAACTGGACCAGGACGGCATCTACACCTATTGCATCAACCTTGATCCCAATGCCGACGATTACGTCCAGGATATTTTTGGCAAACAGTACATGGTGATCGACAAGGTCGAACGCCTGCCGGAACAGTTGCCGAAGTTGTTTATGGCGCTGACGAAGTAATAAGGTATCAGGAATGAATGGTACTACTTAGAAAATCTTTGCCACGGAAGCACACGGAATTACACGGAAATATTCTATTGAGTAAGGCGTTCTTCTTCCGTGTGCTTCCGTGGCTAAACAGGTTTTTTAAATGACACCTGGCCTAATCGAAGAACTCGGCATTATGCTGAATGTCATGGGCAAGGCCAGTGAGCTTTTCAGTTACTCTTTTCAGATTTTCAAGCAAGGCGGTATCGAGTCCGGCCTCAATGATCAATTTTAATTCGTTGTAGTGCTCGGTTGACAGGCTGTCGCCGGCATCCTCTACCAGCTCACGAAACCGGTTGACCATTTGTTCTGCATGTTTTGCCTGTTGCATGGTTAGTCCTCTTTTTCTGGGTTATCTGCGTTATCTTCTTCAAGGGGGCTGCTTTCAAGATAATGCTCGCCCTTTTCATAGATATCCTTGGCCGAACCAACGATCTTCGGGTCGGGCGAGGTGACTACCTTGGTGTCCTTGTTGGTATAATCGAGACTGTTCAGGATGAAGCGCATGGCATTAAGACGTGCACGTTTCTTGCAGTCTGATTTGACCACGGTCCAGGGGGCATCCGCCGTATCCGTATAAAAAAACATTGCATCCTTGGCCTCGGTGTAATTTTGCCACTTGTCCAGCGAGGCCATGTCGATCGGGCTGAGTTTCCACTGCTTCAGGGGGTCATGCTGACGGCCCTGGAAACGCCGGAATTGCTCGTTGCGGCTGACAGAAAACCATAGTTTGTAGAACCGAATACCACTTCTCACCAGCATGCGTTCCACCTCCGGCGCCTGGCGCATGAACTCCAGATAGTCGCCGGGCTGACAGAAACCCATGACCCGCTCCACGCCGGCACGGTTGTACCAGGACCGGTCGAACAGAACGATTTCACCGTGCGTGGGCATGTGTTTGATATAGCGCTGGAAATACCACTGTCCGCATTCCTCCTCGGTCGGCTTTTCCAGCGCCACCACGCGTGCACCACGCGGGTTCAGGTGTTCCATCATGCGCTTGATGGTGCCACCCTTGCCGGCTGCATCGCGGCCCTCGCAAAGGATGACGATACGTTGCCCGGTCTCCTTGACCCAGTTCTGCATTTTCAGTAATTCGATCTGCAGCTGCTGCTTGCTGGCCTCGTATTCCTCTCGATCCATTTTCTTGGCATAGGGGTAATTCGCATTGGGAAATATTTTCCTTTTGCCGAGTTTCTTGATCTCATCCTTGGTGGCAAGCTGCTGCGTCTCCCGCCCGGCGGCCAGTTCTGCCAGGGCATTTGCGTGTAGTTCACTCATGGTAATCACCCCATTATGTTGTTATATGCAATCGTGTAGTAGAACCATCAGCAGGAGAACGCGCCATGATATAGATCAAAAAAACCCGGTTTTGCGGCCGGCTGCGTGGAGCGGTTAGCGGTTTTCCAGTCCTCCCGGGTATACTCCAGAAAAAGGGGACAGATTTATTTTTTCCGGGCACCTGACAACCAGCTAAACCGCCAGACAAGAAAAACAAATCTGTCCCCTTTTTGTATTGTCATACGGATAAGCATCTACCTGTGAATATTGAATATTTGACCGACATTATCATGCTGCTGGCGGCGGCAGTGATTGTGGTGCCTCTGTTTCAATCTCTGGGGCTGGGGGCAATACCCGGGTTTCTGGTTGCCGGCATCCTGTTAGGGCCATCAGTGCTGGGATACATCGAGAATCATGATGAGATTGCCCATCTCGCCGAGTTGGGTGTGGTGCTGCTGTTATTTGTTATCGGGATAGAAATCAATCCATCGCGCCTGTGGAAGATGAAGCGACTGGTGTTGGGGCTGGGAACACTGCAGGTGCTGCTGACGGGTGGTTTGATAACGATAATAGTCCATGAGTTTCTTGATGTCTCGTGGCAGATCGCGCTGTTAACAGGCGCGGCGCTGGCCCTGTCCTCAACCGCCTTTGTGTTGCAACTGTTAACGGAAAAGAAGCTGCTTTATTCAGAATATGGCCGGCCTGCTGTTGCCGTATTACTGTTACAGGACCTGGCGGTTATCCCGCTGCTGGCCTATGTTTCATTGATAGCGACACCGGAGTTAACCATAGCGGAAGATGTTTTTATTGCCCTGGCCGAGGCGCTCGTCATTCTGTTGCTTATTATTCTTGCTGCCCGGTATGTATTGAATCCCCTGCTTAAGCTGCTTGCCCGGTTTGGTTCCCCCGAAATATTTACCGCATCTGCCTTGCTGCTGGTGCTGGGGACCGCACAGGCCATGGAAAGCGTTGGGCTATCCATGGCCATGGGCGCATTTATTGCCGGTCTGCTGATTGCTGATTCATCCTATCGTCACCAGATTACTGCCGAGATCCAGCCGTTTCGGGGTTTGTTGCTGGGACTGTTTTTTATGACCATGGGTATGTCCATAAATATCGAACTCTTTTTGGGTGATCCACTGGTACTTTTGGCGGTAGTGGCCGCATTAATGACTGTCAAGTTTGTCGCGCTCTGGCCCTTGTCACGCTTGTTTGGCATACAGCAAAGAGCCTCGGTTTCGGTTGCACTGCTGCTGGCCCAGAGTGGCGAATTTGCCCTGGTGCTGTTTGCGCTGGCGAAGGGTATGGGACTGCTGGATGAGGTTGTATTCCAGCAGCTGCTTATTGTTGTCATGCTGAGTATGCTCGCAACGCCGGCGCTGGAGAAATTGGCCAGCCGGGTATTTTGGGCTGCACGTGGCAGCGGCGGCGGATTACCCGCAGTTGATATCAACGGTTCGGGGCAAGCGGCCAGGCCTGTCATTCTTGCCGGTTTTGGACGCATGGGGCATCGCATCGGCTATATCCTGGAATTGATGCAGGTGCCCTATGTGGCAATCGATACCGATGCATCGCTGGTAGAGCGCGAGCGCGCAGAAGGCAAGGCCGTGTATTTCGGAGATGCCAAAAGGCCCGAAGTGCTCAGGGCGGCCGGGGCTGCCGATGCGCCGCTGGTGATTGTATCAATTGATGACATTGAGGCGACAGAAAGTGTCGTGTCCTCGCTGCATTCTGCCTTTCCTGATATTCCTGTGTTTGCACGCGGGCATGACCTTAGCCAGTGTCGCTCGCTTGGGTCACTTGGTGCGCACTTTACTGTTTCGGAGACCCTTGAGGCCAGCGCAGAACTTGCCCGTGCGGCATTGCTGTTTATGGGCGCCGCACGTCCGGAAGTAGCCGCTGCGCTGAAAGACTTTCGCAAGGATTATTATGGAAGAATTAACCAGGATAAACGGGCAGAGATCCTGGGGATCGATGAATAAAATCCGGCCTGAAAGCGAGTTTCGCTGCATAATTTATGAATAATTCGTATTAATTCTGGAATGCACCACTGGTGAGGTTTTGGCTCGAACTTGTAGGAGCGCCGTCCCCGGCGCGAATCGCGGCGGGGACGCCGCTCCTACATTGAGATTATTTGCAATGATTGGATTTCCGGCAGGCTCCTGACGATTCAGGAAGCGGTTATACTCGACGTCCAAAACACGGCCACGGAGGACATTATTATGGTTTCAAGGTGCATCACCGGCGGACTGCTGGCGCTATCAATTACGCTGGCAGCAGTGCCGGTATCGGCAGATACCACATTGAAAGTACAGGGTTCTGACGGATTGAAGTCGACCATACAGATCAGAAACGGCAAGGGCAGGATAGGCAGTGAAGGCGTGGGTGAATATCTGCTCTATGACAGTGGCACCGGGACCATCACCTATGTCGAACCGCTTGCGCGACAGTACACACAAGTGACAGCGGCAGAGCTTGAAGCCATGGTGAAGACGGCTGCGGACATCAAGCAGTCTGTTGCGCCATATATGACGAATCTGCTTGCCGGGCTGCCGGCAGAGCAGCGTAAAATGATCGAACAGCGCATGGGGGCGATAGCGGGTGCACCGGCTGCGGGCAAGCCCGTTAAGTCTGTCGATATCAGGACCGTTGACCGGGGCAGTCAGACCATTGCCGGACTGCGATGCAAGCTTAGCGACATATTGAAGAATGGACGTCCCGCTGTCGAGGTCTGCATGGCGACGGCGGCCAGTGGCCAGCTGTCTGGCCGGGATTTCGCCACGCTTGAGACGCTGGTGAAGCTCTCGCGCAGCATGGCGGGCAACGCCAGCGGTCTGCTGGGCGGCATGGCAGAGCAGCTTGAATTACTGGAGATCGAGCTGGATGGTGTGCCGGTCGCCGTGCGGGACCTCGAGAATAACAAGCGTTACCAGGTCACGGCAGTCTCGAATGCCGTGCTCTCCGATGCGCTTTTCAACGGCTACGGAGGCTTTCAAAAACAGGCCATGCCAAGCCTGTTTCGCTAGCCTGTCCGACAGGGTTCGGGTAATGCTGACAGACAGAAAACTGATGATTTACCTGATCGCCGTCCCTTCGGTGATCATCACAGTGGCCGGGATCAAGGCGGCTGCGTCAATCATAGTGCCGCTGCTGCTGGCCTTTATTCTGGCAACCATCGCCGGCTCGTCGGTGCTTTACCTGCAGGGGCGTGGTTTGCCCCGGTGGCTCTCAATGCTGCTGGTGCTGCAGGCTGTTATCCTGCTGGTAGTGGGTCTGGGGCTGTTTGTCAGCAATGCCGCCATGGAGTTCAGTGACAGGATCCCGGATTACCAGTCACATTTTCTGGAAATAATGAATCAGTTGTTGATTACCCTGAATGAGCACGGCATCGCCCTTGAAAAATCGGAGTTGCTGCATCCCTGGAGCCCGATGATACTTATGGGATATCTCGGCGGATTTTTGCAGAGCCTGCAACTGGTACTGGCAGAGAGTTTTATGATTTTGATGCTGGTAATATTTTTGCTGTTCAGTCAGGATCTGTTTTTCAAGAAAATGCATGTGCTGTTTGGCGAGCAGCATTCTCAGCAGTTGTTCGGCAAATTTTCACAACAGGTCAATCGCTATGTCCTGATCAAGTCGACGATTTCGGCCTTGACCGGCGTGTCGGTGGCCACCGGGCTGTATCTGCTGGACATAGAGCATGCGTTCTTGTGGGGCGTTATGGCATTTATGTTTAACTTTATACCAAACATTGGGTCCATCATTGCAGCGGTCCCCCCGATGCTGATCGCCCTGGCAGACCATGGTCTTGCCATGATGTTATGGGTCGGGCTTTTCTTTCTGGTCATCAATGTTGTCTTCGGCGTGATGATTGAACCGCGTGTAACGGGAAAAGGGCTGGGGCTGTCCAGCGTGGTGGTGTTGCTTTCCCTGATCTTCTGGGGCTGGGTCCTGGGTCCGGTGGGCATGTTGCTTTCCATTCCGCTTACGATCATGGTGAAAGTGGCCTGTGAGCTGAATCCACGGACACAGTGGCTCTCCATATTGTTGGGTGACGGCGAGGAACAGCAGGCGTAATCACGAAGCCGCAGTAGATCAGTCTGTTCACGGACAGCCTCCCGGTGTCCTCTATCTCTTCAGCAAGCGCTAATCAATGACTGCTCTGGAGATGATTGTTGGCGGGTATCTTGTCCGGGGTTTTTATCCGGGATCACTCTTCAATCGTAATGACCCGAATCAGGTCTGTCCCGCCAGCCTGTTGGTGATGTCCGGAGGTTGATACTACAATGTCACCTGTTTTCAGGTATCCCTGTGCTTTTGCCTGTTTAACAGCAAAGGTGAGGCGCTCGGTGTCCGAGGGTTCGCCAGTATACAGAATAGGAATGACGCCCCAGTTCATCGACAGCTTGCGTGCCACCATCATGGACGAGGTGATTGCAAGGATGGGAATTTCCGGCCGATATTTCGAGATCAGCCGCGAGGTAAAGCCGGTTTCTGTCAGGCTGATAATTGCCGCCGCCTTGAGGTGTGCCGACATGCTGACGGCTGCCTGGCTGACGGCTTCGGTTATAACATTTGATGGATGCGGTTTGATTCTCTGTAAATAGCCGTACTCGCTCAAGTTGGCTTCAGCGCGCCGGGCAATGGTGGCCATGGTGCTGACCGCCTCCACCGGATATTTGCCGACAGCGGTTTCGCCAGAGAGCATGATCGCTGACGTCCCATCCAGAATGGCATTGGCCACATCACTGGCCTCGGCCCGGGTAGGTTTCGGGTTGATTTCCATGGATGCCAGCATTTGTGTGGCGGTAATGACCGGTTTGCCATTGCTGACCGTTGTGCGGATGATGTTTTTCTGGGTCACGGGCACATCGGCCAGCGGCAATTCCACCCCCATATCACCGCGTGCCACCATGATGCCGTCAGCGGCACTCACGATCTCTTCCAGATTCTCCACGCCGGCCTTGTTCTCGATCTTGGCAATGATGGGGATAAGCGCATCTTTTTCAACGAGAATTTCCCGCATTTTGTAGATATCATCTGCGGACTGAATAAAGGAGGCCGCGATGTAGTCCACATCATTCTCGGCAGCAAAGCCAAGCTCTCTGACGACATCCTCCCTGTTTTCGGGGCTGACGGCACTGAGTGCCAGCCGGGTATCGGGGAGGTTCACACTTTTACTGTTGCCCAGCCAGCCGCCATGAATGACACGACAGACAATCGATGATGCAACGATGGCTGTGGCTTCAAGTTCTATGGCACCGTCATCAATCAGGATCGGCGTGCCGGGACTGACTTCCTCAAACAGTTTCCGGTAGGTTATGCCGACACCGTCTGCATCGCCAGACCGACCATCGGTGAACAGGGTGAAGCTGGCCCCCGGGACCAGCTTCACCTTCTCGTCCTTCAGCAGGCCGGTGCGGATTTCGATGCCCCGGGTGTCAATCATGATGGCAATGTTGGTACCAACGTGTTCCGCTGCCTGGCGCAGCAGCTTGATCTGTTTCTCATGATCGCCAAGGATGCCGTGCGAGAGGTTTAAACGTGCCACATTCATGCCGGCCCTGATCATGGCGATCAGCTGGTCCAGGGCGCCGCAGGCTGGACCAATGGTGGCAACAATTTTTGTTTTCCGCTTGACGGAACGTTCAGGGTACAGATTAGTCATACGGATAATGCCGCCTGCTGTGGTTATTATGGTTAGGAGTTTCTCCTATTCTACATCGTTATTTCCGCAGACAGTATTTATTAGTCAGGTATCAAGCAGGGACTCTCGGCAGAGACTGCAGGGGGTGCTTACATGGATGAGGCCAGTGAGCGCTTTACGCAGGCATCAACCATCGAATTCAGGTTTTTCCAATTGCGAATGGTTATCAGTTTTCTGTCAACGGTCAGTGTTTTTTCATCCTGAAAGCGGGCAAACAGTCGGCTGACCGTCTCAATGGCAAGCCCCAGATAATTGCCTATGTCCTGGCGTGACATGGGCAGATAGAATTCATCAGGCGACAGGCCGCGCATTTGGTAGCGCGATGACAGGCTGAGTAAAAAAGATGCCAGCCGTTCTTCTGCATTGTGCTTGCCAAGCAGCATCAGCATCTGCTGGTCTGTTGTGATTTCCTTGCCCACGATGCGCATGAGCCGGTCCTGCATGCCCGGTAACTGGTTGCACAGGGCATGCAACTGCTCGAAGGGCAGTTCACACACACTGGATGTCTCGAGGGCGATCGATGCCGAGGCATAGCGACCGTTGGCCAGACCGTCCATGCCGGTCAGTTCACCAGGCAGGATGAAACCCAGCACCTGTTCCTCTCCCTCTTCGGTGATGCAATAGGATTTCAGTGCGCCTGAGCGGACAGCAAACAGGGCATGACTTTTGTGACCGGGACGGAACAGGTGGTCCCCGCGATGATAAGGTGGCTTGCGCGTGATGATACCATCCAGTCTATTGAGGTCATCCGGACCCAGACCGTGTGGCAGGCACAGGTCGGCCAGCGTGCAATTCTGACAGTTGATGCTGATTTCTTCGAGGTCCAGCTTCTGTTTCTTCCGGGGCAATCTGTAAACCTCCGGGTATCCACACGTAGTGCCCCGTGCTGTGCTGCTAAAAAGAACTGTGTAAACAACAGCCTACGTGCGTGGTGACGATGGCGGCAATTACCCCGGGACAGTTTGCAGGGCAGATCCTGTAAACTATAGACCATTGGCGAAGAATTTGTTGCGGCTGGCAGCCAGCGCATACCCCACTCGGCGCCTGTTCAACAGATAATCCATCATACCCCGGCAGAACATTTTTTCCTGTAACAGCAAACAGTCTGTATTTACGGTATATTTATACTCTGGATATCATTGTTATCTGCCTGCGGGGGCGCAGATCATGCGGGAACAACAAGCGGAGCAACTACCTGTGCATGTATTGGTGCCGGAGCTGGAAGATGCCACGGATTGCATGCAATGCCTGATCCTCATGTATGGTGAAACGCATATCGATACGCTGACCCAGTTGCTGAATCTGACCGCTTTCGCAGAAACCGAGTATGCCCATCTCCGTGTCCAGCGTCAGCGCTGACAGCCGCTTAATCACGCTCATTGCTTTGCCGGTCTGGTAGGAGCGTCGTCCCCGGCGAGGAAGCTTCCGCGTCCTGCTCACGCCACTCACCCACACCTGTGCGCGGGCCCTTATCCACGATCACCGCAGGCTGGTATACGGAAAATGGGTTGGCAATGGCGAGCCGTCCGGTAAACTTGGCAGTTCCCGAGAGCACGATAATTAGAGCAATTTATGACCCAAAACCTGTATGTAACAGGTGCCGAGCGCGGTAGTGGCAAATCCGTTATCGTGCTGGCGATGATGGATATCCTGTCAGGCCATGATGGTCGGATTGGTTTTTTCCGCCCGGTGATCCGTTCACCAGAGTCGCACGATGAACTTGCGCAGCTTATCTCGGAGCGCTACCAGCTCGATTTTCCTCCAGAGGCCATGTACGGCTGCACCAGCGATGTTGCACGTGAGTTGATTGCAGCCGACCGTTACGCTGATTTGCTGAAGGTGGTGCTGGAAAAATTCAGGCTTCTGGAGTCGCAGTGTGACCGTGTGCTGTGCGCGGGCACGGATTATTCCGGTGGTTACTCTGCGCTGGAGCTGGATTTCAACGCTGATGTGGCCAACAACCTGGGTACCTTCGTGCTGCCCGTAGTGCGTGGCAGTGGCCGCAGCAATGCGGAAATAAGCGACGCGGCGACCGCTTTTATCAAGTCCCTGCAGGAGCGACAGTGTGATGTCATGGCCGCCATTATCAATCGGGTGCCGACCGTCCAGCTGGAGTCACTCCGGCTGTGGGCCAGTGCACAACCCGGTTTCGGCTTGCCGGTTTATGTCGTAGCTGAAGAACCTTCGCTGGCGCGGCCAACGGTGGGTGATATTGCGAAGGGGCTGGATTGCCGCGTGCTGTACGGGGAGGCGGAGCAGCTGAACCGCCAGGTTCATGCCTTCAAGGTGGCCGCCATGCAAATCCCGAATTTTCTGGATCACCTGGAGACTGGCAGTCTGGTGATCACCCCGGGTGATCGCGCCGATATTATCCTGGCGAGCCTGATGTCCTGGCCATCGACGGCGTATCCGCAAATATCAGGGCTGTTGCTGACCGGTGATCTGCAGCTGGAACCACAACTCGAGCGGCTGGTCGCCGGGCTTGGAAAACCGCCGTTCGCGGTACTGGGCTGCGCCGCAGACAGCTTTACCACGGCCATGGATGTCAACCGGGTCGGTGCGGTGCTGGCACCGGAAGATGAACATAAAATAGCGGCTGCTCTCGGAGTCGTCGAGAGTGGTATCGACCTGGCACAGCTCGAGCAGCTGCTCGCTACCGGACACAGTACCCGGGTAACGCCACTGATGTTCGAGCATGAGCTGTTGCGGCGGGCGAAGGTCCGGCCGCAGCACATTGTGTTACCCGAGGGTAACGATGCACGTATCCTGCGGGCAGCAGAGATTCTGTTGCTGCGTGGCGTCGCCAGGGTGACCTTGCTGGGAGACCCGGAAACAGTTCGGCAGCACATCCAGGCGCTGGGCTTGCAGCTCGATGAGGTGGAGATCGTTGATCCCCGCGAGTCGGGATTGCGTGCCCGCTATGCCGATAGTTATTATGAAATCCGGCGGCACAAGGGCATCTCCCGTGACATGGCCTTTGACACCATCAGCGATGTCAGTTATTTCGGTACCATGATGGTCCATCATGGCGATGCAGACGGGATGGTGTCGGGTGCCGTGCATACCACCCAGCACACCATTCGTCCGGCGTTCGAGATCATCAAGACCCGACCAGGGGTGTCCATTGTTTCCAGTGTCTTTCTGATGTGTCTTGAGGATCGGGTGCTGGTATACGGAGACTGTGCCGTCAACCCGGATCCCGATGCGGCACAACTGGCAGATATTGCGGTCAGCTCGGCGGCCTCGGCGCGGCTGTTCGGTATCGAGCCGCGTATCGCCATGTTGTCCTATTCCACCGGGGATTCCGGCAAGGGGGCCGCGGTGGAAAAGGTGCGCGAAGCGACCCGGATTGCACGCACCCGGCAGCCGGACCTGAAAATAGAAGGCCCCATTCAATACGATGCCGCCGTGGATGCCAGTGTGGCCAGCGCCAAGCTGCCTGACAGCCGGATTGCCGGCAGCGCCACCGTGTTTATTTTTCCCGATCTCAATACCGGCAACAACACCTACAAGGCAGTGCAGCGTTCCTCCGGCGCAGTTGCCATCGGACCGGTCCTGCAAGGCCTGAACAAGCCGGTCAACGATCTCAGTCGCGGCTGCACCGTAACCGATATCGTGAATACGGTTGCGATTACCGCTATCCAGGCACAGCTGGAAGACTAGTGTCCATTCATAAAAACTACAATTTCTCTCGCCAAGACGCAAAGACGCCAAGAAAGAAATATAGATTCATATTGATAGCTTTTTGACTTTGCGATCTTTGCGTCTTGGCGAGAGTTATTTTTTCTGAAGGGAGACTGGTGGATATGAAAATACTGGTGATCAATTCCGGGAGTTCGTCCATCAAGTACCAGTTGTTCGCCATGCCCGGCGGCGGCGTGATCGGCGCGGGTGCTGTCGAGCGTA
>Ga0164313_10005280_pt1 | contig 11436 bp, 5 predicted proteins | sample GuaBasSedimGuay4_FD_113735 | JGI IMG/M metagenome (GOLD analysis project Ga0164313, IMG submission 113735) | Subseafloor sediment microbial communities from Guaymas Basin, Gulf of California, Mexico - Guay4, Core 4569-4, 0-3 cm | ecosystem: Environmental > Aquatic > Marine > Hydrothermal vents >...
CGGGCATGGTTCAGAACGAAGGAACTTTATCTGTCTGCCCTGCTAGCAATGCTATTCTTTGTTCCGGTGTTATTATGGAATTTCAGCAATGATTTTATCAGTTTCACCTTCCAGAGTGAAAGGGTAAGCATATTTGAGTCCGGCTTAAGGGGAGACTTTTTCTTTACGGAACTCGGTGGACAGATGCTTTATAATAACCCGCTTAATTTCATCGTGGGTGTGATTGCCCTCATTGCCTTTTTCAGAAAGCGGTTATCTGTGGATCCCGGAAAAATGAAACTCCTGGTCTGGGTTGCGCTGCCGCTGATCCTGCTGTTCCTTTTCTTTTCGCTATTTCGCCATACCCTTCCACATTGGACAGGACCCGCATGGACGACAATTATTTTTATGTCGGCAGTTTATCTGCGCCAGGCAGGAATGAATAGAGGAAAATCGAAACTCTTGCCTTCTTTTGCCCTTTCTGCCCTGGCTTTATTACTGATAGTCATAACACTGGGTGTGATGCAGATCAAAGGAGGAATGCTATATACTGACCAGGGTGACCGTCCGGAAAACATGGGAGAAAATGATGTCAGCCTGGATATGTACGGATGGAGGCAATTGGCGGTAGAATTCAAAGGGATCACTGAAAAGGAAAAAGAACTGATGAACATAGATCCGGCAAGCCCGGTGATCAGCCACCGCTGGTTTCCGGCAGCCAACATCGATTATTACATTGCCAGGCCACTGGGTCTCAATGTGCTCGCTTTGGGTAGCCTGGAAGGGATACACAAATATGCATGGATCAACCAGGATAGGGGCGGATTTAGCGAGGGTATGGATGCATGGTATGTAACGGTAAGCCGTGATTTTAGGGATCCGGTGCCCATGTACGGGCCGTTCTTTGAACAGCTTGAACTTGCTTATACCATACCCATACAACGCAATGGCAAGCATGTAATGAATGCTTTTGTGTATTACCTGAAAAATATGAAGATGGTTCCTCAAAGTGTTTTGCAATAGAATAATTTACCCACTATCCAGCATCCAGTATCCAGAATCCAGTATCTTTGAAGCATGGAATCCAAACGCCAACAACGTATTTCCAGGCTCCTGCAAAAGGACCTGGGGGAAATATTCCAGCATGAGGCTGGAAGCTTTTCAGGTGGAGCCATGATCACGGTCACCAAGGTCAACGTAACCCGCGACCTGGCTATATCACGTGTTTACCTGAGCATTTTCGGGACGGAAGAAAAAGAGGCCCTGCTGGAGAAGATCCGGGGTCATAAGAATGAGATAAAATATAAACTCGGCAACCGCATAAGAAACCAGCTTCGCGCAGTACCCGACCTGGAGTTTTACCAGGATGATTCGCTTGATTATATCGAAAATATAGACCGTTTGCTTCAATAGGACATTTGTGAACCTGCCTTTGCACATAGCACGTCGCTACCTGATCTCCAGAAAATCACACAATATTATCAATGTGATATCCGGAATCTCAGTGATGGGTATCATGGTGGGAACAATGGCTCTTATTGTTGTACTTTCTGTGTTCAATGGCTTTGAATCCCTGGTGTCTTCACTCTATAATTCCTTTAATCCCGACCTGGAAATTACTGTCAGGGAGGGTAAAACCTTTACGCTGGAACAGGTTCAGGCAGAAAAGATCAGTGAGATTTCCGGCGTCATTCATCTCACCGAAGTGGTTGAAGAAACTGCACTCCTGAAGAATGGCCCGCGACAGTATATTGCCCGCATGAAAGGGGTGAGCGAGGAATTTAACCAGATGACGGCCATTGATTCTGCCATTATCGACGGTGAATATGCCCTGCAATACGGACAGAAAGCATGCGGTGTTTTTGGGGCCGGGGTGTCATACCACCTGGGAGTGATACCGGAAGATTTTGTCGACCCGATAGGAATCTATGTGCCCAGCCGTACTGCAGACTTCAAGCCCGGCCTTGAACAGCCTTTTAACCAGGGCAAAGTGATCCCCTCCGGGGTATTTTCCATACAGCAGGATTTCGACCTGAGCATCGTGCTGGTCCCCATCTGGTTTGCCCGCGAACTGCTCGAATATAAGGACGAAGTAACAGCACTGGAAATAGGAATTGATCAGACGGTGGATGTGCAGGATGTTAAATCGGATATTCAAGCGCTCCTGGGAGAAGGTTTCAGTGTGAAAGATCGCTATGAACAGGAAGAACTTTTGTATAAGATCATGAACGCCGAAAAATGGATGATCTTCCTGATCCTGGCCTTCATTTTGATGATCGCCACTTTCAATGTGATCGGTTCCCTTTCTATGCTGATCATCGATAAGCAAAAAGATATTGCTGTGTTACACAGCCTGGGGGCCGGAAGCACCCTTATCAAACGCATTTTCCTGCTGGAAGGCTTGCTGATCTCTTTTACCGGTGCCCTGGCCGGGCTGGTACTGGGGGGATTGATCTCATGGATACAACAGGAATTCGGGATCATCAAACTGGGGCAGGGTGAAGGCTTTTTTATCATCAATGCCTATCCTGTTGAGGTAAGGGCAATGGACTTCTTGTACGTGTTTGTCACCGTATTCGTAATCGGATACTTTGCAGCCTGGCTTCCCGCCAGGAGGATATCGCGTAAATACCTGTCACAAAAACTAGCCTGATTATTCGTGCCCGGGAGGCAACCTATCTCTCTTATATATGTCTTACTACATATATTGAATCTTTATTGTAATCATTGATTTTTATATACCTTTGTGCTTCTGATGCGCTAAATCTGTATTTAACAACCACTATAAAAGAAAAAACATGACGCCTATTATTACCCGAAAGCTAGCCTTAGCTATACTCTCAATGGTTTTTGTCCTTGGAATCAGCGCCAGGGATATTGTGATCAAAGAAAATGGCAAAACTGATATCGAGCTGCTATCCAACACCTATCATAATTTTAGTTTCAGCAGTTCACTGGATCTGATCCAGGCTTATAAAATCAATACCGAAATGGGCATTTTCAGCGAGCTGACCGTTCGTGGTTATTCCGCAGGAATGAATATCGGTGATCCCAAGCTTCCCATGAAGCGGAAGTTGATCGAGATCCCCTTCGGAGCCACTCCTGAGGTAAGGATCATCAGCTTTAACGTACAGGAATATAGCCTGGAAGAACTGGGTATTGAGTTTCCGGTGATGCCGGCACAACCTCCTGCCCCTAAAGATGGTTCTTACGTTCCATTTGAGTACAATAAAGCAACGTATCAGCATGATGCTTATGCTCCACAGGAGCTCGTTAGCGTAGAGGTGCTCGGCGTGATGCGTGGCCTGAGACTTGCTAGGCTCGACATTGCACCTGTTCAGTATAATCCCGTTACAGGCATGTTAAGGGTATATTCTGATATCGAAGCAGAAGTGGTTTTTACCGGAGCTGATGTGATGACTACACTGGAAGAGAAAAAGAAAAACCAGGCACCTTATTTCAACTCTGTTGGTGCCAGCCTGCTGAACTATAAACAAGAGCAAAACTCTAACAGAGACACCATCACCAAATACCCTGTGAAATATGTGATTGTTGCCGATCCCATGTTCCAGAGCCAGCTGCAGCCTTTCGTAGAATGGAAAACACAAAAAGGCTTCACAGTGATAGAGGCATATACCGATGATCCAAATGTTGGTAACACAACTGGCTCCATCAAGACATACCTTCAAGGTTTGTACGATGCAGGTACACCTGCTGATCCTGCACCTTCCTTCGTACTGCTGGTGGGTGATGATGGCCAGGTTCCTGCTTTTGGAGGAGTTTCCTCATGGCATGTTACCGACCTTTATTATGTTGAATATACCGGCGATTACTTCCCGGAAGTATACTGGGGCAGATGGTCAGCAACCAATCCTTCAGAGTTGCAGCCACAGATTGACAAAACATTACAATATGAAAAATATACCATGCCGGACCCTGCCTACCTCGATGAGGTTGTTATGATCGCCGGGATGGATGGCAGTTATGGAGCTTCTCACGGTAACGGACAGATCAATTACGGTACTATAAATTATTTCAACCTTGCCCATGGACTGACCTCTCATACTTACCTTTATCCAGGTTCAGGTGGTCAGGCAGCAAACATCCGCCAGAACATCAGCGATGGCGTTTCTTTCGGTAACTACACTGCACACTGCTCCTATAACGGCTGGGCAGATCCTTCTTTCACGATCACTGATGTGGCAAACCTGCAAAACCAGGATGAGTATTGTGTACTGATCGGGAACTGCTGCTCGTCGAATGAATTTAACAATTACTGCTTCGGAGAAGCCATCCTCAGGGCCGAGAATAAAGGTGCTGTAGGATATATTGGCGGTACCAACTCAACATACTGGGATGAGGATTATTACTTTGGCGTAGGTGTTGGTACAATTAGCGAAAATCCACCTGCATATAGCGAAACAACACTGGGTAATTATGATCGCTCTTTCCACGATCATGGTGAGCCATGGGAAGATTGGTATACAACAACCTATCAGATGGTATTTGCCGGAAACCTCGCCGTTACTGAAGGCGCACCCTCATCGGCCCTGTATTATTGGGAGATCTATTGTGTTATGGGTGATCCCTCGGTGATGACCTACTTTGGTGTTCCCGACCCTATCAGCGTAAGCTATGACCCAATGTTAATGCTTGGAGCAACATCTTTTACTGTGAATACAGAGCCTTATGCTTATGTAGGTATTTCGAAGGATGGCGTCCTGCATGGAGCTGCCCTGGCTGATCAAACCGGCCTGGCTGTGGTATCCATTGTGCCTTTTACCGTGCCCGGTGATGCTGATGTTGTTGTGACAAAACAAAACGGTGCTCCATACATTGGTACCGTACTGGTGAACAACCCTGCCGGTGCATACATCGCACTGAATGACTATACAACCAATGATCCCACAGGTAACAATAACGGCCTGGTGGATTATGGCGAGACCATCGCTCTTGACGTGATACTCGAAAATCTTGGATCATCAGATGCGACCGATGTAAGCGCAACACTTTCCACTACCGACCCGCTCATCACCATTACAGATGATGCCCAGGACTGGGGAACGATCGCAGGTAATAGTACTTCGACTCAATTAAGTGCTTATGCATTTGATGTGGCGGCACATGTGCCTGATCAGCATCTTGCCAGCTTTGAACTTAACATTACCGGTACCGGAAAAGAAGAGTGGTCCTCCACCTTTAGTGTCCTACTTAATGCTCCTGTTTTTGCTCTGAGCGCAGCCATCGTCGATGACTCGCAGTCAGGCAACGGCAATGGCCGCCTCGATGCAGGTGAAACGGCAGATATCATACTACCTGTACTGAATGCGGGCCACTGTGATGCAAAAGATGCTGTTGGAACACTTTCCAGCACAAGCGGCGATATCGTAATCAATAGTGGCACTTCAAACATGGGTGCAATCGTGATGGGAGCAACAGAAAATGCTTCTTTCAATATTACTGTTGATGATAATATAGCAGCAGGAGCTTCTGTCATGTTCGAATTTTTCCTCGATGCAGACGGGTATACAGCCGAGATGGACTTCTTCCTGGTAGCGGGGCAGATCCCTGTACTCGTACTTGACTTCGACGGCAATATGAACTCTGGTTTGGTGATGAATAATTGTTTAAATAACCTGAGTGTAGGCGCTGATTATACGACCATCATGCCCAACAATCTTGATCTGTATGCCTCTGTCTTTGTCTGCCTTGGTGTTTACAGTTCAAACCATGCGCTGTCGGCAAACGACGGACAGGCCCTGGCTGACTTCCTGAATGCAGGCGGAAAAGTATATATGGAAGGCGGCGACACCTGGTATTATGATGATCAGACAGCCGTTCACCCCATGTTTGGGATCAATGGCCTGGAAGACGGTAGCGATGATCTTAGTATTGTTAACGGGCATAGCGGAACCTTTATGGAAGGGGCAACCTATGTTTATACCGGCGACAACAACTGGATCGACAAAATTGAACCCACCGGAGATGCATTTACCATCCTGAGCAATCAAAGCCCGGCCTATGTTACCGGTGTGGCTAAAGTTGGACCAAATTACAAGACCATTGGATGTTCACATGAGTTCGGAGGCATGTCAGATGGTGCTTATACCAAAGACTACCTCATGTACAAATACCTCGAATTCTTTGATATCGATGCCATATGGGTTGGTGTAGATGAGATCGAACTTTCAGGGAACACCGTAAATATTTTCCCGAACCCGGCAAGTGAAAATGCTACCATTCATGTGAGCGTAGCTGAAGCCGGAAACCTGAGCATTGCTGTATATAATTATACCGGCCAGGAAGTATCACGGCTTGCGGATAACCTGAGTATGAGTGAAGGAAGTCATACCTTCGAATTTGATGCATCAGGTCTGCCGGGAGGTGTATACTTCTGTGTACTCACATCAGGCGAGCAAAAAGTAACAAAAAAAATAGTAGTTATTAAATAAGTACGGAAAGCTGTTTAATAATGCTTTTCTTATTTCTTAAATCAACAACCTGTATGAAAAAGAATCTTTTCCTCTTGCTGGCATTTCTCTTTGGGATTTCAGCAGCTTATTCCAGCGATGGATATGAAGTAAACTTCTCTGACGAGGCCAATGCATATCAGCTTGAATTTATGCTGGATGGTATCACCATCTCTGAAATAGTTATTGATGGACAGACTTTTGCAACCATCGATTTTCCAGGCTCTGTGGTAACAAAGAAAGCAGGCTTTGCCGAATTGCCTTATGTGCATGCGGCAGTGATGCTGGAAGCCGACAATAGCGTGAAACTGCAATTCGAAGGCAGCAATTATATCGACTATCAGCTCGAGCATCCGCTTTTGCCTTCACGTGGTGTCATATATCGTGACCAGGATCCCGCCACCATCCCTTATGTAATCGATCCAAAGTCGGTTATTAACAACTGGTATCCCGGCGACCTGGCCAATAATACCGAACCTTATATTATGAGGGATGTCAGGGGAACCAATGTTTATGTTTATCCTTTCCAGTATAACGCTGCCAAAAATGTGCTCAGGGTTTATCAAAGCGTAAACGTAAGCCTGCAAAAAGAGAACACAGCACCGGTGAATCCACTGCTTAGCCACAGCAATAGCATTGCCTACGAAATGGATGCCATTTATGCCTCCGTTTTCATCAACTATGGCGAGAACAGGGACGACCTCACCATTGGTGAGATGGGAGATATCCTGGTGGTATGCACCGATCGTGATGAAGCCGCCATGGCACCCTATATCCAATGGAAAAGGGAAAAAGGATTTAATGTCAGCACTGAGATTGTAGCCACGGGTACCAATGTAAATACCCTTGTTGAAAATGCCTATGCTGCAAACAATAACCTGCTGTATGTACAGCTTGTTGGCGACTGGGCCGATATCAAATGTAATACCTTGAGCGGTGGTGCACCCATGGATCCGCAAATTGGATGCGTTGCCGGAGGTGATGAAGTTGTGGACATAGCCGTAGGCCGTTTTTCAGCTGAAAACCCCAGCCAGGTTACAGTGCAGGTGGATAAGGTAATCGTTTTCGAGAAAACACCTCAGGCAGGTGCAGCATGGTATAGTGTTGCTACCGGGATTGGATCTACCGAGGGCCCTGGCGACGATAACGAAAAAGATTTTGAACACCTTGATGTGATCTTCAATGACAAACTGGATCCGTTCACCTATGAAACATATAACCCGATTTACGAGCCATCCGGCAGTATCAGTGATGTGATGTCAGCAGTTGATGGGGGTACAAGCGTGATCAATTATTGCGGACATGGATCTCCCACATCATGGGGAACCACAGGCTTCAGCAATAGTAATGTGAATAACCTTTCCAATGGGGATATGACTCCCTGGGTCGTTTCAGTTGCCTGTAACAATGGTGACTTTCATACAGGTACCTGCTTTGCAGAAGCCTGGCAACGCAAAGACGGCGGTGGCTCTGTAATGTTCCTTGGAGCTTCGATTAGCCAGCCCTGGGACCCACCTATGCGTGGACAGGATTATTTTGCCGACATCTATACCGGAGGATATGATTATACAGCTCATGCCGGCCAGAGTGGAATTAACACTACTGAAGGCAGGACAACACTCGGGGCTATTGTATTCAATGGCATCGTACTGATGACAACAGAATCAAGTGGTCCTTCCGATTGGGAAACAGCGAAAACATGGAACCTTTTCGGTGACCCATCAATGCAGGCGAGGTCGGACGAACCGGCAGCTCTTGCACTGTCAAATAACACTGTTATGGTGGGCATACCTTTTGAAACTACAATTTCTGCCGGCGGAAGCCCTGTTGAGGGTGCGATGGTAACCCTGAGCCAGAACGATACATATTTTACCGGTATCACTGATGCATCAGGAATGGTAAGTATAAATCATAGCCTGAGTCCGGGTGATGCCCTGCTGGTAGTTACAGGATTCAACACTGAAACCATCTACCAAACAATCAGTGTAGTCCCTTCTGCAGGGGCATTTGTGATCTATGAGAGCCACATTGTGAACGACGCCTCAGGAAACAATAATGGCATGCTGGATTATGGAGAAACCCCTATGCTGAGCATTTCGCTTACCAATGTGGGTACAGCAGATGCTGTGAATGTTGATGTTCTTCTTTCAACAGACAATGCCTATATTACACTAACAGATTTTGAAGAAAACTATGGAACCATCCCGGCAGGGGGTAGTGTACAGATCGATAATGCTTTTGCCCTTCAGGTTGCAGCGGACATCCCTGACGGAGAAGGAATCCTTTTCAATATAGAATCTAACGGTGACGCCACATGGAACAGCAGTTTTACTGAAATGGGACATGCCCCGGATTTGATGTTTGGAGCTTATGTGATTAATGATGCTACCGGCAATGGCAATGGTAAACTTGATCCGGGCGAAACGGCAGAACTCACCATATCCATAGATAATAGTGGTTCTTCAGCCGCTGGAGGCGTTCTTGCACAATTATCAGTCTCCAGTGCTTATATCACCATTGATGAAGCCAGCATGCTCTATGGCCCGATCGCCGCAGGAGGATCTGCCGATCAAACCTATGTGGTCACAGCCGGAACGGACACGCCTCCCGGGCACTCAGCTCCTTTCTTCCTGGATATCTATGCTGACCTAGGAATTACCGGCTACGGTGAGTTTTCAATTATCGTAGGTCAGATCCCGGTGCTCGTAATTGACATGGACGGCAACCACAACTCGGCCGATGCTATGATGGATTGCTATAGCAATTTGAGTGTCGAGGCTGAATTGGTTGAGGGATGGCCGGATGACCTGGAAATCTATTCTTCAGTATTCGTTTGCCTTGGCATTTATCCTGATAATTATCAGCTCTCCAGTTCAGAAGGACAGGAGCTGGCCGACTTCCTCAATATGGGAGGCCGTGTATATATGGAAGGTGGCGACACCTGGTATTATGACGACCAGACTCCGGTCCATGCCATGTTTAATATTGAAGGCCTGTCGGATGGAAGTGATAATCTGGGTATTATCATCGGACAGACCGGCACATTTACCGAAGGCATGACATTTAATTATATGGGTGAGAACCAATGGATCGATCAGCTGGCTCCTATGGGTGATGCATTCACCATTTTCAAGAATCAAACTCCCAGCTATGTAAATGCTATCGCTTATGACGAAGGCTCATACAGGACGATCGGTACATCATTTGAGTTTGGAGGTTGCGCCGGTATCAGTACAGATATCGAATACCTGATGCATAAATACCTCGAATTTTTTGGTATTGGGTCAATATGGGTGGGACTTGATGAAGATGTTGCCTCAAAGGTAGATTTCGGACATGCATATCCGAACCCATTCAGTGGCGAAACCAACATTTCATTCACATTGGAGGAAGCAACGAACATCAGTATTGATGTGTACAATATGAACGGACAAAAAGTTAATGCTCTCATAAATGCAGACTTCAATGCCGGTTCACATAACATCAAATGGAATGCGGAAGCTGATGGAGTCCCTGAAGGGGTTTACTTCCTGAGGCTCGTCACGCCGACGGAGGTCATCACAAGAAAAGTGATCTTGCTGCACTAAGACATAAAAAAGGGAATCGTTTCGATTCCCTTTTTTTATATCCGATCCTTCGACTTCCATCGGCCGCCAAAGGCTCGCCGACGGCGAAGCGCTCAGGACATGTATTCGATCTTCGGGTGAATTATTTCAGGCTGGCAAATTTATTCCAATGCGCGAACAAAGTTAACAGCAGGCCAATGGTTCCCCAACTGTAGATGGAAATACTCCAGAGGTAATTATACAAATCTTTGCCCGCCAGATCATAGATATTTCCTCCGATAAACACACAGCTGATTATAAGGATGATTTTGAAAAGTATATTCAATTCCCCGAATCTGAACAGCAGGTATATGATCAGGGGAAGGGTAAATATAAAGGCATTATAGCTGGTAAATGCCAGCAGGGGAATGATGGCGATCAGGACGATATACAGCCGCAAAGCGCGTTCAGGGACTGGTCGCCGAAAGTAAAACCATAGCAAGAGCAAAGCAAGCGAAAGCATGACTCCCAATTGAAATATATGCCTTCCGGAACCTTCGATTGGTAGAAGGCCTAGCGGGGAATACCTCGCCAGGATAGAAAAGATGGTATGGTTTCCGGCAGAAAACAGATCCTGCTTGGCCCCGAGTTCTGTGGTCAGTTCTCTATACCATGAAACATATAGCTCGAAATAAGTATTACTGTCGGCATAAAATAGCATGGGGAGCAGGATCATGAGGATTGTAAATCCTGTAAAATACAGGAGCTCCCTGAACCTGCCCATGATGATCAATAAGGGTAGGAAGATCAAACCGAATGGCTTGATGAAAATACTGACAGCTATCAGGGCAGCAAACCCCATGGGCTTTTCTTTTTGAAGCAGGCACAGCGCAAAAATATAGATTCCCAACAGCAAAAGGTTAACCTGTCCAAGATGTAGTTCCCTGAAAAAGTGTGTGCCTACAATAATGATCCCCAGTAGCAGACTTGTTGCAACCCTTCTGTTTGAAGCTGTTTTTGGGCTTAACAGCCTCTTGAGATTGTAGAGGACCGTTCCAAGAATAAAGCTAAGGAGGATCCAGTATATGATCTTACTCAGGGGAATTCCTAAAGGAAGGAAGGGGATGAATAGCATGGCTGCGGGAGGTGCATATTTATACACATAATGCTCCCAGGGGTTATCTTCAACAGCCCGGTATAATTCACCGCCCTCCGTTAGCCGGTCGGCTGCACGGTAATATACCTCCAGGTCACGCATATCCATACGGCTGTTGATCAACTCGGCGCTGAAACTGCCTGCACTGACAAGCAGGAGGAAAAGGATCCAAACATAGTTTTTTTGAATAAAGGTTTTCACAAGTTGACACTTTGAAGAGGATAAAGATAATAAGATTTTATACCGCTTGATATGCTAATGGAAGTATTAGCCGTTGTTTCTTAGC
>Ga0164313_10005281_pt1 | contig 11436 bp, 9 predicted proteins | sample GuaBasSedimGuay4_FD_113735 | JGI IMG/M metagenome (GOLD analysis project Ga0164313, IMG submission 113735) | Subseafloor sediment microbial communities from Guaymas Basin, Gulf of California, Mexico - Guay4, Core 4569-4, 0-3 cm | ecosystem: Environmental > Aquatic > Marine > Hydrothermal vents >...
ATGGTCAGTGGTTCGACCATCTTGATCTTCCAGGGTTCAGCCCAGCTTCGTGACATGAGGTCTCCTTCCAAATTCTGTGTTCTGTTCTGTCTTCTCTTGTCTGTTCTGTCTTCTCTTGTCTGTGTTCTGTGTTCTGTGTTCTGTGCTCTGTGCTCTGTGCTCTCTCTTCCCTCACACCTTGTCGAGTGCGGTGGAGAGATCGGCGATGATGTCATCGGCGTTCTCCACCCCCACGGATAGCCTGACGAGGGAGTCCGTGATGTCATGACGCATCTTGTGCTCGGGGTCCACACCTGCATGGGTCATCGAAGAAGGGTGTTGGATGAGCGATTCGGTACTCCCGAGGCTCACGGCCAGGTGCACCATCTGGAGTGCGTCGATGAACCGGAACGCCTCCTCCTCACCACCGCGGATCCAGATCGAGATCATGGCCCCCGGCCCCTCACACTGGTTCTGGTAGATCTCGTATTCGTTGTCATCTGGGTCGATCAGCCCGAGATACCCGACTCGCTCCACCTTGGGATGTGCGTCGAGGAACGCTGCGATCTTCTGTGCATTCTCGCTCTGCCTATGCATCCTCAGGCTCAGGGTCTCGAGGCTTCTCATCATGAGCCATCCGGTGTGCGGGGATGCGATCGTGCCGAGAATCGTCCTCATCTCAGCGATCTGGGCCATGAGTTCCGTGGATCCGAGCGCTGCACCCGCGATCAGGTCTGAATGCCCTCCGATGTACTTCGTTGCCGAGTAGATCACGATGTCGGCACCATGCTTGAGCGGGTGTTGCCAGAGGGGGCCAAGGAAGGTGTTGTCCACCGCAACGGGGATGAACATGTCCCCCGTGGTGTGTCTGTCGGCGAAGCGGCGAGCTTCCTCGATCGAGAACAATGCATTCGTAGGGTTCGATGGCGTCTCGAGGAAGACCATGGCGATCTCCCTGCCTTCGACGGCTGCATCGAGGTCTTCGATCGACATACCCGGCTCCCAGGTCACGGATTCAATACCGAACCGGCCCACGATGTGATTGATGAAGTGGTCCGTGCCCCCATAGAGCGGAGAGGAGTGCACGAGCACCGATCCCGGCCGCAGGAAGGTGAGCATTGTCGTGGTGATCGCTGCCATGCCTGAGGCGAAAACGAGACCGGCCTCGGCACCGTCCCACAAGGTCAGTCGTCGTTCGAGGATCTCGAGGTCGGGGTTGTTCAAACGCGAGTAGATCAGTCCCGGCGTCTCCCCCTCGGCGGGTTCATCGAGTCCGTATGCGATCTCGAAGTATCGCTTTCCCTCCGCGGCAGACCCAAAGGTGAAGGTTGAGGTCTGGAAGATCGGACTCTTGAGTGATCCCTCGGACCATGCCGGTTGGTACCCGTACCCCATCATGAGGCTCTCGGGAGACAGTTCTCTGTCACCGATGTGTCGGTTGTACTCGTTCATCCCGGCCTCGCTTCGTGTTTCGTGGGTTTTGTGCGCGTCGCGTAGCGATGCTTGGTAGCATTATTGGCAGATGGCCGGACAACCGTCATCAGAACCGAAGGGAATTCGGAATATGGTGTCACAACCTCGACTCGACCGAATCGATCGTCATCTGGTGCGCCTTCTCCAGAAGGATGGCCGGTTGTCGAACAAGGCGCTGGCAGCAGCCGCGGGCATTGCTCCGTCGACGTGTTCGGAACGGGTGCAACGCCTCATCGATCGGGGTGTGTTTCTCGGATTCCATGCCGAGGTGGAGCCTGAAGTCATGGGAATCGGTCTCGAAGCACTCGTAGCGGTACGGCTTCGCCGACATGCCGAGGACGACGTCGAACGGTTCTGGCTCCATGTCGAGCAGATGCCAGAGGTGATCAGCGTTTATCACCTCTCAGGCGCCAATGACTTCTTGTGCCATGTTGTTGTCGAGGATGCCCAGCACCTCCGGCAGGTCGCTGTTTCTGGTTTCACCACACTTCAGGAGGTGGCCCACATCGAGACTTCGATCATCTTTGAGCACAGGGCCAAGCCCGGATACCCCGACCTCGTGGAGCAGGGCTAGTCTTGGGGCCAACGCCCGGTGCTGTTGGCCAATGATCGACGGCACCGTCACAATAGCTGCTACCGAGGATGGTCCAATGAACAACGTCGCCGGCTTCACATGTGTGATCTGTGGTCGCACGTACCCCCCTGATTTTGGTGGATACGTCTGCGATGACCACGGAAGCGAAGGGATTCTCGACGTCGTGTACGACTACGACGCCGTTGCGAAAGACATGACCAAGGAATCTCTGGCAGCCGACCCGGACACCACGATGTGGCGATACAGGGCCTTGATGCCGCTGTCGCCAGACACCGAGGTGCCGCCTCTGACTGTCGGAGGCACCCCGATGTACGACGTACCAACCCTCGCTGAGGACCTTGGAATCGCGCGGGTGTGGGTGAAGGACGAAGGCAGGGAACCAACAGCATCGCTCAAGGACAGGGCCTCTGCAATGGCTGTTGTTAATGCTCAGGAGCGGGGCGCAGAGATCATCACAACGGCAAGCACCGGGAACGCTGCTGCAGCGCTCGCGGGTTTGGCGGCAAGCGTTGGATTCGAGAACGTCATCTTCGTTCCAGCCTCTGCGCCACAGGCGAAGATCGCTCAATTGCTCGCATATGGATCGAGGGTCGTCCTCGTGAACGGGAGCTACGGCGATGCCTTCGATCTGTGTATGGCTGCAGCCGATGAGTACGGCTGGTACAACCGCAATACCGGCTACAACCCTTTCATGACCGAAGGAAAGAAGACAGCGGGGCTAGAGATCTTCGAAGCACTCGGCTGGGACGTTCCTGATGCCATCTTCGTGAGCGTAGGTGACGGTTCCATCATCGGTGGCGTTCACAAGGCCGTCAAGGACCTTCTCGCTCTTGGCTGGATCGACCACGCTCCGCGCATCTATGGCATCCAGGCCGAAGGAAGTGACTATCTCGTTCAGGCGTTCGAGTCTGGCGAAGAGGTCATCACCAAACCACCGATCTCGGCCGACACGGTTGCGGACTCGATCAGCGCGGACCTGCCGCGGGACCGGGTCAAGGCGATGGCCGCTGTGGTCGATACCGAAGGTGCGTACCTCCGCGTCTCCGACGGCGCCATTCTTGCCGCGATCCCGGTTCTCGCACGAGGGTCTGGTGTGTTCGCCGAACCCGCCGGAGCCGCCGCATACGCCGGCCTTGTTGAGGCCGTCAAACTCGGCCTCGTGGGCCCTGATGAGTCCGCTGTTGTCCTTGCTACGGGGAGCGGACTCAAAGACGTTGCATCTGCGATGACCGCAGTGACCTCGGCTGGAACGGAACCAATGCGGGTGGATCCGAACCTCGAAGCTCTCAAGACAGAACTCGCACGCTGAAAGGAAACAAGCGATGATCGATCTGACCGTAAACGAAGCCGTTCTGGAGGCTGCTGTCGAGAAGGCTCGGGAGCAAGAATTCCGCATCCCGACCTTCAAGCAGATGCGTAACCCCGGGCTCATCCCCAATGATGTGACACAACGCCTCGGAAGTGTTGGCCTGTGGGACCTCGACCCGCTCAACCTGTTCCGGATCACCTGGCACAACGAGCCTGTCGAGACCGGCGGGGGCTTCGGCGGCGTGAACTACTTCGAGATTCCGTCGGAGATCAGCGGCGTTTCAGCTCGCATCATCGTCCTCGAGGGGAAATGGTTCCCTACTGGTGCCCACAAGGTCGGTGCCGCATTCGGCTGTCTTGCTCCACGGTTGGTCAGCGGTCAGTTCGATCCATCGACGCAGAAGGCCGTATGGCCATCAACAGGCAACTACTGCCGCGGTGGCGCCTACGACTCGAACCTTCTCGGGTGTGAGTCGATCGCCATCCTTCCTGAGGGAATGAGCGCAGAGCGTTTCCATTGGCTCGAATCCGTTGCCGGCGAGATCATCAGGACACCGGGTACCGAGTCGAATGTCAAGGAGATCTTCGACAAGTGCAACGAACTGCGGGTATCCGGTGAGGATCTCGTGATCTTCAACCAGTTCGACGAGTTCGGCAATTACCTGTGGCATTACTCGGTCACGGGACCAGCCATGGAAGAAGTCCTCAATGAGGTGATGGGTCCCAATGACCGCTTCGCTGGTGTGACATTGACAACGGGATCAGCTGGCACGATCGCCTCAGGCGACTATCTCAAGCAGAGGTTCCCAGGCTCCAAGATCGGTGCAGGCGAAGCTGTGCAGTGTCCGACGATGATTTACAACGGTTTCGGCGAGCACCGCATCGAGGGTATCGGCGACAAGCACATCCCATGGATCCACAACGTCCGTAACACCGACATTGCCATGGGTATCGACGATGAGGCTTCAGTCAGCCTGATCAGACTGTTCAATGAACCCGCTGGCAAGGAGTACCTCGCTGCTCAGGGTGTCTCAGACGACATCATGGAGAAGCTGCCGCTGCTCGGGATCTCGGGTGTTGGGAACGTGCTGATGGCCATCAAGTTCGCCAAGTACTACGAACTCACGGGCAACGATGTTGTCGTGACGGTCGCGACGGATTCGATGGAGATGTACCAGAGCCGACTTGTCGAGATGAACGCCGAGCGTGGCCCGCTCACCGAACTCGATGCGGCCCGTTCCTACGGCCAGCATCTTCTGGGCCAGGGCATCGACCACATGCAGGAACTCGGGTACTACGACCGCAAGCGGATCCACAACCTGAAGTACTACACATGGGTTGAGCAGCAGGGCAAGACCTATGACGAGATCCAGGCGCAGTGGTATGACGATGAGTACTGGACCTCGATCCAGGCGATGGGTGACCCCATCGACGAAATGATCGACGCCTTCAACGCAAGGGTCATCGGCTAGAAGAGATCCTCAGGGCTTTGGCGTCCAGAACCGCAACACATTGCGGCGATGGACGCCAAAGCCCTTGAGTGTGGTCGGGCTGGGCGATTGCGTCCGCTATTACGATAGCCGCCGGTGCTCTCAAGCTTCCCGGAGGGCGGCGTCTGCGGGGACCAAGTGTCACGAAGGCGGGAGCCACGTCGATCGAAGTCTCGCGCCGAGACACCGATGAACGTTCCCGACACGGCGCCGCTCGCCACTATCGATTCGCCCATATGGGCTGCACCTATGGATGGCTCGACGTTGTCAGACGCTTGTCCATGCGATGGCCACCAGCACGACGAAGAGCGCAGCGCCGAGCCACCGCAAAACGGGGTCGCACAACGCGAGGCGTCTACCCGTGTCCCCCAGGCGGATCACGGCTTCGGATCGGACGATCCACGTCCAGCGCAGTGACCGGTAGGCACGTGTGAGGTACAGGCGATCCGACCACAGACGGATCGAACTATGCGTTCTCCGTCCGTGGGCGTAGTCCGATGATGTGTTGCTCCGGCTGAGCGGATACGCGAGGGCGAAGCTAAGTATGCCGACGAGCACACGGATCATGATGGCGAGAGCGATACCGACGAGCGGGGTCAGTACGGCGCTGAAAATCTCGGGACCAGTGTCCAATTTAGCCAAGAGGCTCGTGTTGAATCGGTCGGTGACTATTGCGCCGATTATCCCGATCCAGAGCAACGGGTAGAAGGTTTTGCGGAGGCACCACAGGAGCAGCAACACGGTCGCATCGAAGCGTCCCGGTCGGAGAGCATCGCCTGGCTGCAAGCCCTGGATATCGGATCGACGTACCACGTCCACATGTTGGCGCGTTCGCTGGTCTTTGGCGAACCGGAGTGATATACATGTCCGCCTTGAGGTTCGAGGGGGTCGTGAACGACCGATCGAGCGACGCTCACGTGATCCTCATCAGAGAGGAGAACGACCCCACGACCATCACCAGAGTCGATGGTCGGGTCGAACATAGTCGGCACATATGAACGGGCAAAGATTCGCTAGCTCGAACGCATCGAGGATCTAGACCGACACACCCAGCAATGGCCCCAACACTTCGGAGATGCCACGCTCTCCATCAGACGCCTGCGGTCGTCTGATGTCCCTTGGGCGGATCAGACGGGCCACGCTGCCAGGTGATATCGGTTCGTCCCAGGGAGCGAGAGATAGGTCTCCAATTGGAAACCTATCTCTCGCCAGATCCACCCACCATCCCATACGCTACTTGCGATCCTCGCGCGTCCTGCGGCTCGATCAGGCCGCCCACGCTACCGGATGAGACGCCCTGGAACGTGCCGCAATCGAACACTATCGAACAGAATCCGTACCGAAGTGGCACCCAAAGTGGCACCCAAGCCCGATTCTGAGGTATTCCGATCAAGTCCAGAAACGGCGAAACCCCAGCCGTAGCAAGGGTTTCGTTTGGTCGGGCTGGGCGGATTTGAACCGCCGACCCCTGGTCCCCCAGACCAGTGCGCTGCCTGACTGCGCCACAGCCCGATAGCGGCAAGAGTACCGCCGCGCCCCCGTGTACCGCGTACCGCCGCAGCGACCGTTCTGTGGGCTCCCAGCGCCATATAGCGGCTCGAGAACCCTGGGGTACGCGCAAGAGGGGTTAGTTGGCGAGGTTGATGATGAGATCGGCGAGGCGGAAGATCAGGTAGAGGGCTCCAGCAACGACAAGCAGGATGAAGGACCACGGCCAACCCGGATCCTCATCGTCTGCGGTGTTGTCTGTATCGGGCCCGTCGACTGTGGATGGGTCGTTCTGGTCGAGATCGTCCGTGTGGTCCTGGTTCGTCATACAGGGGGGACCCCGTGGCGGCGTTCGGAGAACCGGCGGTCCTTGTGCTTGGCGATCGAGTAACGCTTGATCAGTTCCTCGCGTAGATCTTCGGGTTCGATGATCGCATCGATGACGCCCTCGGCAGCAAGACGGTAGAGATCGACGTCCTCCTCGTATTCACGGCGCTTCTCCTCGACGAACGACGAGCGCTCTGGCTCGTCGAGTTCCTCGATACGGTTGAAGTAGACAGCGTTGACAGCCGCTTCAGGGCCCATAACGGCTATCTCGGCGGTCGGTAGCGCAATCGTGGCCTCCGGGCGCAGGCCAGGGCCTGAGAACGCATACAAGCCCGCTCCGTACGCCTTGCGGACGATCACGGAGATCCGGGGCACGGTGGCTTCAGCCACCGCGGTGACCATCTTGGCGCCGTGGCGGATGATCCCCTGAGCCTCGACCTCTCTCCCGATCATGAAGCCCGGCACATCCGCAAGGAACAGCAGCGGGATGTTGAACGCGTCGCACAACCACACGAAGCGGGCCGCCTTGTCAGCAGAGTCGACGAAGAGTACCCCGCCAAGATGCATCGGCTGGGAGGCAATGATGCCGATCGGGTTGCCGTCAAGGCGTGCAAAACCGGTGATCAGTTCCCTTGCGAACAAGTCCTTGACCGCGAAAAAGGACCCATCGTCGACAAGAGCGTCGATGAAGTCAGCCATGTCGTAGACGGCTTTCGGATCGTCAGGAAGCACGGTCGAGATGTCCGTGTCGCGCGGAGGTGGTTCCGGGTGGTACTCGATGGGGCGCACCCGGTAATCATGAGCCACATAGGAGAAGTACTCCTTGGCCCACTCGATAGCCTCGGTGTCGGATCGGACGAGAGCGTCACCGCAACCCGAGGTCTCACAATGAACCCGCGCACCACCCATCTCTTCAAGTGTGGTGATCTCACCGATGACCATCTGGGCCATCCTCGGTGAACCCAGGTACATCGACGCGTTGCCCTCAACCATCACAACAACATCACAGAACGATGGGATGTAGGCACCACCTGCAGCCGACGGGCCGAACAAGCAACAGATCTGGGGCACTCGCCCAGAGAGCCTGATCTGGTTGTAGAAGATCTTGCCTGCACCGCGTCGCCCTGGGAACAGGTCGACCTGGTCCGTGATACGAGCCCCAGCGGAATCAACGAGATAGAACACAGGCAGCAGTTCATCGTACGCGGCTTCGAGTGTACGAATCATCTTCTCAACGGTGACCCTGCCCCACGAACCTGCCTTGACCGTTGGGTCGTTTGCGATGATCATCACCGGTCTGCCCTCGACTCTGGCCCTCCCGGTCACGACCCCGTCAGCGGCAAGTGCTTCGTCATCGTTGCGTGCGAGAAGCCCGTCCTCAACGAACGAACCAGCGTCGACAAGGAGGTCGATGCGATCTCTGACGAACATCTTGCCCTGCACATCGAGCTTGTCGTGGTACCGCTGCGGTCCCCCACCCCTCGCTCTCTCGGATGCTGTGCGTAGGCGGTCGTCCATCAGTGTCGGTTCCTCGTCCTCACTCTGATGGGTGTCCCCGTGAAGTCGTATCGGTCCCTCAACCGGTTCTCGATGAACCGAATGTAGTCAGGGCCAAGTTCTCCACCCCTGACGAACAGCACGAACGTCGGCGGATCTGTCTCGGCCTGGACAGCGTAGAGGATCTTCGGCCTGCGCCCCTTGCGGACAGGGGGCGGGTGCGCCTCTTGAAGCTCACGGACCAGTTTGTTGACCTCGGGGGCCGGGATATGCTTGCGCCGGTTCTCGAGGACGGTGCGGATGTACTTGGGCAGTCGATGGCTTCTGGCGCCCGTGAGCGCCGACATCCGTAGGACGGGTGCCCACGAGACGAACGCAAGCCGGTCGGCAACAGAATCCTCTGTCTCGAGACGTTGATCTTCTGTCAGCTCGTCCCACTTGTTGAGGATGATGATCAGGCCGTCACCAGCCCTGGCGATCTCCTCGGCAAGACGTTGCTCCTGATGGGTTGCACCGCGCTGACCGTCGATGATGAACAGCACCACGTCGGATTGCTTGACGACGTCATGGGCTCGTAGCACGGAGTAGTAGTCCACGTCGTCCGTGATCTTGGTCCGACGCTTGATCCCTGCCGTGTCGACGACCTCGAAGTACTCGCCATCGATAGTGACGATCTCGTTGATCGGATCGCGTGTTGTGCCAGGCACATCAGATACGAGGACACGTTCCTCACCTGCCAGCCTGTTGAGGAGCGTCGACTTGCCAACGTTCGGCCTGCCGATGATGGCGAGGCTCGCGATGACATCAGGATCAGCTTCCCCTTCGACCTCATCAGGGAGCAGGGCGACCACCTGATCAAGGAAATCTCCTGTGTTGCGGCCGTGGAGCGCAGAGATCGGGATCGGCGCCCCAAGCCCGAGTCCCCAAAGATGGGTCAGGGACGACTCGACAGCGGGTGAATCCGACTTGTTCGCCACGAGGAGATACGGGATACCGCTCTTCTGGAGGATCCTGGCAACACCGACGTCGTCATCCGTCACTTCCGTTGTGGCATCAGCGACGAACACGACAACATCCGCACCACTGACCGCGATCTCCGCCTGCTCTCTAATGTCTGCGGTGAGACGTTCCTGGGGGCGCTGTTCCCAACCGCCTGTGTCCATGACATGGAATGGCGTTCCGGCCCACTCCGCGTCGAACTGTCTCCGGTCGCGCGTGACCCCTGCCTCTTCGTTGGTCACCGCTGCCTTGGCCCGCACTATTCGGTTGACGAGGGTCGACTTGCCCACATTCGGCCTGCCGAGGATGACGACGATCGGGAGCCGGCTCATCGCATCGCTCCGAGCAGGCCCGAAGCTGTGGCTGGAGCAACGACGACCGGTGCGCGTGCAGTATCGATGACATCTGTGAGGGGCACATCGTCGATGAAGATGTCTCCTGAGAGTGCAACGTCGGGGATCACGTAGGTTCCTACTTCTTGTGTGTCTTTGGCTAACTGTCGGATGATATCTTCACCAACCATGAGACCGGCAACTCCGGTGTTGCCTCCAAAGAACATGTTCTCGACTTCCATGATCCTGATCGTACGGTCGGCAAGCCTCTCAAGGCGCTTCTTCACGGGTGCGATGACATCTTTTCCATAACGGCCTGTGACGATCACCACGGGACCGGTTCCACCAGACGGATTCCCGCCCGCATGGCGTTCTGCACGGTAGCCCTCCGCCGGCGCTGCTGGCACTGAACGCCACTCCCCTGTGGCGATCGGCCCCGTGGCGGACGATCCACCCTCGAGGACTGCGATCTCGTCGTAGAAGGCCCGCACCATCCCGATGCCGTTCTCATGCTGGGCGTAGGCCTCGTAGTGGTCAGCAGGGGGTACCTCGATGCCTGCGTGCACGTACAGTTCGTCCGAAGCCTGGAAGACCCTGCGTCCGAGTGCGTCGAGAGCCCTCCCCTGCCAGAAATGGACGATCTCGAGGTCGTCTGCTGCTTCGCTGCGTGTGTGGACTCTCAGATTGGGTTCTTTGTTGTAGCGTGAGAGTCCGAGCGGCACGATGCCAAGGGTCGCAAGCTTCGGGAACCGCGTGATCGTCTCGGCGAGAGTCCTTTCAAGGACGGCGCCGTTGTTGATTCCAGGACACAGAACAACCTGGCCGTGGACAGTGATATTGTTGTCCAGGAGCGCGTCGAGCCAGCGCAGCGACGTTGCACCTCGTCTGTTGCGGAGCATCTCGGCGCGCACGGACGGATCCGTTGCATGGATGGACACGTAGAGGGGTCCGAGTTTCTCCTCAACGACGCGCGACAGGTCGAGTTCGGTGAACCTGGTCAGCGTCGTGAAGTTCCCGTACAGGAACGACAGGCGGTAGTCGTCATCCTTGAGATACAGCGACTTGCGAAGCCCGGGTGGCAGCTGGTAGATGAAGCAGAACTCGCAGTGGTTATCACATGTCTGGACCCTGTCGAATATGGACGAGCCGAGCCGAAGGCCGAGAGGTTCTCCCTCAGCCTTGTTGATCGTGGTCTCGAAGGCCTCCCCGTCTCGACGCATCGATACGTTTGGGTTCACGTCGTCGACGAGTTGCTGGTACTCGATCACATCGTTGGGAATGACACCGTTGATCGACACGAGCTCATCGCCCGCGGCAATGCCTGCACGCTGTGCAGGGGTGCCTGGGAGAACATCGAGAACACGGGGGAAGGACATGGGGACAGAGCTTACCGCTGTCGGCTGTCCGCTGTCCGCCAGAGACGTCGGTCGATGGTGTCGCCGTGAGGTCGAGAGGCTCTCTGGCGGAGGACGGAGAGCGGAGGGCCGATGGCGGTATGCTTGGTCTATGGTCGAACGAGTTCTACTCGCTGAGCCGCGCGGGTTCTGCGCCGGCGTTGAGATGGCGATCAAGGCACTCACCTGGATGGTGCAGGTCTTCGAGGCACCGGTGTACTGCTATCACGAGATCGTGCACAATGCCGTTGTTGTGCGGGCGTTCGAGGAGGCAGGTGTGGTGTTCGTCGATGACATCGCAGATGTTCCCATCGGTAGACCGGTGATGCTGTCTGCCCACGGCTCAGCCCCAGAGGTTGTCGAGGAAGCTTCGCTGCGTTCCTCTGTCATGGTCGACGCTGTTTGCCCGCTTGTGACGAAGGTGCACCATGAAGTCAGGAGCATGGCCAGGAAGGGCTACGACATCATCTACATCGGCCACCGGGGCCATGACGAAGCTTCCGGAGCGATCGCTGAGGCGCCTGATGCAGCACAGCTTGTCGATCCCAGAGAGG
>Ga0164313_10005282_pt1 | contig 11435 bp, 12 predicted proteins | sample GuaBasSedimGuay4_FD_113735 | JGI IMG/M metagenome (GOLD analysis project Ga0164313, IMG submission 113735) | Subseafloor sediment microbial communities from Guaymas Basin, Gulf of California, Mexico - Guay4, Core 4569-4, 0-3 cm | ecosystem: Environmental > Aquatic > Marine > Hydrothermal vents...
AATCGTTCTCTTTGATAACGCTGAAATTTTATAGTTATAACTATAATAGTTTTCTGTCATCCTGAACGATAGTGAAGGATCTTAACACTAGCCTTCAAGATCCTTCACTATCGTTCAGGATGACAAACTCTCACTAAAGTTTTGCACTGAAAGTGCATAGTTTTTACTAGCGCCCTGGGACAATAAACCCGCTACGGGTTCACTAAAATTGCCCGGAGCAATTTTTAACGCATGTTTTCTATGCGTCCCCTTTTTACTCTTTCACTTGCCATAGTTTTGGTGTGGGATGGCGGAAATTGAACCCGCGTCCAGAGATACCAACTAAACCAACAATATAAACGACAGTTTATAACTCTCACTCATTTACCAGAATTAGCCTGTCGAATGACTTTTAGCTGCCTATCAGTCGCCTTTTTCATTACGTCAGAATACACACGCTTCTTTTCTCTTGATGAAGCATTGCGTATAAAATCCGAAAACAGCGTGGATTTAACTGTTTTTAACTTTGAGAACATCGAGATAATGTTAAATTCAGGACAATCCACACATCATGATTCCGGTCGCAGTGTTCCGTCAGAGTGTTCTTCTACAATCTGGCCTTCTTTCAAGATAACCACCCCCATGCCAAATTTTCTAGCTCTTTCACGCGCTTTCAGAGAAGCCCGTTTAATCGCCGTCTCGGCTTTAACAAAATCGGGGTCTCGTTGTCTTGTGGTTGGATGACTGCTCTTTGTGCTCATGAATTCACTCCTTCACTGACAAGTATAGGCTCACTGGATGAATTATTATACAACATCCACTCATCTACCAGCGGTTTATAGAGATTTTCAAAATTATCAAGGCCAGCCGAAAAGCGCCGTCGAATCACTGGCTCGGATATATTATGCCCCCCTTCCTTTACGCGTTGTGATAGTTATGGACACCCATAAAAATCACGACCATCGTAGTCAGAATATCAATGATCAACTTGTCTAAATGTTCAACATCAGAACGTCTTTACCCGTATTTTGACTCATCCCACTCATTAGCAAACCCCTTACAATTTGACAAAGGCACCATTTTGACGTACATTTTCTACTATCCGTATCGATAAACACCATAGGTAGCAACCATGAGTTCAGCAGCACAGACTAAAGACGAGCGGATTAACCTCCGTCTTAAGCACAATGCCAAGCTAATGCTTGAGCGGGCTGCAAGTTTTGAAGGTCAGACCATCAGTAAGTTTGTCCTGAGCAGTGCTTTGGCACGTGCAGAAAAAACCATTCAGGAGCATGAGGTTATGATCTTGAACGCCAGAGATTCAGAGGCTTTTTTCCATGCTCTTGCGGCACCCGTGCAGTTCAATGACAAATTGGCTGCAGCCCTTACAGAACATGATCGGCGTGTGACTACTAAATGATCGAAGACCAGGATCTGGTCATTGAGCCACTTAGCAGTGCCCATGATCGAGCTGGCTTTAGCTGTGACGTAGATTCACTGGATAACTACCTGAAAAAACAGGCCAAACAGGATATCAAACGAAGAATCAGCAGGGTCTTTGTGGCCATCAGGCCTGAGTATCCAGCCACTATAGTCGGATATTACACCCTAAGCACTTTATCCATTGAACTCAGCCAACTACCAGAAGCCCTGGCACGTAAACTTCCCAGGCACCCTGTTCCTGCTGCTCTGATCGGCAGGCTTGCAGTTTCACAACAAGCGCAAGGACAAGGTATCGGTAAAATGCTGTTGATGGATGCCATTAAACGCACCCTTGGGGTAAGTGACGAAATCGCGATTTATGCAATAGTCGTTGATGCCATTGATGTGCATGCGAAGAGCTTCTACCAGCAGTACGGCTTCTCTTCGTTAAGCTCAAAAAGTCATAGACTATATCTTCCTCTTAAATCATTCTAATTCTAATACCTGATTGTTATGGACACCCATGAAATTACTGATTTCCGTATATAGCAACAATTAATACTCTATTTTGCGGTGTTTTTTATTGGTGACGCTGGCGTGGAGAGTGCCCGCGTTCGGCTTCGACAATTTGCTCGGAACAATGTTATTCGCTACATCCTTGTGGCTCACCCTTCAGGCCATCACATAAAACGTGATGTTCATTGTGATCCTGTCAATTTTAGTGAATGTACTTACTTTCGCAGCCCAGGAGGACTCCTGCATGCATGGTAGCAGAACAACAGAAGAAGTTATCGAAGCGAGTTTCAGTGTTGAGGTAATTATGGAGGTCTATTACAGGTGACTAACAATATCCATACGTTGGTGAGGTATGCCGATAATTTCAATCTTTTTATTATGTATGGTGTAAAAAACCAAATGTAAACCTTCCGGAAAACAAAAATATCCGGTTTTTATATCATCCCGCTTTCTACCTGCTTCGAGGTTTTCAGCCAACCAGTCAAACCTTGAAAACAGTGCCTGCAAATAACTATCGGCCTGCTCCGTACCCCATTCCTGCCGAGTATAAAGCCAGATTTTTTCCAGATCAGCCTGAGCTAATGCCCTAAGCGTGAAAGCTGCCGTCATTCTGGATATTTCTTATGTAACGCTGCGATAAATTCGGTACCATCAAAATCTTCTATTGCAAGGCTATCTTCCCCTGCCTGCAATCGCTCTCTAAGCGCCTGTAATTTCGCCTCATCCTCTTCAAGCTTGCGTAACCCGGCGCGCACCATCTCACTTACTGACTGAAAACGCCCCTCACCGATTTTTTCTGAGACAAACTCATCAAAGTGTTCACCCAGGGTCACAGATGTATTTCGAGCCATTAGCTTATCCTCAAAATTATTAGCTGTATTAAATATTAATACATTCTTAGCAAAAAAGCAGTTAAAACATAACCATTGGCAGAATAGTTTAAATAACCTTGAGTAATCTCAAGGTTAATACTGGTTCGCCCAAGCTTCCAGCTTGAGACGTATATAGTCAGGAGACAGTCTCTCCTGCTCCAGTCTAGAACCTAAAGCGGAGCAAAAGCGGAGGGTCAGGTCTTGTTTCTTGCCTTCATAAAGTACCCGTTCTATCAGATAGCTGTCGCCCGGATTTATCTGTAACCGGATAGAACAAGCTTCATTATACTCAGACACCAGGCTTAATTGTTAAACCATTAATTAGTGAGTGATGCACGCATAGTATCAATATGTAAAAACATGGGAGTAGGCTTTGGCTCCGATTTTTCTTGAAGAGCGATAAATCCATGCTTTATATAGAATGTATACGCATTATTGTCCGCATCAAGAAACAACCCATAAATACCGATTTGTTCTGCTGCCAGAATAGTTTTTTGTATCACACTTTGCATGAGAAGTTTGCCCAATCCTCGCTTTTTATATTCTTTATCAACACCTAACATGATAAGGCGAGAACACGGAATACGGGATGGTAAACTACCGCCCGACAATGCATCTAACATAACCGCATCAATAGCAAATGAACTTAATGTGTAGAACCCTATAAAACGATCATTCTTGGTTGTATCAAGCAATACAAAGCATTGACTTAAGCTCTGCCGAACCTGTTTCTTAAGGCTTCCAGCGACAAATTTATTGATTGTTTTGTTCTCACAATCAAATCGTTTCTGGTTAGTGTAAGTGTTATCTGGATCGTAGAGCTCTAATACAAGCCCTTCGTTATCGCTCAACCAGACTCTCCGCAGACATTAGCTCTTTCAATGCTTTAGTAGGTTTGGATGGATTAATAAGTGCGTTCATAAAGTTAACCTGATCTTTATGAGACAAGCTTAAAGAATTATAATCAGACAGCACAGATTTAGCACGCTCTTCGGCTGATGCTAATATAAATGATGTTAAATCCTGTCCTGATAATGTCGCAGCAGTTTTTAACATCTCTTTCAAACTATGAGTTGTTTTGAGCTCCATTCGAGCGTCTTTTAACGCGAAAGTACTCATCTTTTCCTCCTTATTTATAATACGGCTAATGTACGTATCATACAACATATGTCTTTCTTGTCAAGCATACGGCCATTACCCGTATAATGCTAAGTGCTACTCTGATGCCCCACTCCCGGATCGAGGATACAATCTTACTTCAATAAAAATGGAATCGGGGAATGCGGTACCTGCTAACTGAAACACCTATTTCAACATAGCTTATTGCTATGCCGATGGTATCGCCATAAGATGCAGGATTACAAACAATCTACACTCTATAGAGAAACCATAATCACGGATTAATATTCCATGTCCCTCGACTACCAGACCCTTGAGGCACTCAGGAAAAACCACCCGGCCTGGCGCTTGCTGGCCAGCCCTCATGCACCTTTGATAGCCAGTTTTTTTCAATTAGTGTTTGTCGATAAAAATGTCCGGGTGATGCCTCAGGCTGATCTGGTGGAAGCACTGGAAGATGAGTTATTTCATATACGGGAAGTGCTGGGCGAAAACACGTTTCCCAAATCGGCGCTGGATTATCTGAATGACTGGGCTGCGCCGGAAAAAGGCTGGCTGCGAAAGTTCTATCGTCAGGATTCTGATGAGGTGCAATTCGATTTAACCCCGGCGACGGAAAAAGCCATGACCTGGCTGGATGGCCTCAGTCAACGCAGTTTTGTCGGCACTGAATCCCGTTTACTGACGCTGTTTGAATTGCTGCGCCAGCTCAGTGAAGGCAGTGACGAAGATCCACAAAGCCGAATGCAGGAACTGCAAAAACGCCGTGATGCCATTGACGCTGAAATCGCACAGGTGGCTCTGGGCAATGTGAGAATGCTGGATGACACCGCGTTAAAAGACCGCTTCATGCAGTTTAATCAGCAGGCGCGCGAATTGCTCGCTGATTTTCGCGAGGTTGAGTATAACTTCCGGCAACTTGACCGTAGCGTACGCGAACGCATTGCCAGCTGGGATGGAAAAAAAGGTGAACTGCTGAGTGAAATCATGGGTGAACGCGATGCGATTGCCGATTCTGATCAGGGCGCCAGCTTTCGTGCCTTCTGGGACTTTTTAATGTCTCCCCAGCGGCAGGATGAATTCAGTGAACGCCTGGATAAAGTGCTGGCATTAACCGCCATTGAGGAATTAAAACCGGATAAACGCACTCGCCGCATTCATCACGACTGGCTAGAAGCCGGTGAATACACCCAGCGCACGGTGGCACAGTTATCTCAGCAGTTGCGCCGTTTTCTCGACGACCAGGCCTGGCTGGAAAATCGTCGTATTATGGATATTCTCCATGGCATTGAAAGTAAAACGCTGAAAATGCGAGAGACGCTGTTTGAATCATCTTGTGCCCCGTCTAACAGCAGTGAATTTATCAGCATTGAAGCTTCATCCGCCAGTATAGAGCTGCCCATGGAACGTCCGCTATACCGCTCTCCGATCAAACCAAAAATCACCAGCATACAACTGGAAGATGGTGATGAAACGCTGGATGCCAGTGCACTTTACGACCAGGTTGTAGTGGACAAAGCGGCCATTGCCAGTCATATTCGCCAGTCCTTACAGGATCGCTCGCAGGTATCGCTGCGTGAGCTGTGCCAGACACAGCCACTAAAACAGGGCCTGGCTGAACTGGTGGCTTACCTGGAACTGGGTAATGAAGATGGTTCAGGCGGACGTTTTACCCTGCTGATTGACGAAGCGGTTGAAGATAAGATTGCATGGACAACTGAGGATGAAAAACAGCGCCGCGTCAGAATGCCACGCGTGCTTTATTTACGCCCAGCCAACCAATAAAATAAGTATAAAAGTAGATACCCATAGATCATGTCCATAGAAAATATTAACCACCGGGGTCGGAGTTAATACCAGTAAGTTAAGCTATTTTGTGCAAATGTCTTGCCGGCAACGCTATCGCTTATGCCGGCCTACAGGGGAGCTCAGCATTTTTGTAGGCCGGCATAAGGCTTTGCCGTTGCCGGCGTGACGTTAACTTACTGGCATTGGGGTCGGAGTCAATTTAATAACCGATGTCATTTTATTGCACACACCCGTTAGAAAATTGACTCCGACCCCTGACAACAGATGACTTAGAGACTACAGATGTCCATAGAAGATATAATCCCATCCAGTGAACAACAGTCCACGCCTCAGGCCGACCTGAGCCGTTTGCTGGTGGCTTTATTAAAAAGTGTTCTTTATAAGGAAGACGATGCCAAACGCTGGTCTGATTTACTTGAACTACAAAACCGGGTCAGAGATTATGTCGCCACCCTGGGCCTGGAGTTGACGCTGGATGAGGCAGAAGGTTATGCCTTTTTACGCAGCCGGCAGGACGAAAACAACGAAGCCAACACCAGTGGTAAAAACGAAAATATTCCGCGCCTGATCACCCGGCGACAACTGTCTTTTCCGGTGAGTTTGCTACTTGCGCTGTTACGAAAAAAACTGGCTGAATTTGATGCCACCGGTGGTGATACCCGTCTGGTATTAACCCGGGACAATATGGTTGAACTGATTCGTCTGTTTCTTCCGGACAGCAGCAATGAGGCCAAACTGGTGGATCAAATCGAACGCCATATAAACAAAGTGGTAGAGCTGGGTTTTTTACGACGCTTAAAATCAAGCAGTCCCGGCAGTCAGCCCAGTTTTGAGGTGCGGCGAATTATTAAAGCCTTTGTCGATGCCCAGTGGCTGGCAGAATTTGACAGCAAGCTCGAAAGCTACCGACAACAGTTAAGCAGCAAAGAGAGTGACGATGAATAAAGTGGAAACAGCCAGGCCTGTTACATTAGACCTCGATTTTACCGATGACAACACCTTGAGTGGTTACCGACTAAAAAAACTTGAGGTTTTTAACTGGGGCACGTTTAACGATCAGGTGTGGTCGCTAAACCTGGACGGGAAAAACTGTCTGCTCACTGGCGATATTGGCTCTGGCAAATCCACCCTGGTGGATGCCGTGACGACCCTGCTGGTGCCTGCCAACAAGGTGGATTACAACAAAGCCGCCGGTGCTGGAAAAAAGGAACGCCATCTGCGTTCCTACGTGCTGGGTTATTACAAGTCGGAACGCAATGAAAACACGGGCAAATCCAGACCGGTTGCGCTGCGTGACCAGAACAGTTACTCGGTGATTCTAGGCGTGTTTCACAATCAGGGTTATGATCAAACCGTGACCCTGGCACAGGTCTTCTGGATGAAAGAGCTGCAGGGGCAGCCCGAACGTTTTTTTGTTGCTGCCGAAAAAGCCCTGAGCATCAAACAGGACTTTGCTCAGTTTGGCAGTGAAATTACCGCACTACGCAAACGCCTGCGTAAAAACGGTTGTGAAGTAATGGATCATTTTCCTCAATACGGTGCCTGGTTCCGCCGCCGTTTCGGCATTAATAACGACCAGGCGATGGACTTATTTCACCAGACCGTGTCGATGAAATCGGTTGGCAATCTCACCGAGTTTGTGCGTGGCCACATGCTGGAGCCGTTTGATGTCGCCCCCCGTATTAAGGCGCTGATTGAACATTTTGACGACCTGAGCCGGGCACATGAAGCCGTGATGAAAACCCGCCGGCAAATAGACAAGCTGTCACCATTGATTGTCGATTGTGATTTGCATCAGCAACAAAACGACAAGGTCGATATTTTACGGCACAGCCGCGAAGCACTGGCAACGTATTTTGCCGAGAAAAAACGGCAACTACTGGAACAACGTTTACAACGTCTGCAACTGGATTTCAGCCGACAACAGAACAGGATAGAAAAGCTTACCCAGGAGTCTGAACACCAGCAGCATCAGCAGCAGGAATTAAAACAACAGATTGCCGACAATGGTGGCGATCACATAGAACGGCTGCAACAGGAAATCAGGCAGCAACAGAGCGAATCTGACCGCCGCATGGACAAGGCCCGTCGCTATCGCTTTTTGCTGGAACCGCTGTCTATGGAGGCGGCTGATAATGCCGATGCTTTTATCCAGCAACAAAATACATTACAGCAAAAGCAGGCAGAGTTGCTGCAGCAACAGGCTGATGTTAACAATCGCCTGCGCGAGACCGAATTTGATTTTTTAGGTCAAAATAAAGAATACAAAAACCTTAAACAAAGCATTAGCGATCTCAAATCCCGGCAAAGCAATATCGACCAGATGCAGATCAATATTCGCCAGCAATTGTGCCAGGTCCTGTCACTGGATGAAAACGAGCTGCCTTTTGTCGGTGAACTGTTACAGGTGCGTGAAGAAGATAAACCATGGCAAGGTGCCATCGAGCGTTTAATGCACAATTTCGGGCTGTCGATGCTGGTACCTGATGAACTTTATAATCAGGTCGCTTCATGGGTGGATAAAACCAACCTGCGCGGTCGTCTGGTCTATTTTCGGGTGCTGCAAAATACACCGGTGACACTGCCCTCACCGCACCCGGATTCATTGCTTCGTAAAATTGCCATAAAGCCGGATTCGGCTTTTTACCCCTGGCTGGAACAGGAAATCAGCCGGCGTTTTGACGTAGCCTGTTGTGATACCCAGCAACAGTTTCGCCGCGAAAAGCGTGCCATCACCTGCAACGGGCAGATGAAATCATCCGGCGGGCGCCATGAAAAAGATGACCGCTTTGCTCTTAATGATCTCAGCCGTTTTGTACTGGGTTGGAGCAATAAGGAAAAAATCGACGCGCTGGAAAACGACGCACGACAGCTGGAACGACTAATGGCCGACCTGGGCCAAACCATCAGCCAATTCAAGCAACAGGAACAGCAGATTCAAGAAATCCTGAACGCTATCAGCAAACTGGAGGAATACCGTGATTTTCAGGAGCTTGACTGGCAACCACTGGCACGACGCATCGCCGACATGTCCGCTGAACTGCAGCAACTGGAATCGGCATCCGACCTGTTACAGAAGCTGACACAAAAGTTAAAAACACTGTCACAGCAGCTTGCCGACATTTTACAAAAACTGGATCAGAAAAAAGCAGAGCGGGCAAAAACCGAGCAAAAAATCGATGATGCCAGGCAACTGCATGAGGACACCACTGTGCTTATCGCAGACCAGGACACTGATATACATCGCCAGTATTATGCCAGCCTGGAAGAGCAGCAACAGACTTTAGATCAACACATTCTGAGCCTTAAGACCTGCGATAATCGCCAGCAGTTATTACGCAAATCGCTGCAGGAGAAAATTGATGCTGAGGACAGAAAAATCAGTCGTCTACAGGAAAAAATCGTCAAGGCCATGAGTGAATACAAAAACAGCTATAAGCTGGAAACCCAGGAAGTGGATGCAGCGGTAGAAGCCGCCAGCGACTACCGGCAAATGCTGGTTGATCTGCAGGCAGACGACCTGCCCCGCTTCGAAGCACGATTTAAGGACCTGCTCAATGAAAACACCATTCGCGAAGTGGCCAACTTTCAGTCACAACTGCATCGCGAGCGAGAGACCATTAAAGAACGCATAACACAGATCAATGATTCCCTGACACAAATTGATTACAACCCCGGCCGCTATATTAAACTGGAAGCGCAACCCACTCAGGATGCGGACATCCGTGATTTTCAGACCGAATTACGCGCCTGTACTGAAGGTGCCCTGACTGGTTCGGAAGATGAACAGTATTCAGAAACCAAGTTTTTGCAGGTTAAACACATTATCGAACGCTTTCGGGGCCGTGAGGGCCAAAGCGAGCAGGACAAACGCTGGACAAATAAAGTGAGCGATGTACGAAACTGGTTCAGTTTTGCCGCCTCTGAACGCTGGCGCGAAGATAATAGTGAACACGAACATTATTCCGATTCTGGTGGCAAATCCGGCGGCCAGAAAGAAAAACTGGCCTATACCATTCTGGCTGCCAGCCTGGCCTATCAGTTTGGTCTGGAATGGGGCTCAGTTCGCTCGCGCTCTTTCCGTTTTGTGGTCATTGATGAAGCCTTTGGTCGCGGCTCCGATGAATCGGCTGACTATGGACTCAAACTGTTTGCACAGTTGAACCTGCAACTGCTAATCGTCACCCCGTTACAGAAAATTCATATCATCGAACCCTATGTGGCCAGCGTTGGCTTTGTACACAACGAAGGCGGCCGGACTTCCAGGCTGCGTAATCTTAGTATCGAGGCCTACCACCGTGAAAAGGCACAACTGCATGAAGACGACATATGAATAACAGCTGTAAGGTCTGGAGTGATAAAAAATCACTGTTAACTCAGCTGGAAAAATTGTGGGACAAAGGTTTATTACTGCAGGAGTCTGTTTGCAGCAGTGATTGTTTCCCCAAACGTCTACGCTTTAAAACACCAGACAGCAAAGCACTGAGTGATGATTTTGCTGCCGTGCGTTGCTGGGTGGCTGACATACAAAAACTGAAAGGTTTTCGCATTGTTTATAAAACCGTACGCCACCCTGTCATCGGCGAAAACTGTGTTCCCGTTGAAGCCTGGGTGGACACGCTTGAAACAGCCATAACACTGCTTAATAAACAAGCGAAAGTCACCGTTTTTGCAGAACTGTATAAGCAGGCAAAAGGACATACACCTGAACTAACCAAATGGGTAAAACAATATCCTCTAAAAGCACTGGGACTGGCCGAAGTCTGGCCAAAGCTGCTGGATTTTGTGCGCTGGACACAACAGCACCCCCGACCCGATATTTATCTGCGCCAGGTCAGCCTGCCCGGCATCGACAGTAAATTTATCGAACATCATCGTCTTGTGCTCGCAGCCTTATTAGACCTGGCCCTGGCAGCAGAGCAGATAAATGACAAAAAAACCGGCATTAGGCAGTTTGAACAACGTTATGGTTTTCGCAGCAAACCGGAAAAAATTCGCTTTCGCCTGCTCGATACCGGGCTGGCCCTGTTGCCGGGCCTGTTGTCTGGAGCCGATAATGATTTCAGTGTCACTGCTAACGATTTTCAGCGGCTTCAGCAAAACACTGAATTCATCTCACACATCAAACGCGTTTTTATTACAGAAAATGAAATCAATTTTCTTAGCTTTCCGGCACAGAAAAACAGCCTGGTTATATTTGGTTCAGGTTACGGTTTTGATGCACTGGCAAAAGCACAGTGGCTGTCACAGTTGGCCGTTTTTTACTGGGGCGATATCGATAGCCACGGCTTCGCCATACTCGACCAGCTGCGTAATAAATTCCCTCACGTACAAAGCCTGTTGATGGATGAAACAACGTTGATGCAGCACGGTGAATTCTGGGGTTATGAAACAAAACCGGAAAACCGGGAGCTACACCGGCTGACAAATAGTGAACAAAATCTTTATCAGGCGCTGCTTGACAATCACTATGCTGAACATTTGCGGCTGGAGCAGGAACGAGTTGACTATAAACATCTGTTAGGCGTGTTATCCAGACTTGAGTAATAAATTATTTCCTGAGCGATGCAACGGGCAACATTTTAGCCGCAACCGTACCTGGCAACCTGCTTTTATTGTCCCAGGACGCTAGTAAAAACTATGCACTTTCAGTGCAAGACTTTAGTGAGAGTTTGTCATCCTGAACGATAGTGAAGGATCTTAACACTAGCCTTCAAG